>Ga0116218_1002258_pt1 | contig 10871 bp, 10 predicted proteins | sample Sb_taG_2_FD_88966 | JGI IMG/M metagenome (GOLD analysis project Ga0116218, IMG submission 88966) | Peat soil microbial communities from Weissenstadt, Germany - Sb_50d_5_LS metaG | ecosystem: Environmental > Terrestrial > Soil > Wetlands > Peat | place: Germany: Weissenstadt | collected 2010-09-21 | reverse complement strand
TGGCAGCGGCGGCCGAGATGCACGTCGCAAACAGAACGCCTTCGGGTGGCATTCCCGCCTGCGCCAGAATCTGCGGGTTCACGACAATGATGTAGGCCATGGTCACAAAAGTCGTGAGGCCGCCCAGCATTTCCTGTTTGACGGTAGTCTTGTTCTCGGCGAGTTTGAAGTAACGCTCGATCAATGGTCTTCCTTGAGTAGTTCTTAGTTCACAGAATCGCAGGGCCTTTACTGAGAACCGAGAACTGGAAACCGAGAATGTCAGTAACGGATCTTGCCCGGATGTTGCTCCCACGCTCGAAATGCCGCCAGTGCTTCCTCGCGCATGATCTGCATCATGGGAATCTCGCGCTCCGCGTGCGGTTGCTTGATTTCCGCATAGATCGCGGAATCATCAAAGCCGATTCTTGCTGCGTCCGCGGCGAAATTGCCAAAATAAACTCGGTCGATGCGAGCCCAATAGATCGCACCGAGGCACATGGGGCAGGGTTCGCAGGAGGTGTAGAGATCGCAGCCCTTAAGCTCGAAGAATCCAAGTTTCTGGCAGGCCTGTCGAATGGCCAGTACTTCAGCGTGCGCCGTGGGATCGTTGGTCGCTGTAACTTGATTCGCGGCTTCCGCTACGACGTTGCCATCTTTCACGACGACGGCGCCAAACGGACCGCCGCGCCCGGAGCTTACATTCTCGAGCGAGAGTTGAATGGCGCGGGCCATGAAAGCTTGGTCCATTTGGCTTGGTTCCGTCATCCTCATTGCGTAATCGTCAAGGGCGTGCTGACCTCAGCTACCCGTGCCCGTGCGCGCAAATCGGTCGTCATGAACGCTTTCGCAGCCGCGGTTGAGAAAGTAAGTATAAGCGGGGTACGGGAATACGCAAAGTTTTTCTGCGGCGACGCGAATCCGCTGTTCTCACGCGGAAAAGTTGAAAAAGGCGGGCAGGCACGATAGGCTCTGGCATGGACGGGCACGCCTTCGTTTCTGAGCGCATCGTCACCCCGGATGGAATTCGTCCGGGAGCGATCATCGTGCGCGATGGAAAGATCGGCCGCTTTCTTCCTGCCAGCCAGATTCCCGCGAATATTGAGGTGCACAACTTCGGGGAGTTCGCGATTCTCCCGGGGCTCGTCGATTCCCATCTCCATATCAACGATCCGGGGCGAGCTGAGTGGGAAGGATTTGAAACGGCAACACGAGCGGCGGCAGCGGGCGGCTACACGACGCTGGTCGATATGCCGCTCAACTGTCTGCCGCCGACGGCCACAGTCGCCGCGCTTGCGGCCAAGCGTGAAGCCGCCGCGGGCCGCTGCTGGGTCGATTGGTTGGCCTGGGGTGGCCTAGTCAGCGAGAATGCTAGCGACAATCAGGCGGAGATTGAAGCGCTCGCAGCCGCGGGCGTGCCTGGGTTCAAGTGTTTTCTGATTCATCCCGGAATCGACGGATTCACCATGGTCACCGAGGCCGAACTTCGCGCCGCGTTGCCTCACGTGGCTCGGACAGGCCTGCCGTTGCTCGTCCACGCCGAACTTCCCGGCCCAATCGATGAAGCCACGCGGCGTCTGCAAAATAATAATGAAGATGCGGATTGGCGCCGCTACGCAACGTATCTGCAATCGCGGCCGGAAGAAGCCGAGCTCGCGGCGATCCGGTTACTGCTATCGCTCTGCCGCGAGTATAAGTTCCGCTTGCACATTGTTCATCTCGCAGCGAGTTCGGCGCTGGCGGAGTTGTGCGCCGCGCGGGCGGAGGGGCTTCCCGTCAGCGTGGAAACTTGTCCACACTATTTGCATTTCTGCGCCGAAGAAATTCCGGACGGTGTCACATTGTGCAAGTGCGCGCCGCCGATTCGCTCTCGCGAAAACCGCGAAAGGCTGTGGCAGGGGCTGAAAGACGGAATCATCGATCTGGTTGCCACCGACCACTCGCCTTGTCCACCGGCGATGAAGCGGCTCGACGAAGGAAGCTTCAAAACTGCGTGGGGCGGCATTGCGAGTCTTTCGCTGGCGCTTCCTTTGATGTGGACCGAGGCCCGGCAGCGCGGATTCACTTTGGCGGATCTAACGCGCTGGATGGCGGAAGGGCCGGCTCGGCTAGCTGGATGCAGCGCTCGCAAAGGACGAATTGCGGAAGGATGTGATGCCGACTTCGTAATCTTCGAAGCGGAAACGGAGTTCGTCGTAACCGAAGATCGGCTGTATTATCGGTATCCTATGTCTCCATATTTGGGGAAGAAACTGCGGGGCGTGGTGAAGGCAACGTATCTGCGCGGGCAGGTTGTGTTCAGCGACGGGCAATTTTCCAGCGAGGCAAGAGGGCGGGAGATTCCGCGCTAGATTCGCGAATTGTGGTCACACAGATCTACGACGCGTGAAGGTTATCGCATGACGGAAGAGGGCATCATCGGCAAGTCGGTGCCGCGCAAGGAAGGCCGCGACAAAGTGACGGGCGTGGCGCGGTACATCGACGACATGACTATGCCGGGAATGCTCTACGGCGCGACCGTTCGCAGCCAGATCCCTCGCGGCATAATCAAGAAGATTTCGTTTGACCCGCATTTCGATTGGGCCGAATTGGTAACCGTCACGGCGCAAGACATTCCTGGCAAGAATTGCATCGCTCTGATCGGAGACGATCAGCCCTGCCTGGCGGATGGGAAAGTCAATCATCCCGAGGAACCGATCCTGCTCCTGGCGCATGCGGATCCGCATCTCCTGCGGAAAGCTGTCGATGCCGTCTCGATCGAATACGAACCCTTGCCCGCGATTTTCACCATTGAAGACAGCGAACGACGTTCGCAAATCATCTGGGGAGACGACAATACACTCAAGACTTTCTTGATCTCGAAGGGCGACGTCGATGGCGTCTGGGCCAAGGCCGCCTACATCGTCGAAGGCGAGTACACCACGGGCGCGCAGGAGCAGCTTTACATCGAAAACAACGGGGCGATTGCAGTCTTTGATCGCGAAGAGGGAATTACGGTGTGGGGTTCGCTGCAGTGTCCTTATTACGTGCATAAGGCGCTGATGGCGCTGTGCAATCTGCCGGCAGAGAAAATTCGTGTGGTGCAGGCTGAGACCGGAGGCGCCTTCGGCGGCAAGGAAGATTATCCGTCGATTATCGCGGGCCACGCGGCGCTTCTAGCCATGAAGTCTGGACAGCCGGTGAAGATCGTCTATGACCGCTTGGAAGACATGACGGCGACGACGAAGCGTCACCCTTCGCGCACGCGTCACCGTACCGCGGTCAGCAAAGACGGGAAAATTCTCGGTGGAGAGATCGACTTCACGATTGATGGCGGTGCCTACGCGACCTTGTCATCCGTGGTCCTGTCGCGGGGCACCATTCATGCGGGTGGTCCTTATTATTGGCCCAACGTCCGCATTCGTGGGAAGGCAGTGGCGACAAACGCTCCGCCGCACGGGGCATTTCGCGGATTTGGTGCTCCGCAGAGTCTGTTTGCGATGGAGCGGCATATGGATCACATTGCGCAAGTCGTGGGACTTTCTCCGGTAGAAATCCGCCGCCGCAATTTCCTCAAGCCGGGGCAAACCACGACCACCGATCAGACCATCCGCGAAGAAATTGATCTGGGCAAGCTTCTTGATCGAGCGCTCGAACTTTCGGCGTACACCGCAAAGATAGCGCGCTTCGCGCAACAGAACAAGGTGGGTCCCATTAAAAAAGGAATGGGGATCGCCGCCTTTCTGCACGGCGCGGGTTTTACCGGTTCGGGCGAGCGTTATCTCGCTTCCGTAGTTGCGGTGGAGGGCTGTGCGGACGGCGGCGTGCGGGTGCTGGTTTCAAGCACCGAGTTCGGGCAAGGGACCAACACCGTGCTCTGCCAGATCGCGGCCGAAGCTCTGGGCTTGCCCTACGAGGATGTTCGAATTGCGCAGCCGGATACGAATCAAGTGCCGAACAGCGGCCCGACCGTCGCGTCGCGCACGGCCATGGTCGTCGGAAGTCTGGTGCGGTCGGCGGCTCTGGGAATCAAGCAAATACTCATTGCCAGCGGCTTGCTTGGCAGCTCGTACTCACCGCAAGAATTTCGCGCGGCCTGCCGGGCGCATATTGCAGCGCACGGCGAGCTGCGCTCCTTCGCGCGCTACGAAGCTCCCGAGGGCGTTTTTTGGGACGATCAGAAATATCGCGGCGAAGCCTATGCCTCTTTTGCCTGGGCGATTTATGTTGCGGAAGTCGCAGTGGACCTTTCGACCTACAGTGCGACGGTCGAAGATTTCGTGGCGCTGCAGGAAGTTGGCAGAGTTCTTCATCCCGTTCTTGCGAAGGGCCAAATTGCGGGCGGCGTGGCGCAGGGAATCGGATTTGCGCTGTATGAAAAAGTGGTCTGGCAAAATGGACGCATGCAGAACGGTCAGATGACAAATTACATCATGCCGACTTCCGCGGACCTGCCACCGATTCGGGTATTCTTCGAGGAAATGGGCAATGTTCACGGGGCATATGGGGCAAAGGGCATTGGCGAACTTCCGATGGATGGCCCGGCTCCGGCGATCGTCAACGCCATTGAAGATGCGCTCGGCACGCGCTTCGATTCCGTTCCGCTCATGCCGGAAGATATCTTTGAAGCAGTCTCGGCCAACGGAGATCGATGAGCCACTCCTCCGAACGTCGCGGCCAAGGTGGCGGCAATAACCGCGCCAAATCTGAGCTTTCCCTTACCATAAACGGCAAGCCGGAAACCGTTCGCGTCTTTCCCATGGAGAGGCTGTTGGACGTCCTGCGACAAGAGCTTGGGTTGACCGGTACGAAGGAAGGTTGCGGCGAGGGCGAATGTGGTTCTTGCTCCGTCTTGATGGACGGCAAGTTGGTCAATAGCTGTCTCATACCGGCGCTGCAGGCGGCGGGCGCGAATCTTACGACGATTGAAGGTGTTGCCGAAGGTCCACAGTTGAGCGCACTGCAAGCAGCGTTTTTGGAATGCGGTGGCGCGCAATGTGGCATCTGCACTCCCGGAATGATTCTGAGCGTCAGCCATCTGCTGAACAAAAAGCCCGAGCCGACGCTGGGCGACATTCGGGAAGTGCTGGCGGGCAATCTTTGCCGTTGCACGGGCTACATGCAGATTTTTGAGGCTGTGGCGGAAGCGGCGCGCCGCAAGAGCAGCGTGTGAGGGCGGCCGCATGAGATTCGATCCCGCCGATTACGAATTGATTGCGCCGGGCACACTGCAGGCGGTCGTTGCGCTTCTGGCGGATGAGCCGGGCAAGTGGCTCCCCATCGCTGGCGGCACCGATGTGATGGTGCTGTACACGGCCGGCAAACTTCCGGCGCGGAAGCTGGTGAGTATTTGGAATTTGGCGGAGCTGCGCAGCATCGAGGTTTTGCCCAACGAAATCAAGATCGGCGCAGGATGCACTTATACCGAATTGCGTGAGCACTATGTTATCGCACAGGAGTTCCCGTTGCTGGCAAGCGCCGCGCGATGGACAGGAGGAATCGCGAACCAGAATCGCGGGACACTGGGAGGCAATATCGCTAATGCCTCACCCGCTGCCGATTCACTCCCGGCGTTGCTGGCTTACGAGGCGGAATTGATTCTGGTGTCGGTGCGCGGCGAGCGCCGCGTTCCTTACGTCGGCTTCCACACCGGCTATAAGAAAAAGAAGTTGGCTGACGATGAGCTGATTCGCGCCATCTGTCTTCGACGAGGCTTTTCGGAGTATCTTCATTACTCGCGGAAAGTGGGAGCTCGCAATGCCCAGGCCATTTCGAAAGTGTGTGTAGCCGCGTTGGGACGTCTTCGTGGTGGTGTGGGTGGGGGCGGGGACGCGATTGACGACGTTCGCATTGCGCTCGGCAGCGTGGCGCCGGTTCCACTTCGTTTGACGGAGGTGGAACGGATCGTGTCGGGAAAGTCTGTCGATCCGGAGCTGGTGAAGCTGGCTAGAAGAGCGGTCGCCGCCGCGATTCAGCCGATTGATGACATTCGATCCACGGCGCGATACCGCGCGGCTGTGGCGGGCAATCTGATCGCGGAATTTCTCGAGCAACTGCGCGCAACTGGGAAGACCGCATGAACAATGTGCTGGCGCGCTGGAATTTTCTTCCCATTGCGGCCGCCTTCGATGAGATACTGCCGTGCTGTGGCTCACGAGCCTGGGCGGATGGAATGGTGGCTAGAAGGCCGCTGCCCGACGAAGCAGCGCTGCTAGCGGCGTCGGACGAAACATGGCGACGATTGGCGAAATCGGATTGGCTGGAGGCATTTCGCAGCCATCCTCGGATTGGTGAGTCGCAGGCACCGAAAGCAGCGTCGCAGCGGTCCGCAGCCTGGTCAGAGCAGGAGCAACGGAACGTCGCGGGTTCGAACAATTCCGCAAAGAGTGCCCTCGCCGAAGGGAATCGGGAATACGAGCGCAGGTTTGGCCGTATTTTCATCGTGTGTGCGACCGGAAAAGCCCCCTCCGAGATTCTGAAGATTTTGCGGCGGAGACTCGAAAATGACGAGCAGACCGAACTTTGGGAGGCGGCGGAGCAGCAGCGGCAGATCACGCAGATTCGTCTAAGAAAATGGCTGCAGGGATAAAAGGCATCTCGACCCACGTACTGGACATCGCTCAAGGGCAACCGGCGAAGGATGTACCGGTGCGTTTAGAGCGGCGGGATGCATCCGGCGTCTGGCGTCTGCTGGCAGCGGCGAGCACCGATCAGGACGGCCGGTGCTCGCAGTTATTGCCCGCGAACGAAGCGCTGACTGCAGGGCTTTATCGCCTGGGTTTCGAGACTGCGACTTATTTCGCTGCGCGCAAACTCAACAGCTTGTATCCGTTGGTGGAGATCACTTTTCATGTTCGAGAGGGCGAAGAGCGTTTTCATATTCCTTTGTTGCTGAGCCCCAATGGATACACGACTTATCGAGGAAGCTGAAAATCGTCAGTTAAGAATTCAGGGGGCCGACCAAAGTGACGTTTTCAATCCGAGAATGGATCCACCTCGCGGTGCGGTGGTTCCATGTGTTTGCGGGAATCATGTGGGTCGGCCAAACCTATTACTTCACCTGGCTGGACGGCCAATTCGGAAAACTCGAAAGGGAATCCGCCGCCGCAAAAGCACCTCCGGCAGTGTGGATGGTCCACAGCGGCGGGTTTTACTCCGTCGAAAAGCAGAACTCTCTTGGGGTCTTGCCCGAGTTGGTCCATTGGTTTCGCTGGGAAGCTTTAATGACATGGGTCAGCGGAATGATGCTGCTCGTCCTCGTCTATTACTTCACCGGCGGACTCGTGGATTCCGACGTGGCCAACATTTCCCAAGGTGTGGGCGTTATCATCGGCTTGGCGGTTCTGGCCGCCGGTTGGCACATCTACGATCTGGCGGTCCGGTCGTATCTCGGAAAATCGGAATGGGCATTCGCGGCATTTTCGCTGGTGATGACTGCCGCGATCTCGTGCGGACTGATGCACACTCTCAGTGGGCGCGCCGCTTATATTCACGTGGGCGCGATGTTCGGGACCATCATGACCGCCAACGTGTGGTTCCGGATTCTTCCCGCACAACGCAAGATGATCGCCGCCGCCGCTGCCGGCGCCAAGTTTGATCCCGCACTGGGCGCGCAAGCGAAGTTGCGCTCCAAGCACAATACCTTCATGGCCGTGCCCGTAGTCTTTCTCATGATCAGCAATCATTTTCCTGTAGGAACCTACGGCAACAAGTACGGCTGGGAGATCCTGACCGCTCTCGTCCTGGTCGGCTGGGGGGCGGCGAAAGTCATTCGCCAAGCCTAGCGCAGCGGAAAGCTCAAAGTCGTCGATAGTCGGGAAGGGTGAAGTCGTCGTAAGGGTGAATCAGTGCAGGCAATCCGCGACCAGACAGATCGTGCGAGCGAGGTCATTGCCCGTTGTCAGACCCTTGCCCGCTTCAGTGAAGATGCCGGCAGCATCCGCCGCACATTTCTGTCTCCGCCCATGCGCGAGTGCCACCGCGAAATTGCCCGCTGGGCTACTCCTTTAGGAGCCACATCCAGGGTCGATGCCGCAGGGAATCTGCGCATGCTTTACCCGGCGGCGAAGCCGGATGCGGCGCGCCTGCGACGATTGCTGATTGGCTCTCATCTTGATACCGTACCCAGCGCCGGAGCGTATGACGGCGTTCTCGGAGTCGTTCTTCCCGTTGCGCTGCTCGGTGCTTTGAACGGCCGCAAGCTTCCCTTTGCCATCGAAGTCGTCGGCTTTTCGGAGGAGGAGGGCGTTCGCTTCGGCACGCCGTTTATCGGCAGCCGCGCGCTGGTCGGCAGCCTGGATGAGGATTTGCTCAGCCGTCAGGATGCGCAAGGAATTTCCATCCGCAAGGCGATCGCAGACTTTGGTCTGAATCCAAGAGAAATTTCGCAGGCTGCGATAGACGACGATGTTTTCGGCTACGTGGAATTCCACATCGAGCAGGGGCCGGTGCTCGAGAACGTCGACCGGCCGCTCGGAGTCGTCGAAGCGATCGCCGGTCAAAACCGGTTGGAATTCTCGTTCGTAGGTCATGCCAATCACGCGGGAACGACGCCGATGAATCTCCGCCATGATGCGCTTGCCGCCGCTGCCGAATGGATCGGTGCGGTCGAACGCCACGCGCAGAACACTTCCGGCCTGGTGGCTACGGTAGGTGCGGTTCAAGCCAAGCCAGGCGCGACGAACGTCATTGCCGGGGAGACGCGAGTGACTCTGGATGTGCGTCATCAAAGCGACCAAGTGCGAAGCACCGCGGTGGACTATTTTATTCGTCAGGCGGAAGATATTGCGAAGCGTCGTGGGCTGAGCGTGCGATCGAATGTTCTGCTGAACCAGCGGGCTGTCCCCATGGATCCATTTCTCGTAAGCCAGGTAGAACAAGCAGTCGGCAGCGCGGGATGCGAGCCGTACCGCATGGTGAGCGGAGCCGGTCACGACGCCATGATATTGGCGGAAAGAGTCCCCGCCGCCATGATTTTTCTGCGTACGCCGGGCGGCATCAGCCATGATCCGGCGGAATCGGTGGAAGTCGGCGACGTGGCCAAAGCGATTGATTGCGGATTGCACCTGCTCGATCAGCTGGCGTCGTCATCTCAGTTTCAAAGAAAGACACAGCATGCATAATCTCGGCCGTACACGAAGCTCGCAACAGCCGAACCATCTGTTACTCACGCCGGACACATTTGTGCGCACCACCCTGCCGGGCATGAAGGGGTGCGCGGCGGTTGTGCATGCTGGGCCGGCAATGGGCGCGCGTTTTACCGAGTACACGGCGGAATTTGAAGCTGGCGGCGAAATGGTGAGCACGCGGGCGCAGCGCTTTATTTTCGTGATGGAAGGCGTGGTCAAGGTAGAGACTCCGGATAAGCAAAGCAAACTCCGCGCGCGCGGATATGCGTATGTGCCGGCAGGTCTGGCGCACCGGATCACGGCGGCCGAGAAGAGCCGCGTAGCGGTGATTGAAAAATCGTATGAAGCGCTGGCCGGTGCGGCGGCGCCACATTTAATTGTGTCGCACGAAGACAAAGTTGAGTCGCATCCGCTGGCGGACGACCCCGGCTTGCAGGTGAAGTGTCTTTTGCCGGACGAGATGAGCTTCGATTTCGCGGTGAATACCATGGTCTACCAGCCTGGAGCCGCGCTCAGCATGGTCGAAATGCATGTGATGGAACACGGCCTCATCATGCTCGAAGGCGGAGGCATCTACCGGCTGGGAGATTCCTGGTATCCGGTCACGGCGGGGGACTTCATCTGGATGGCGCCATGGTGTCCACAGTGGTTTGGAGCGATTGGGAAAGTCCCGGCGAAGTATCTCATCTACAAAGATTGGAACCGGCATCCACTGGCCGGCGCGCGAACATGAAGATCGAAGTTGATGGGCCCCGGCTGATATCTGAAATTGAGGCGCTCGCTGCGATTTCCGATGCGGAAGCGCCCGCGGTCACGAGAATTGTTTTTGGCTCCGCTGATCTGAAAGCCCGCGCGTGGCTCAAAGCCCGCTGCGAAGACGCCGGTCTTGCGGTGCGGCAAGACCCGATTGGAAACACCTTTGTGCGCTGGATCGGTTCCGATCCCACGCTTCCGGCCGTCGGTACCGGTTCTCACATCGATGCGATTCCGAATGCAGGAAAGTACGACGGCGTGGTGGGTGTTCTTGGAGGTCTCGAAGCGATTCGAGCGTTGCAGCGCGGCGGTTTCCGCCCCAGGCATTCCATCGAATTGCTGGTGTTCACTGCGGAGGAGCCAACGCGCTTTGGAATTGGATGCATCGGAAGCCGCATGCTTTCGGGGACTCTTTCCGCCGATGCGGCGCGACAGTTGAAGGGCACCGAGGGCGCGTCGCTCGATGAAGTTCGCGAAAGAGCCGACGTGCGCGGAGAGCTAGAAGCTGTCAAACTGCCGGCCGCTTACTACAAAGCATTCGTTGAACTGCACATCGAGCAGGGTCCTGTGCTCGAGCGCGAGCGAATTCCGCTGGGAGTGGTGACCAGCATTGCGGCGCCGGCCAGTTTGATGATTTCCATCGAAGGCTCTGGCGGCCACGCGGGAGGAGTGCTGATGCCGGTTCGGCGTGACGCGCTCTGCGCTGCGGCGGAATTAGTTCTGTCCATCGAGAATGCCGCGCGCAGCAGCGGAGCCGTCGATACCGTGGCGACGGTCGGAATCTGCGAGGTCTTTCCAGGCGCGGTCAACAGCATCCCCAGCCGGGTTCGTCTCACCGCCGACGTACGCGATACCGACCTCGAACGGCGTGACAGCGTTATCGAGGAGATAAATCTTGCCGGTGACGTGGTTGCGGCGAAGCGGCACGTTTCGATTCAGACTGAGTTGTTGAACGCGGATGCGCCGGCAACCTGCGCACCTGTCGTGGTTGAGGCCCTTTCTGAATCCTGCCGGAAACACAATCTTAATTTT
>Ga0116218_1002257_pt1 | contig 10874 bp, 8 predicted proteins | sample Sb_taG_2_FD_88966 | JGI IMG/M metagenome (GOLD analysis project Ga0116218, IMG submission 88966) | Peat soil microbial communities from Weissenstadt, Germany - Sb_50d_5_LS metaG | ecosystem: Environmental > Terrestrial > Soil > Wetlands > Peat | place: Germany: Weissenstadt | collected 2010-09-21 | reverse complement strand
CCGTAGTGGGCCAGCGGATAGCAGTGGAGCCATAGGCATTGTCAGATCGGTGGATAAGGAGAGACGACGTACAGAACCATACTACATCTACTTTGTTGAACTACCCGGTGAGAACAAGTTGACAGACTTTGAATATCGAGAGCTTGAGCTGGTTTCTTCTGAAAGTGACTAGTACACGCATGGGCCGAAATATCCTTCTGATCCGCCATTTCCAGGAAAGGTTTGACGCTCTGAATGGGTATTGGCTCCCAGAGTCCACAACCCTCATAAGCATAGAGGAGAAGCGGCCCAAAACCTTGTAAGAGCGCTCCAGAATATGCTAAAGTATGAACCATATACTCTTGACCCGCTTCGCTTGCGAGGCAAAAGATTTTACGCAGATATGAGGTTTTTCCAGTTATGGCCAACCATCCGTCTCCACTTTCGTTCGTTTATACACCAAAAGTCCACCCTGGAGACAAAGTTGCAGTGATCTCACCCTCAGACGAACTCCCCAAAATTTTTCCAGCAGTCTATGAACAGGGACTCTGACGCTTGAGAGATATCTTTCAGTTAGAACCGATCGAATATCCAACCACCCGCAGAAAGCATTCCTCACCACAGGATCGGGCGCGATCTTCACGCGGCATTTGCCGATCCTGAGATCAAGGTTATTCTCACCTCAATCGGTGGCGACGATCAGATAAAAGTGCTGAAATAAAGGTGTACTAGCTATTTAGAATATCTGTTCCTTGAAATTGACTCTTTGAGCTAGATCGGTTGTATCTTCACGTGCATCTCTCTTGCAGATGATTGGAACACTGACGGACCTTACCAGATGTAAGAGAGAACTCGTTGCAGAAAACGCGCTCTTGTGCCAACAATTGACGATCCTGCGTCGTCAGGTGTTACGTCCTGTTTCTACTAGAACAGATCGCGTGCTTCTTGTGCTGCTCTCAAGGATGGTTCGGGCGTGGAAGCAGGCTCTCTTCATCGTTCAACCAGAACTCATCCTGCGTTGGCATCGTGAGCTCTTCCGCCTGTTAAGGAAGCGCAGATCAAAAGCGGATTCTCACAAACCGAGAGTAGCTGCAGAAACTATCTCCTTGAATGATCTTGCCTCCACATAAAAAGCAGAGTACTATAGATAGGGGAGGGAGTCGGCACGAAGCCCACTCAACGCCATCCAATTTGACAGCGTATTTGACAGCTTGACGGTTGAATAAACGTGAACAAACGTGAACGCATCCGAACATGTATCATTGTCCGCTTCAACGCAGAAGCCAGACGAGAACACTCGGACACGTGGGTAAGATGACCCAAAACGGAGGTGAAACATGCCAAGGCCAATCTATGTGATTGGGAATTTTCCAACATGATCTTTCTCTCAATGCGCCTGGACCAAAATAATTTCAGATGAGAAAAGACGCATACTGAGCATCAACCTATCCCCTTGCAGCAGCTCGCCATCAGATGAGCGTCAGCCTGAGGAGTACATACTTGCCTGTATACGTACCTTGAGGGCATATTTCACACGATACTGATGGCAGTGATGCCTGAAAGCGTGCCGATAAACATGCTGGTGCCAGAAATGGTCGGGGTTGCGAAGCGATTCGCCATCCCAACATCCAACGAAGTAACGAGCTGTCCACTGTTCATATCGAGCGCATACATGACCCCATGCGAAAAACTGTACACAGTGTGACCTCCTACGATAGGCGACCCAACAATATCTGCGGAGGCCTGCCAGCCCTGGTGCATATGACCGCGTGTGTCAACCGTGATCTGCAGCAGACCATTGGTGCAGGGAACAAAGATCGTAGAGCCGACGGTGGCTGTGCCACCAAAAGAGTGACACACCGGCTGCTCATCGAGAGATCCCCCAATACCACCGAGCTTCTCCGCGTTCAAGAGGTAGCCGTTGCCGGATTTACCTGCTGCAAAGATGAAATTCCCTGGCAGCAGCACAGGTCCCTGCGAACCCAGGTCCGCGTCGTTTGCGTTATCCTGCCCCCAGCTTGTTGGCGCGAACGCATCCTCGAGGTGCAGGGTGGGCGAGAGCTTCAGCACCGAATCGCTGTGATCCCATTGGCCGCTGGTGATCGCACCGTTGCCGACCGAGACGTAGAGATTTCCCGTTGCGTCGACGCTTGGCCCGGGGGTCGCCCAGATTCCTCCCTCGCGTGGCGTGGGGACTGTGTAGACGAGCAGCGGCCCCTCTCCATCAGTCCGCGAGGCGACGACGCGGCCAATGTAATCGGAGCAGTCGCCATCAAGACCGCCATAGGCGATATAGACCATCCCATTGGCCAGGGTGAGGGCGGGACGCTGCTGGTGTGCTCGCGGGTCCATGCCAGCGGTGTCGACCAGGCGGCGCACTTTCACCTGCCCGGTCGCGGCCTCCAATCCAACAAGGATGTGCACAGGTCCGCTGATCTCCGCCACGGCGAATACCAAGCCGGTAGTGGCATCGTAGACGGGGGTCCCGGTAATGCCAAGCGGATCGATATTCCCGCATGGGAGGGAGGATAATGGCACAGGAGTGCCGACGTGGGTGCGCCATTGCACCCTCCCTGTCCTGGGATCGAGCGCGTAGAGCGAGTCTCCCTCTGTTGCAACAATGACGTGATTGCCGACAACCAGTGGTTCCGCGTAGACCGATCCGTCCAGTTGCGCGCTCCAGCTTTTGCTCAAGTGATGGGGATCTGGGGTATCTGGGATGTAGCCTGTACGCTGGTTGTTGGCATGATAGGTCGTCCAGTCGGTAGGACTCGTCGTGGGAGTGAGTGCGATCGCCTTCGCCTGTGGGGTCTGGGTCAATGCCAGTGGCGTCACCGTCGAAGGTGCATCCCCGTTGGTGGACGAGAGGCCGCTACAGGCTGACAAGAGCACCAGCAGCACGCTCATCATCGCCCATATCACAGGTGGAGCAGGACGCTTCCTCCAATACCGGTTCTTCTCTTGATGCAGGAGGGAGGCGAGAGCGCATGCGAGCGCAATACTTACCAGCACGGCACCCGGTGCCCATGGAAATGTCGTCATCATAGCGCTATTCTCTTTCTTTCCAATCAGGTGTCGTGCACCTGCACACAGGAACGTGAAGCATCACCCCAGGAAAGCCTCTGTGGAGCTTGAATTGGATTGAAACGATCTGAAACAGTATGGATCATACTACAGCCCCATCCTGGCAGGAGCGTATCTTCCCCCTCCGCTGGGAGAAAAGTACCTGCTGAGGTGGAGAGTGACCGGCACTCTCTAAAGGCTCGATCTCGCTGCTAAGTGGCGCGTACCAGCCAAGACTGCGCGTCGCTTAGCAGCGAGATCGAGCTATGTGTACTAGTACTTGTTGAAAAGCAGCGACTACAAAGAGATTTCAACCATCTGGCCTACTCGCTCCAAGCGTGAACAGACTCCATGGTAACTGTGCTACAATTGAAGCACAATACTCTACTGAAAGAGGAGAGATCTATGCGCTATTTTGAGGATTTCCAGGTCGGGGAGCGTATCGAATTGGGGAGACTGACGGTGACCGAAGAAGAGATCATCGCTTTTGCCAGACAATTCGATCCACAGCCATTTCATATTTCTCGCTCCGCTGGCGAAGCACTCTTTCTACGGTGGCCTGATCGCAAGTGGATGGCATACCGTCAGTCTCCTGATGCGCCTCATGGCGGGATGCGCTGATCAACGACACCATCAGTTTTGGTTCTCCGGGTGTCGATGAGGTACGCTGGTTGAAGCCTGTTCGACCCAATGATACCTTACATGCCTCTTTGACTATCGTCGAGACGACACCCTCAAAGAGGAGAGCCGACCTGGGTATTCTCAAATCCAGGGGTGAAATGTTCAATCAGCGTGGAGAACTCGTGTTGACGCTGGGTGTTGTTCACTTCTTTGGTCGCTCCCCCTCACGAGAGGCACAGACGCGTGATGCAGAGGTGGGAGATGAATGCGCCCAAGGACTAACTGCCATGGAAGCACTCCCTCTTCATCGGTCAGAGAACATGTTGCAGCCCCACGTGTCTGTAGAGAGAGCACTTATTTTGCAAAGAGGAGGACTTCATGATCTGCGTCGCTGTTACCTATCTGATTCAGCCCGGTCACGAGGAGGAAGCGATGGAATTTTTTGCCACCTTGACCCAGCAAACCCATGCAGAACCTGGGAACCTGTATTATCTGGTTCATCGTTCACCCACCGAGCCACGCCGCTTCTTCATTTATGAGCAATACACTGACCAGTCTGCCCTTGACACACATCGTGCTTCTCCCCATTTCGTTCAGTATGTGACGAATGGCCTTTTCCTCATCCTTGAAAAGCGTGAAGCCGAGATTAATGTTCCACTGCCATAAGAAGCATGGTTCCATCTGGCTTGCCTGGGCTGCATCTACCCGGCGGTAGTGGTCATGAAATCAACATTGACCGTGATGCAAAAATGACCGTTGAATCAGACGATAGGAGGATCGTGTAGCCCCTCCCCAGGCACCTGGAATGCCTGGCAACGTGACAGTAGTTTTGACAGTAGTGCCGATGCAGAAAGTTGAAGAAAGGTGAACGGATCTGCACAGAAACAAACGTGGGAAAGCGAACCAGACGAGCAGAGAGGGCGATCGCGCAAGAAAAACTCGACCTTCGCCCGCTCGTCTAAATCGCCAGTAGACGAAATTGGGAATCCACACCCGATGATCGTCCAGTTCTCATTGATCATGAGCAAGAAGTGAAGCATACCGAGTTTCGCTTCTTGCTCTTCAAGCGCGCGCGGTGGGTCCTTCTCGCGCACAAGGCGCTAAAGGCTTTGCCCAAGTCCACAGAAGGCTGATCTGAAGCCTTCTTGGTGACTTCCCACCTCCAAGGGAATCGCTCCCGCCTGATCTCGTTACATGGCGTCTTGAGTTTCGAAGCGGTTGGTTTCTCACCGACTTCATAGTGCCGATTGCACTCGAGCCTCCACCCAATTCCACATACAGCGTGTGTTCCCTGCGGCTTTCGCAAGGTACACGGATTGCTCAGCTCGTGGGATGCAAGCGGACCTTGTGCGCGCTTCCCCATCCTTGCTTGCCTTTCCCACAGCTGCTGTTCGGATCAGGTTTTTGTGGAAACGCAGGCCATGAACCTGCGCTGAGAGCACACTCACGATGGCGATCACACAACTGCTCAAACCAGCCGTCTGCATAGCGTACAAAGCGACCCTGAGAGCAGATCACCAAGCACTTAACCAGGCCCAGTTCGATGTGTTCGATGATCTGATTAAAGCCTGTGCATGTGGAATTGTATGCAGAAGCCATATCTTCCACCCACTGATCAATGGGAATGGAATGTTTCTTGCTAACTGACCAGAAAATGAACGAACCAGGAGTGTTATTGCTTTACAATACTCAATTGGGCGACTGCATTCCCTGTGGCTTCGAAATATTGGACGAGCACATCATGATACCCTGCCAATGGATAGGTGAGGGTAGCAGTTTTTGTTGTGGCAGGATGAATACCATTGTTGTCAATAACGAGTTGCCCATCTACCCACACTTGCATACCATCGTCTGAGGTTGCAGTCAATGTACTTGTTCCTTGACGAAAGAACTGGCGACTATGCCACATAATTGAGAAGTTATCTACGGGACTCGCACCAAATGGACCGCCAGTACCCCAATTGTTGTTGATTGTTGCATCACAACGCGTGATTGCTGGAGAACCTGTCCAGGTCCGATTTGTATAATAGTGCGCCCAATAGCTCCCTGCCGGACAAAAGTTTGGCCAGACATTGACTCTGGTCGTGGCATTCGCTCCCGATGAATCGAATGCAGTCAACTCGAATTCAAGCCAAACCCAATCACCACTTGTATCAGGAGCGGTTACCGAACCACCTGTGCCGGTAAAAGTAGCAAATGGGTGCGTATGGCAAATTTGCGTATTTCCCGGAGTCACGGGTGGACAATGATGCAAAATGACATTCCATTGCAACGAATCACCGCTGAGCGTTCCGTCTTCCGGATCGGTTGCTGAACCAGTCACAGTCATGACCTGGTTAGCTGCGAAGCCAGACCCATCGGTTGGTTGAGAAATGTGCGGTACCGGTGGCTTATTGGCGCTCGTGATGCTCAATTTGGCAACCGCCTGTCCAGTCGCTTCGTAGTATTTTACGAACACATCATGGAAACCGTCGGAAGTGCATGTGATGGTAGCGGTCTTTGTAGTAGCCGGATGGATGCCGTTGTTGTCGATCACCAACTGCCCATCCACCCACACCTGCATCCCGTCATCTGATGTGCAAGACACCGTATTGATCCCTTTCGTGAAGTACTGACTGCCGCTCCAGCTCACCGAAAAGTTGTCTACTGGACTGGTGCCAAATGGACCACCTGTGCCCCAATCATTGTTGATCGTATCATCACAACGGGTAATGGTCGGAGCGCCCGACCAGGTGCGGTTCGTGTAGTATTGCGCCAAATAATTTCCCGGAGCGCATGATGAGGCCGTGCCGTAGGCGATTCGGCGCACCTGACCCTTGGTGATTGAGATATAGTAAAGTGCTCCATCCGGACCCATCTCGATATCAACCGGACTTACTACCGTGGCAAATCTGATCGGTTGGCCAACAAAGTTGCCGGATGCATCGAGTGGCCAATAGTCAATCCAGTTATGGGTATAATCTCCAAAGAAATACGACCCCCTATAGGGAGCCGGAAAAACACTCTGATCGTAGACCGGCCCACCGATGACACACGAACCAACCGTGTGGTCATAGGCAAAACTAGGAGCAGTGACTGCACTTGTCCCTTGAGTAAGCAACGCTTTGCAGAGAGGGAAATTACTAAAAGCTGATTGGACAAGACTCCCGTTTGGACCGCCTTCATAACATGGCCAGCCATAATTATGGTTCCCGCCAGAAACGGGGATACGATCAATTTCTTCCCAACTATTCCACCCCACATCGCCGACAATCACACTGCCATCTGGGAGAACGGTAAAGCGGAAAGGATTACGCAATCCCAACGCAAAAACCTTGGAAGCAGGATCGTCGGCATTCCCAGTCCAAAAAGGATTTGTGGCTACCCCTTTGCCGTCTCGTGTCATCCGGTAGATTTTACCGCCTGTCTGATTTGCCTGTTGTGAACGAGTAGAATACACTGTCGCTGTATCGAAAGGAGAAGAATCACCATCGGAAGCGTACAGTGTATTATTTGGACCAAAACGAATATCGTCAACCATGTGCGTCTCATGATCAGCAATAGTCGTCAGCAAGACCGTTTCAGAAGATGGATTTACCATATCGCCGCTCATCTGAAACCGTGATACATGACCTTCCCGAGGATTGTTATTGGTATAGAGAAGGTAAATAAAACTATTCGTCGCAAAATCAGGATCGACTGCGACACTAATTAACCCGCCATCTCCTGCTGCTGAAACCTGTGTTGTGAGGTCAAGCACTGCGGTAGGTTGAACAAGGTTGTTCCTGACCAGGCGCAGCTTGCCACCCTTTTCAGTCACCAGCAGACCTCCGTCAGGGAGAAAGGCCAGAGTCGTCGGCGTGTTGAATTGAAATTGGCCAGGCAAATCAGAACCCCCGGCAATCCGCTCATCACGAAACCCGGGAGGCAATCCAGTTGGATTGAGCACGCTGGGAGTTACTGCTGCACGAACATGTACGGTATTGTTTTCGTTCATCTCGGGTACTTTCTAAAAAGAACATAAGACGTATGCAAGAATCGAGCCAGGTCGAAGTTTGTGTAATAGTGGCGTAGTTGCCGCCCTAAGATAGTGAAATTGCCTCCGTTACACTCTCAGGTCTCAATCCCTCGCATTGGCCCGTCTGACTCCTGCGCGACAGCATAGAAAGCCAACCGAAACTGAGAGTTCCAACCACCCCACTTACGATACTCCAGGTAGTCTATCCGGTTTTTGCTGCAGCTGTCAATGCTTTGCCAGGGTTTGCGGATAGCACCATTTTCTGTGTGTTAGCAGCGCTCTTTAGAGGGCAAAATTGACAACGTGATCAGGCGATGATGCTGGCTGCTTCAGCGTGATGAACGTATGAAACCTCGCCAAGACATCCTTTACGAAGAGCGATACTCATCGTGGCAGAAAAACCTCTTGACTTTACCCTAGACACGACGTCATGTATGCGACAAGAGAGCTATTGACGATGAAGACATAGCCAAGCACCATGCTCGTATCTGAGTATTCGTGATCTCAACGATTGGTACCAATGCATCTGCAATAGGGGTTCCCGGAGCAAGTGGACAGGAACAAAGGAGCGCTGCTTCATACCCATCAGAGCCATTGCCTTTCATCGCTTCATCCCTCTTGTGAATCAACAGGAGGATTGGCTCTCCAAGGAGCCCGATGTGTTCCGTCGTGTTCTGATGGACGCAACCACAACGAGACATGTGATGGCTGCATGGTCTCCTGCACAGCATTGAGCAAGTGCTCACGCAACTGGCTCAAGTCGACCTCATTGCGTAACGTTGCGCTAAACGCCTCCAACGTTTTGGCCGCGTCATACTTGCTGCGATAGAAGCGACGATCAATGAACCGTTGAATGCGATGGCGCAAGGGCTGGAACAGCGCTGCAATGACGAGGGTCGAGACCACGATGGCGACAGCGTTATTCTGCTTGAACAACCCCTGAAACAGGGATTGCAAGGCAAAAATAAGGCCGAAGTAGAGTAGAGTCAGGATAACGGTCAAGCTGCCATAGACCAGAGTGCGGTTGATGATGACATCAATATCATAGAGCCGATAACGCATGATCGCTACATAAACAGACAATGGGCCGAGTAGAAAGACGAAGAAGGTGATATTTGTAGTGATCAAGGAATAGAGTGAGCCAGCCTGGAAAAGTGCGGGGTTGAATAGGCCGGGTACGAAAAAGACAAGCATTGTAAGGATGATTGAGGCAAAGGCGAAAACAATCCATTTTGTCTGCTGACGCTGCACTGGAGTGGATACAAAGCGATAGCGATAGATCTGGGCGACGACGAGACTAATCATAAAGCTGATCAATAGTAGATAATAGAACGCTGGGAACCAGCTCACTTGAGCGAAAGGTGAAATGGGAGAGAAAACTACTACATTGTAGGCTATCCATATCAACGCGAGCCAGCGTGTCCACTTTGGGACGAAACGCCCAGTAGGAAAGAGAGCGAAGACCAAGAAGAGTAGAACCGGGTTCAGGAAGACCAGCCAGTTGGCCGGGTACTGTAATACTGGAAAGCTGCCCAGTGCGGCTATGCTATTCGTTGCCCCCTGTGTTACCAGCTGTATGGCAACGAGCAACGCTATCCAGTACTCAGATTTTCGCCAGAAGATCAACCAGCCTGCTGAAAACCAGAACAGCGTTGAGAGGATCGTCACAAGAACACTGTACCAGGCATAGCTTGTGAGGGAAATACCATGTGTCGCCAGTGCATGAGCTTGCTCAGGAGAGACCTGTACCCCATTGCAAGCGCTGCCAGTGCATACAGACTGTGCTTGAGTATAGAATGTGGGAAGGCTCACTACAAAGAGAATACATGAAACGACTGCCACCAGAATCCAGGCTGCCTGTGCCACTCTCAGTAAGGAACCTTGTAAGCGCGTCTCACCCTCAGTATGCCGTTCAGCGCTCACGCTAACCTGAACTGGTACATGCTTCATGTTCATACCTCTGGTCCTTGGGCATCTTCTCAAACCATCGTGAGGGTTCTAAATCGCAAAGAGCCATGCATAAAGTAACGTATAGTTTTCGCTTTTCACGCTAGCATTTTACCATACCTTCGTCCCAAAAACGTTACGAAAAGCGTTACGAACTACCCAGACTTCAAAAACCCTCTTCCATCCTATTGGGCTTTTCCTTGCGGTGTGGTTCCGCGGTATGTCGCCCGGGCGAGCGCAACCACAGCGAGACATGGGCTGGCTGCATCGTCTCCTGCTCATTGGCTATGAGGTTCTGCCAGAACGCTTTGTTCATGAATCTCTCCTGTAACGAGAGGAGTTCCACTCAGGGAAAGAGCACTGGCTGTTGTATGTTTGTAAGTACTCGCTGCTTTCGCCGTCGCAAGCCAGGCGTTTCTCGTATAACCTGGTGCCACAGCACTTTGCCCTTTGACCAGAGGGCAGCTGTGGAGATTGGTATGGTGTTTCAAACAGTCGCTTGGGAGTGACTTGGCGGAGGTCTTTTTTGTTCGGTTGATACTCGACCTGATAGTGCGCAAGAGGGGCATCTGCAAACTCCACCGTTAGGTGTTCTTCATACAGCCAGATGACCACCTGGCGCTTCGCTAACCCATATTCGCCATAGAGACGCCAATGCCTGAACTTGAGAAACCCTGCTGTGTTGAGCCTTCGGAGATGCCGGCTTTCGTAGAAAATGCGGTGCAATTCCTCGGAGGTGCGGACCTTTCCACGAACCCACCCCAAGACTTCTGCTGGAGAAAGCCGATGATCCTGACGATCTTTGTGCGCATCGTGTGGCTGGTAGTTGTGGTCGGCAACCCATTTGGCGTGAGTGGCAAGGATCTGAGTCCAGGTAGCATCTTGAGCCCGCGTCCCAATCGGCGAGCCTTCTCATCAGGTTGAACTGACTTTCAATCAGGTTTTGCCATGCTTGTCGTTTCTGGATATGCTCTTTCTGAATTCCTAGGCTTGCATAGATCTTTTGAGCCTGTTTCGCTTTGAAAATACTTCCATTGTCAGAAACCAGTATCGTTGGAGCACCATGCTGACGTATTGCAGCAAACAAGACAATGAGATAATCAGTCAAATTTTGTGTCCTGGAAATACCAGAGGCGAGAATGGCTCTTGAGAAGTTGTCCAGGATCGAGATGATGTAGACGGGTTTGGGATCGCCAAGCCGATGTTTCTCAATATAGCGCAGGTCCACACTCCAAATGTGATGACGATACTCTGCTCTAAAAGGGTG
>Ga0116218_1002256_pt1 | contig 10874 bp, 7 predicted proteins | sample Sb_taG_2_FD_88966 | JGI IMG/M metagenome (GOLD analysis project Ga0116218, IMG submission 88966) | Peat soil microbial communities from Weissenstadt, Germany - Sb_50d_5_LS metaG | ecosystem: Environmental > Terrestrial > Soil > Wetlands > Peat | place: Germany: Weissenstadt | collected 2010-09-21 | reverse complement strand
GGTATGCTGTTCGTGTAGATAGTCCATGTTGAGAGTCTATACAACAGTACAAACACGTCAAGAGTTTAGCCATTCATCCCCGCTCTCAAGTGACGGGGCTTTCTGGCTGGTTTCCTGTAAAGAAAAACACCAAGCTCAACCACGAGGAGGGATCAGCACTATGACTATACCCTTTCAGCAAGAGAAACTGGAAGAAAAAAAACGTCAAGCTATCTTGGAAGCAGTCTACCAACAAGCGAAAGGCGCAGCCACAGTAGGGGTCAAGGCCGTAATCAAAGCGCTGCTGGAAGCAGAGGTGACCGCCAAATTGGGACGTGAGAAAGGGACGATACGCCACATCAGTGGGCAACCGCGGGAAGTCGACTGGGTGTGTGGGCAGTGTGGCTGTGCGGATGGGCAGCACTTCACGCGAGATGGACAGTATCGTCGCAGCCTGCAAAGGGGCTGGGGTAGCGTTGAAGGTCTGCGGGTGCCGATACTAGAATGTCAGCAGTGTGGGCATGACGTGCTCTGCCACTTCACGATCTTGGAGAAATATGAGCGCTTCTGGCTCGACCTGGACCAGGATGTGGTGTTGGGCAGTGGGTTGTGTGAGAGTTTGCGGCACTTAGGCGAGCGCTGGAGCGAGGCGGTTGGCAGCAGTATTGGGTTGCGTACACTGAACGAGCGCATCAACCAAATTGCGCCCTTGCTTGCACAAGCGCACCACGCGCCCATCACGCAAGTGCCAGCGGTGATCCGATGCGATGGCATCTGGTTGCGACTCCAGGTGCCGACAGGAAAGAGGAAAACCGATCGTCGCGGGCGGCGGCAGCACCACAAGGGCAAGCGCATGGTGCTCTTGGTCGCCTTGGGATTGTGGACGGATGGCAGTGGCAGGCGAGAGATTCTCGAATTGGAGCTCGCCGAGGGAGAAACCCAACCCGACTGGCAACGCTTGCTGGATTGTCTTGAGGAACGGAGCGTGCGGCCAGAAGCGGGGTTGCAGGCCGTGATCCGCGATGGCAAAGGCGAGTTAGGAGCGGCAGTGGCTCAGGTGTATGGCACACGTGTGATCGAGCAACGCTGAGTCTTTCACAAGCTGCGCAATGTGGCCGACAAAGCGCGCGAAGACACGAGCGCAGAGGCGAACCGAGAGCTACGCGAGCAGTTGCTGGAACAAGCCATTGCTATCTATCAAGCCGAGACGGCCGCCCAGGCACGCGAGCGCTTGTATACCTAGGTAAGCACTTGGCAGGAGCAGGCACCAAAAGCGGTGGCGACATTGCAGCGGGATTTTGAGCAGACCATTGCTTTCTATGCGCTGGGTGGCATCCCGCGCGAACTCGTGCGTACCACCTCTCTGTTGGAACGCACAATCGTGAAGTGCGCCGCAAGTTCCGCCAGGCGTGCTGTTTTAGTAGTCGCAGGGGAGCGGAGGTCGCGATCTATGCGCAAGTGCAGCGACTGCATGCCCGCTGGACCAAGACATCTTGGCCACAAACGGCTCGGTCGCTCTCTCTGGCTTTTTACTAATCTCTACCCTTAGCAAAGGGTACGCTATCTTCTTCATAATGAAAAATAGGCAGAAAAACAAAACTATTGCTTGCTCTGCCAGTCAGTGCTTATGATCCACCCCACATTCCGAACTTGATTGACAGGAATCTGGGGTGGCTGTAATATTCGGGGTAAAACCTTCGCTAAATTGTGAGGCCGCTCCTATGGCTCGTTCGCTCATTGGATCAAAACCTGCGATGTCTCCTTGCCTGTTCTCTTGTATGCATCTTTTCTTGCCTCTTACCACAAAAGCAGGCACCTAAAGAGGGTCAAAAAGCCGTAGCGTAGTTTTTATCCCGAATATTACAGTCACCCAATGAAGAAGTCTCGGCGGTCCTGGCTCTCTTTCGTGTCATCCTGGCTCATCGTATAAAACCCCTTAATGGTAGTCTTTCTACAACAACGTAACCTATTAAGGGTAAGTATAGAGGATTTCGTCTCTTCAAGAAAGGAAGGGCATGCCTTTCCGATCTTTATAGCTGAGTGCAGATAACGGTCGTATAACAGACACCTCTCTGGTCCCCGTGAGGCGTTCTACTGTCATCTGTGCCTCATTGGGGAACTGTATCAAGCATGAGGCAAGGCGTGAAGAGCGTGCGTGCGGGGCGTGCGTAAGGCTATTAGACAAACTTCCCAACTTCGTCTTGCTCAAGACAAGCGGAGATTTTTATGATCAGAGAGGTAGCAACATGACAGAGAAGAAACAGAAAAGAAGAGGGCATGGTGAGGGCACCATTTACCAACGCAAGGACGGGAGATGGGTCGCCGAGATCACGCTTGAAAATGGCAGGCGTAAGCCGATGTATGGGAAGACACGAAAAGAGGCTGCTGATAAGCTCAATCAAGCTCTGCAAGAGCTGAAACAAGGTACCCTCATAGATGCGCCCCAACAGACAGTGGAGGCACATTTGAATCAGTGGTTGCACATGAAGCATCGTGAACTCAAGGGAGGAACATTTGCCTATTATACCTATAACGTTGAGTGCCATATCATCCCCGAGTTAGGACACGTGAAGTTGCAGAAGTTAGCTCCTGAGCATATCCAGAGACTCTATACCGAGTTGCTTGAAGAGCTATCGCCCAATACCGTGCGCATTATTCATACTATACTCAAGGCTGCGCTTGATGTAGCGGTGAAGTGGAAGAAAATCGCCTCCAATCCTTGTCTTTCCGTCACGCCTCCCAGAGCCGTGAAGAAAGACATCCACTACCTCACGTTAGAGCAGGCGAAAAGGCTCATAGAGGTAGCGAAACATCATTGGATGATAGCTGCACTTATTCCTGTAGCGATTGCTACCGGCATGCGTCGTGGGGAAATGCTGGCCTTAACCTGGGAGGATATCGATTTTGAGCACAAGACCATCACCATCACGAAATCCCTCTCCTATGATGATCGAGATGGAACCGGAAAAAAGTACCGGGTGGAAACTCCGAAGACCGCGACCAGTGAGCGCACTCTTTCCTTGCCTGACTTTGCTGTAGAGGCATTGCAAGCCCACTTCGTTGTCCAAACGAACAAACGTCTTGCCACGGCTACCTGGGAACATCCCGAACTAGTGTTTACGAATTCGTCAGGAGGGTACTACTGGTACAGGATACTGACCGAACAGTTGCGAAATATCTTACAAGAGGCCGGGTTGCCTCGCATGCCGTTTCATGGGTTGAGGCACAGTGCAGCGACGATTCTGCATGCCATGGGAGTGGACTACAATGTCATCAAGCAGCGCCTGGGGCACAGTCGGATAGCGACGACAATGGATATCTACTCTCACGTGACACCATCGATGCAGGAAGAAGCGGTGAACAAGTTGAACGAGCATTTTCAGTGACACTCCGCTGACGAAAGGTGAGACGGTCGAGCTGTGGAAGCTTCATGCATAATGTTTGGTCTATGTAATATATAGAGCATTCAGTCTTGTTCTTATAGATTGTCCCCCGTATCATTCTATCAGAGCGCAGCCCGGACAAGTTGTGCCAGTTTTTGGGGAGCCAATCGTACCGTTTGTCTCCTCCCATGTTCAACAGAGATCAGAAACGCCTTTCACACGCGCAAGCATGTGTCTGGCAAGTCAGGTCCAGGTACCGAGTGAAGAGAGACTATTGCACCGGGGTGATCGATCAGGGACACCCGTCACAAGGAGATGAGAGAACGATATGGCTACAGTATTTGGAACGAGCACGCGACCTATCATCATGGGAATTGTAGGGGACAGTGCCGCTGGCAAGACGACGCTCAGTCAGGGTATCGCTCAGATTTTAGGACCTGAGCGGGTCGCGGTGCTCAACACTGACGACTATCATCGCTATAACCGCCAGCAGCGCAAGGAGATGGGCACTACGCCTTTGAATCCCGCTTGCAATTACCTCGACATCATGGCGCAGCACCTGCAACTGCTGCGTGCCGGTGAGCCCATCCTCAAGCCGCAATACGACCACACCCGAGGGGACTTTGGGCCACCGCAGTACATTGTTCCCAAGCCATTCCTGATCGTAGAGGGGTTGCTCGGTATGTATTGGCAGGAGATGCGCAACGCCTACAGTGTGCGCGTCTTTCTCAATCCACCTGAGGAACTGAGACTTCGCTGGAAGATCCGGCGCGACACCACGCAGCGTGGGTACTCGGAGGAAGAGGTCTTGCGCGGGCTCGAGATTCGCGAGTCGGATTCGGAGGCCTTTATCCGGCCACAGCGCTCTTACGCGGACGTCGTCGTTTCGTTCTATCCTGGCGTCTCGCCTGCTGCTGAGCAGGGCGACGACGCGCATCTCAATGTGCAGCTGACCTTGTATGGCACACTGCCACATCCTGATCTGAGCGAGGTCATTGCCCAAGACCGGTCAGGCTGCGTGCGTGCGACGTTGGGCCGCGAAGGCGGGCGTGCAGTCGAGTACCTGGAGATCGATGGTGCTATCCCTGATGAACCTGCTGCTGCACTTGAGTGCTGCATTCTTGATCACCTGGACGCATACGGAGCCATCCAACTGGCAGATCTTGGTCAATACTCTGATCCCCAGCTCCGGCATAGTCACCCACTGGCACTGACCCAATTGCTGCTGGTGTATCATCTGCTGCGCGCAAAACAACGCGAGGAGGGCGATGCATGATGGATCAGGCAGATAGCACCATCTTAAGAACAGAGGGTGCGTTTCATTTTTTTGCGCCGTCCGCTTGCTAAGGAAGAGTGGAGAGAAAAAGGTTAGAGGTGTTAGACTGACACAGAGGAAAGGAGTTGTCCAGAGAGTCAAGAAGAGAGAAGAGCAAGATGCAGCCCGAAGACTTACAAGCGCGCTGGGAAGAACAAGGCGAGGACGTTTTTGCCGCCGTGGCCCAGTGGAGAGCAGCACACCCGAAAGCGACGCTGGCCGAGATTGAACAGGCCGTCGATGAGCAGATGAATCGGCTGCGGGCGCGGATGATCGAACAGGCAGCTCAAGCCAGTGCCGCCGAGAGTGAGGTGAACCGGGGATTGGTGTGAGCAGTGTGGGAAGCCGCTGCAAGCCCGTGGACGAGCGAAACGGAAGTGGCAGACGCAGGGAGGGCACGAGGTGGAAGTGGAACGTAGCTATGTGACCTGTCCGCAGTGTGGAGGCGGGTTTTTTCCCCCTGGATAAGGAACTGCAGGTACCCCAGGGACATCTGTTGCCGCATGCACAGGAGGCGCTGGTGCGCTTGAGCAGCGAACTGCCATTTGGGCGCGTTGTCAAACATCTGGCGGAGATTCTCGGCGTGCGTGTGCATGCCTCGACGGCACGCCGACAGACCTTGGCGGTTGGGCAGCGGGCCTTGGAGATCCACAATAAGCAGGCCCGGCCTCTGGCTGACTGTCCCGAAGAGAACGCCTCGGAACGGATGGTGATGAGCAGCGACGGAGCCATGGTGCCGTTGGTAGGAGGCGTGTGGGCCGAGGTGAAATTGGTGGCGATTGGTGCGGTCGAATGCCGCAAGCATCAGGAAGAAGAAGCGGTCGTGACGACCAAGCTGACGTATTTTGCGCGCATGGCGCCTGCCGCGACCTTTGCGGATCAGGCAAGTGCAGAAGTACGCAGGCGAGGCATTGAGCGAGCCAAGCAGGTGTGTGCTATCCAGGATGGAGCGGAGTGGATCCAGGGGTTTGTGCACAGCCATCGGCATGATGCCCTGCGTATTCTAGATTTTGCGCATGCAGCTAGCTACGTCAGCGAGATCGCCGACAAGGTGCGTGAGGCCGCAGGGCATCTGCCCATCAAGTGGGTGGACGGCGTCTTACATCGACTCAAACACGACGAGCCAGAGCGGGTACTGCGCCACCTCAGCCGCTTAGCTAGGCACTATCCGCAGATCCAAGAGCAGGTGACCTACTTGCAGAAGCGACGTGAGCTGATGGACTATCCGACCTACCGTAGTGCGGGTTGGCCAATTGGATCTGGCAGCGTGGAAAGCGGTCACAAGCTCGTGATGCAAGCTCGTCTGAAAGGGCCAGGCATGCATTGGAGACCCGAGCATGTGAATCCTATACTGGCGCTTCGCCTAGCTCTGCTCAATGAGCGCTGGTCAGAGGCCTGGCAAGAGCAACACCGCCTGCGGCAGCGCCAGGAGCACCAGAAACGACGCACCTACCAGCAGCAGCACTTTGCTGCGCGGCAAGCTAAACTCCTGCAGATGCATCCGCCTGCCCAGTCTGTTGCGTCAACACCGAAGTCACCTCGTCAGAAGACGGGTCGCACCGAAGCTCAATATCGGTGGGGCAGGCAAACCATTTCCTCGCGTATGCTCAAGCAAGCAAACGGCGCAAAAAAATGAAACGCACCCAAGAACAGAGATTCTCTTGCGTTTTGTCACGCTCTGTCGTATACTGTAGGAGCGAGTTTGCAGCAGTATGCCACTCGCTCCTCGCATGGCATGCCCCCCAACTGAAAGACAGCGTAGCGGTCTGTGGGAAAGCCAACTCTCGGGATGAAAAAGCAGTCTGTTTTTCTGTTTTGCTGTCACATTCGCTGTCACATGAGGAATACCGACGTATATGATACAGGCTAAAGCCCCTTTACAAGAGGGTTTACAGTTGATAAAAAGAGATGATATTCGCAATGTTGCTATTATTGCCCACGTTGATCATGGTAAAACCACATTGGTAGATGGATTGCTCAAGCAAAGTCATATCTTCCGTGAAAATCAACAAATGGGCGAGCTTATCATGGATAATAATGATCAGGAACGCGAACGCGGAATAACAATCCTGGCCAAAAACACAGCTATCATCTATCGTGGCACTAAAATCAATATCATTGATACTCCTGGTCATGCTGATTTTGGTGGAGAGGTCGAGCGTGTACTGAACATGGCAGACGGCTGTATTCTACTCATCGATGCTGTAGAAGGGCCAATGCCACAGACCCGTTTCGTTCTTCAAAAGGCGTTGGAACTCAACCTGCAACCCATTGTTGTAATCAATAAAATTGACCGCCGTGATGCCCGTATCGAACAGGTATTCGAATGGACCCAGGATCTTTTCCTGGAACTGGCGACATCCGACGCACACCTTGAATTCCCCGTTCTTTACGCTATCGGACGTGACGGTGTAGCAATGTATCATCCTGATGACGAAAGAATCGACCTTGAGCCATTATTCGAAACCATCATCAATACTGTACCTGCACCCGTCGTTGATCCAGAAGCGCCATTGCAAATGCTCGTTGCCGCTCTCGATTATGATGACTATAAAGGCAAATATGCTATAGGTCGTATTGTACGAGGCCGAATCTCTCCAAATATGTTCGTAGCGCATATTGCTCGTGATGGAGTAGTAGCGCGTCAGAAAATCAATCTTGTGCTGTCATATAAGGGACTACAACGTATCGAAGTTGCTGAGGCGATAGCGGGAGACATTGTTGCCCTGACAGGCATAGCAGCCGCAAATATCGGAGACACTATTGCTGACGTTGATACGCCAGAAGCATTACCTACCATAGCCATCACAGAACCTACATTAAAGATGACTTTTAGCGTCAATACCAGCCCTTTTGCTGGGCGTGAAGGAAAATATCCAACCTCACGACAACTGCGTGCTCGTCTTTATCGCGAACTTGAGACAAACGTCAGTTTACGCGTTGAAGAGGGTAATTCACCCGATGAATTTATTGTATCAGGTCGTGGTGAATTGCACCTCTCTGTTTTAATCGAGACCATGCGTCGCGAGGGGTATGAATTCCAGGTATCGCGCCCTGAAGTCATCACACACGAAGGAGAGAATGGACAAATACTTGAGCCAATCGAACACCTGGTGATAGATACGAAGGACTCGTATATCGGTGTACTAACTGAGACGCTAGCTGCCCGCAAAGCCCAACTCACGAATATGACGAATGACGGTTTGGGCAATGTTCGCCTTGAGTATCACATTCCAACAAGAGGACTGATTGGCTTCCGAAATGCATTTCTCACACTGACACAAGGCAATGGAGCTATGAGCAGCATGCTGATCAGCTATGAACCATGGTCAGGCAAAATCGGCACAACTCGCATGGGCGCACTGATAGCATCTGAGATTGGTGTGGCTGTAACTTACGGGTTAAACAATGCCCAGCAACGTGGAGACACTTTTATCGAGCCTGGCACTCCGGTATACGAAGGCATGATTGTTGGTTTAAACGCCCGGCCAATGGACATGGTGGTAAATGTGTGTAAAGAGAAGCAGAAGACCAATATTCGATCTTCTACTTCCGACATATCTGTACGACTCACGCCACCGATTATTATGAGCCTTGAACAATCTCTCGATTTCATTAACAACGATGAATTAGTAGAAGTGACACCACAAAATATCAGGCTACGCAAACGTTACCTGACACAACACGAGCGTGCACGAGCCAGGCAATAATCAGATTCTTTGTATCACGAGATTGTAAATAAGAGTAATACAGAGATTGCCAGGAACGTGATAGGGATTCCAAATGCGATAGTTAGCCTGGCACTTCGTGGAATCTCCGATCTCCCGAAGAGATAATAGGCGAGTGGACCTAAAATTGGAATCAGGTAGACGACTGCCATCCAACCGATACGAACTCCACTTTTCATGTCGCTACGACGGACAAGATCCCAGGTTGCTACGCTGAGCCACACTGCATAGAGGGATAAGGGCAACAAATACATATAAAAACCCAGAATCGATTCTAGAACTGGATTCGCAAGGCCGAGACCACCTATAGTAATACTGGGAGAGATGGTTGCAGGAGCTGGTGTCATATCAATTGGTGTCCCTTCTGTAATAGTATGGATGCCCTGAAGGTCAATATTGGGGTCAGGCATACCAGGTTGTATAATATCAGTAGGAGGAGATGCAGACTTCCAATCGCGAGCCTGGAAGCGTCCCAGATTAGTCTGCATGAAATGGTCAAGCAAAACTACGACCGAACTAAGATCGCCTGCACCTGCCCTGGCAAAAATAGAGCCACAAGCATGAGTGATCTGCAGGAACGGTGGCACGGTACGTGAGACAGAATTACCTGAGAAGCAGTTGTTCCCCGCTGAGAGAGAAGCAAGTGCAAGATCTGCAACACCAGAATTCGTAATTACATTATTTTTGACAGCATTACCACTGGGTTGCCAGAAGTTCTTATCGATGTTTGAGATTACCAGAATTCCATAGTACTTTTGCCCACTGATTCTGTTGCCCTCGACAACATTATTATTACCTCCTGCGAGCACAATGCCATTGCCAATCGCGGAGTACTCAAGCTCTTTGGCAGGTGCATCGAAATTGTTATTGTTCTCCACCAAGTTATTGATGATCGTATCTCCTTCCTGTGGCGGATCAGGTTCGGAATCGAGTGTGTTGGGGCCTATTCCGGCCATGTTATTTCGCCAGATAGAATTGCTGATGACGAGGTTACCTCCAGCATTCGTGCCAGAAAAGCCCAGTGCGTTATCTTCAGATATTACATTTGTGATAAGGGCATTACATGGATGACAGGCCCCAATATAGAAGCCTGAATCAGGATGTCCCGCTGCAAGGGAATTGTCGAACTGCCCGTCAGTAGCGTTATATGAATAGATCCCATAGTCTCCATTGTTATAAGCCGTAAGATAACTCCCACGATAACCTTTGACGCCCGTCCAATAAAAGCCATTACCCTCGAAGTGGCGCGCAGTCATATTTTCGATGACTACATTATCAGCCAGTACCTCAAATCCATCGTCGAGCTTGTATTGCCCATCCAGTATCACTTTATTACGATCACGGCCACGGATCGTAATATTGGGAGTTTTTACTCTAATAGATTCATGGTATGTGCCATCTGGATTGTTACTTGGACCTATCGAAATTAAATCACCAGGAACGGCAGCATTCACCGCAGCCTGTATGGTGGAATATTGTTCTGGAACCTTTAAAATTGCATGGGGTGATGTTGTAGGCTGTACAAGGTAATCAGCTGAAACGAGACTGGAGGATGATGGATCAACGATGATTACGCCTGCCATACCAGATCCACCAGGCCCACCATGTAGGGTGCAATAATAAGGATAACGTCCAGGTTTTGTAAATTTATGCGAATATTGCGCTCCAGGATCAAAAAGTCCTGAGTCGTAGCTGTTATCATCAGCCGTCACTGTATGCGAAGTCTGGCCGTTATTTACCCAGGTAACCGTCTGCCCAACCTTAATATGTAATTCAGCCGGGCTAAATGCATTATCTATGGCAGAAACGGTTGGTCCCGATAGAGAAGAACTGGCGATGCCACAAGCTGAAAGTAGAATGGATAGAAGAAAAATAATGGGTATGAGGCCACACAAAGTGAAGAGTATTCTTTTCTTAACCTGATTATCATGATCAATCTTTTTATGTGGAAGAAACCCATGTTGGCGACTAACGAGCCTCATTATTAACTCCTTCGACGTTTTGTAAGTGGATTGATACTCATTAGTATAGTTGGCTTGATAAGTGAACGCAAGAGTTTTAAATTTACGGCTTTAACCCTGATTGCAGACATGCTGACGCTTCTATACCCTCGAATATGATGGGGTGCCGGGCGAGACCCCTCGCTTCTTTGACAGCTCCCAAAGGGACCAGCACGGCTGGTGGCTGAGACGCTTCTCACACCGAGACAAAGCTGGTACGTACGGATTATCCTCCCAGCGTGCACGTCCTTACCGCTTACGAGGTTCTAGCGGGCGGGAATATAATAGCCTGCCGACTTCTCGGCAAGGGGAAGGGCCGTCGTTACACGATACAGGTTCCTTTTTCGTAAGGGGCACAGAGAATAGGTATGTATGCATGGGAACGGACACGGTGTTCCCCAATACGGTTCAAATAAGACGAAAGGACAGAAACGAGACACAGAGGCGGATATGATGGCATACGAGAAGC
>Ga0116218_1002252_pt1 | contig 10884 bp, 11 predicted proteins | sample Sb_taG_2_FD_88966 | JGI IMG/M metagenome (GOLD analysis project Ga0116218, IMG submission 88966) | Peat soil microbial communities from Weissenstadt, Germany - Sb_50d_5_LS metaG | ecosystem: Environmental > Terrestrial > Soil > Wetlands > Peat | place: Germany: Weissenstadt | collected 2010-09-21 | reverse complement strand
TTGAAAGGTAGTATCTTGACTGATCCCTATGGCATCTACATTTGGCAACCACCATTATCACAATCCGGTACAGGTGTGTGGAAAGAACCACTCCAAGCTGACACCCAGGAATTTGCCCTCTATATTGCAAATCTGATCCACAACGACAGCCGCGCAGTGATAAAAGTCGTACACAATGGACGAACTCTTGCGAGTTTTCCAGATGAAAAGATTGTACAGCTTGTTTAGCAGCAGATAGCGAAGCAACAGGAACAGGAACAGCAGTAAACCTCGCATCGGCCATTTTTCCAGAGTGTTGAAAAACTCGGTATTGTCGTGTAACACAAATGACCTCACGTACAAGCGTTCCAGAAGTCTGGCAGTTCGCATCGCATTTCGTAACGGTTATGAGACGCAGGTATGATATGATTTGGCTATGCTTTCATCAGCAAACAATGAAAGGAGAGGGGGACTATGACGAAAGAGACAGTACACGTTTTAATGACAGGCCTGGCATTCGGCGAGTCACCACGCTGGCATGATGGCCGGCTGTGGTTTTCTCATTGGGGCGCGCAAGAGATTATAGCTGTCGATCCCAAGGGCAAGAGTGAGGTTGTTGTCCGTCTTCCGTTCCCGTCATTTCCCTTCTCAATCGACTGGCTGCCCGATGGTCGGCTGCTGATTAGCTCGTCCAGCGACCAGCCGCTGATGCGTCAGGAGTCTAATGGGTCACTCGTGCCGCACGCTGATTTGTCGCGCGGCTTCAACGAGATCGTGGTTGACGGTCGCGGAAACGCCTACATGAACGGTGCGGGGTTTAATCCCCTGGCGGGTGAGAAGTTTGCACCTGGCATTATCACCCTGGTGACGCCTGACGGTTCAGCCAAGCAAGTGGCTGAGGGGATCGCCTTTCCCAACGGCATGGCCATCACCCCCGACACTTCGACCCTCATTGTCGCCGATTCCTATGGCAAAAAGCTCACAGCCTTCGACATCGCCGATGACGGCGGCCTCTCAAAGCAGCGGGTGTGGGCCAACCTCGGTGAAGGCACCCCCGATGGCATCTGCATCGACGCCGAAGGCGCAGTTTGGTATGCGGACGTCCCCAACAAGCGTTGCGTGCGCGTTCGCGAAGGTGGTGAAGCACTGCAAATGGTCGAGCTTGACCGTGGCTGCTTCGCTTGCATGCTAGGGGGCGCGGACGGCAAGACGCTGTTTATCATGGCAGCCGAATGGTATGGCATGGAGAACATGATCGGTGCGCCGCGAACGGGTCAAGTGGTAACAACGAAGGCTCCGGCACCTCACGCCGGACGGCCATAGGAGACTGATGATGTGTTGCACAACCACCCAGGCTGTTGAAGAACGGGAGAACAGGTGGTCAGGAATAGGAATACCATGTCGTTATGTGCAGGGGAAAGGCTACAACTATGATGGGTGTAAACGTCAAGAGCAAGGTGAGCCACGCGTTACAGTTCTACTGGGAGAGGTTCTCCTCAAGAGGCTCGATATAACCCTGCTGCAGAAAACTTGCAAGCGTGTACGCAACATCGAGTTCGCTGCGTTGAGTCAGATGAGCCAGATCTGCGATACAACGCTTCCCATCGAGGAGCAAGAGTATCCAGCGTTCTCGGCGCGGGAGTTGACCTGCAAGTGTCTTCGTCGGTGTGGTCGAGACAACCCGAAAAACGAGAGTTGCGTCAAATGCTCTTTCCTGTGCTCGAAATTCTGTCATTCTCCCTCTTTTCATTCTTATACAGCATCATGATACGAAACATGGCTGGCGAAGAACGTCACCAGAACGAACTGATTCCTCATCGTCCACACGCTCTCTGCCACTTGGAAAATAGCAGCTATGGATCACAAGCGCGGTCCCCAAGCTCGCAGGAGCTGGAACAGCCCACAGAAATCCTGATTCGTTAGCTCCTCCTCGAGTTGCGTGCACAATGCTGTATGTTCCATTTCCCCAATCACCTCAGTACGCAGCAGCAACGGCTTGACCCGTTGGCTAAAGCGCATCGCCTGTCGTACGAATGCCTCATGGGCTGGCTGCCCCACAGACACTTCGATCACAGACGCTTCTTTGTGGATCACGTGAGACTCCTTCCCCCAGAGGCTGGAGGTGGTCGTTTCAGGAATCGCTCCACAAGCCGCATCACGCAGCCAACCGCCCAGCATCATGGTGATTCCCAGATGACGGCGTGTAGACGCGGAGCGTTCGGTTTTCGCCATCCCGGCATGAGGAGAAAAGAGTGTTGATACGTGCCACATGTGCTCAGTGATGAAACTTTGACCTGCCTTCTGTAATGCTTCATAGACCAGTGAGTTCAGGAGCTCGCATGCGGGGCTGTTGGTGATCGGTAGTTCCGCCTCAGTCCAGCACAGCATTCCTCCGGGACGACACAGGGCAGCGCTCGCCTGTGCAAGAACAGGGTACTTCGCCGTCAGGATATATCGACCGAGCAAACTGAGATGGACGAGGTCGAAGCTTCCCTGCGGAAAAAGGGTCGGGAGAATCTCATCGAGTTCCTGTGCGAGAAACGCCACCTGTCCGAGATGGTCTCGCTGTGCCAGAACGTTGGCCGCTTTCACCATGCGTACGTCCTGGTCGATGCCGATACACTGTAGATGCGGATACATATGTGCCACAGCTCGCAGCCATTCACCGGCCCCGGATCCGATTTCCAGGATGGACTCCGCATGGGATAGGTCACATTCCGAGAGGAATTTCGCAGGCAGGAGTTCACCCATCTCTTCAACGATGACGCGCTGAAAGAGGATGTCGTCGTAAGAGGTTCCGTTCAGTTCTTCGTGACACATCAAAGGTGTATCTCCTTGTATGATGCCTTTCGTTCCTGTCGAGTATAGCAACTCTACCGGGGCGGTCATGTGGCAGCGGTGGACACAGTGCGGAACATGGAGGACGGGAGAGGGACGCGGCCAGTCGAGTCCGGGGCAGGCTGTGTTATAATGCAACAGGGCACATCCTTTGTATGGTCTACTTCTATGTTTGGAGGAGTATGGAGAACAGGCAGCTACACAGCCAAACGAGCAGCGCGATGGACGTTTCAAGGAGTGCCGATACGCAGACTCCGCTCCTGCGGGTGTACACCTTTGGTGCGTTTCATCTCGACTGGCAGGTGTCCCCCTTTACCACGGAAGAGCTTTGGAAGAGCCGAACATCGGCTCGTACGCTGTTCAAGTTGTTACTATGCGCACCAGGACGACAGGCTTCCAGGAGCCAGTTGGCAGGCATCCTCTGGCCGGAGACCGACGAGGACAAGGCACGCGAGTCCCTGCGCTCAGCATGTAAAGTGCTATGCAAGGTCCTGCGCACTACGAGCGGCGAGGAACTGCTCGAGCAACGCAACCAGAGCACGATTCTCACGTTGGCAAAGCAGTCCCGCCTGTGGGTCGATGCGGACGCCTTTGAGGACCTGATCTCCCAGGCCGGGCGAGCGAATACCCCTGATGAGGCGTTTGTGCTCTGGCAACAGGCAAAGGCCTTGCTGAGGGGTGAGTTTCTGGCAGATGATCAGGGCAGCGAGTGGATGCGGCACCGCTGGATCAAAATGCGGCAGCAAGCATTGCGCATGGCTCGCGATCGTATGGTTCGCCACCTGGCAGACCTCTTTCTTCAGCAAGGGCAGGTCAACCTGGCGGAAGAGATTTTAGCGCAGCATATCATTCGTTTTCCTACGGATCAGGACGCGCTCTATCGTTTACTCCTGCTCTTAGAGCAGCAGGGATGCCTTGAGGAAGCATGCGTGCTCTATAAGAGAAGCAGCTACTTACTGGAATCCGTGGGGAAACAGCCAGCAGCGCATGTGAGAGCATACTATGAGCGTTTGCAGAAAGCAGCCCTGGCTGGTGAACAGAGCGTTCCCACCCTACAGGTACAGCCTCATGAACCCCTTGGGGAGGGAACGCAAAGAGTGACTACTTTCCCCTATACCCAGGATGTTCTCCCTAACGTCTCCACAGTATTCGCCGCACTCTTCCACAGCCAGGAGAATACGTTGGATCTGGTGAAAACACACCGGCAGATGCTGCATGACTTACTCATGCTTGCAAGCACGGTGCTGGTGCTTTCACCCTATGCTCGCTGGCCTGTCGGTGAAAGTGAGTCATCTTCACGCACCCTTATCAACACGACGATCGATGACCTGGAAGGCATTACCGAAAGGTACTGGCGGCTGTGTGCCAATACCTCGCTCGATCTGCTGGGAAATGTCTTAGAACACTTTCGGACGATCATCCACCTGCTCCAACAGGTACAGGCACGTGATGCCGTACAGCGCCTTTGCTCTCTTGCCGGGGAAAACGCGCAAATCCTGGGGAAAACGTTATTTGACCTCCACGAATATGCGCTGGCTTGGTCCTACTACACGTTTTCACTCAAGGCAGCGCAAGCTGCATGCAATCAAGAACTCTGGGCAGTTGGTCTGGGTCGCATGAGTTTGCTACTCATCTACTGGAATCAACCTCACGAGGCGCTTCCCCTCTTGCAAGAGGCACAGGAGGTAGCTGTTCAAAACCCAAGAACAGCGTGCTGGCTTGCGGCCGTGAGGGCTGAAGTCTACGCGCATCTCGGTGATTCCGAGGCCTGTAACGCTGCATTGAACAGTGCCAGAGCGCTCGCGGCGCAGGCGTCTGCAGGAGAAGACCACTATGCGACAGGCTTTAACCCCTCTCGCTTGGCCGGGTATGAAGGTGCATGTTTCGTGCGGCTGCGTCAACCAGATCGCGCCCTGCCCGCGCTCCAACAAGCCTTGACGCTGCTTGATCCACTGGCCATACGCAGACAATCGACGCTCTTCACCGATATGGGGATCGCCTACGCGCAGCAGGGAGACTTGAAACATGCGTGTCAATTCGCGATGCAGGCGCTGGCCATCACCACGCAGACCAAGTCTCTGAGCGTTCTGGAGCGTGTGCGCCAGGTGTATACGGAGTTAGAGCCGTGGAAGGACATGCAGGATGTCAAAGACCTGGAGAGGCAATTGGAAACAACAACGATACGGATTGCCACATGAAGAAGAGTACCCATGAGTGAACCGATATCTCTCCCTGTTCTCTATCTGATGGTGTGCGCAGCACCTCCAGCACAACAGACGCAGGAAGTTGTGCCCTTGCTCCAAGCGGCAGGATGGGATGTATGTGTCATCGCCACCCCTCAAGCTTCTCGCTGGATGGATACCGAGGCCATTGCCATACGTTCGGGTCACCTCGTCCGGACGGACTACAAGCTTCCAGGAGAGGCAGACCCATTACCCAAAGCCGATGCGATGTTAGTCATGCCTGCGACGTTTAACACCATCAACAAATGGGCGCAAGGCATTGGCGATACGCTGGTGACCAGTATCTTGTGCGAGGCGCTTGGACGTGGAACGCCTCCAATCGTCACTGTTCCGTGTCTCAAGATGGATCTCGTACGCCATCCAGCCTTCTCAAGAAGTATTGCTTTGCTACGCGAGTGTGGCGTTCATGTTTTGCACGAGCCAGAACGCTATCCATCACCGCTCATGGTACCCTGGAACGAGATACTTGCCACGCTTCTTGATATCATACAGGGTGATGGATAGACACCTCCCACTGGCAAAGTCCTCTCTAGTTTATCGTAAGCTCACAGAATCTCTATTATAACGTGAGTTCGGGGCAAGGAACCATTACTGGTAAGATAAAGTAGAGAAGAAAACAAATGCGTATCCGGAAGTTCCTTATCCAGAATTTACCTTATTAAAGTTTTCCACTACCGCCAAATTGTGGCAAACTCAACTTTCTTCTTAGCTACCCCAAAAACGATTGCTTTTTCTTGGTTATGCTGGTACAGTAAAGTTATCAATTAGAACAGGTGTAGAAAAAGATATGATCGAATATGCTCAGACGGCCTTATGGCCTGATGTGGCGACAGATAAGACGGGCTTAAGGGCTGAAAGGCTGACATCTTTGCTAAAGTGGGCTGGGGGGAAAGAGCAAGAATTGAAACATATTTTGCCCTTGATTCCGCCTTTTAACGCTTACTATGAGCCTTTTGTTGGTGGCGGCGCTGTCTTTTTCTCCATACAATCACAAAGAAAGTTCATCAACGATAAATCCCCCGATCTATTCAACCTTTACGTCATGACTGCACAGCAGAACATAGATTTCTTTCGATCTTTAGAGACATTACTCCTGGGTTGGCAACGTGTGAGCAAAATCGTGGATGGACATGCTACAGACCTTCTCAACATATATAAAGCTTACTCGATGGACGAGAGTTCGCTAGAGGAGCTGCATCACCGCTTACTCGAGTTTGTTCGGCAGCATACAACAGAATTTAAAGGCATCTTTGATGTTTTCTTCGATCATGCCATAGCAAACTTTATCCAAGAAATAAAGAGGAATTTACTGAGTAAAACTAAGCGTATGAAACAACTTGAGAACAGAAAATGGAAGCTGCCAGAACGAGATGTCATCGCGAACATAGAGTGTGCGTTAAAAAGTGCTTACTATATGCACCTTAGATATTTGTACAACAGAATAGATGAATACGGCATTCCTGCGAGCCTCGCGGCTGCGATTTTCTTCTTCGTGAGAGAGAATGCTTACGCTTCTATGTTTCGGTACAACAGCAAGGGCGATTTCAATGTCCCGTATGGAGGTATAGCGTATAATAGAAAAAATCTGGCACGCAAAATCGCCTACCTGCAGTCCCCAGAAGTGGAGCTTCACCTGAGGAACACGGTTATCGAAAATATGGACTTTGAAGCCTTCTTACAAAAATACCCCCCACAGGCAGGAGATTTCGTCTTCTTCGATCCTCCTTACGACAGCGAATTTAGTACTTACTCACAAAACGAATTTGGCAAGGGAGATCAGGAGCGCCTTGCAAACTACCTTCTACAGCAATGTGCAGCTAAGTTCATGCTCGTCATAAAAAATACGCCCACTATCCTTCACTTGTACGGAAACGTTGGCCTGAACATCAAGGCATTCGATAAGAAGTACCTCGTGAGTTTCCAAGACCGCAATAACCGGAATGCAGAGCATTTGATCATTACCAACTTCTGAGGAGTGACGATGGCCGATAAGCGTGTCAGCGAAACGGAGTTGATACTCCCAGCCTTATACTTCATCAACATAGAATCAGGTATTACAACATCAAGGCTAAAGTCACTTTTGGTAGACCTTCTAAGGCCGACGGGAAAAGATGCTGAGATAGCTAGAAATAGATCAGACACATATTTCGAGCAAAAAGTAAGGAATCTCGTTTCCCACCGTACCTTACAGCGGTTAGGATATGCCGAGTATGATAGAGTAGGTAATGATGGCATCCATATGATCACCGAAGCAGGAATAGCTTTCTTACGAACGAATATAGATGCTATGGAGTACTTACTTAGCGGTGACTTTAACTATGATGATGTGCAAAGTAGTTTTGTTGACCTCACAAATATAGGCGAACAAAAGCAAAAGATCCTGATATATGACGAAAATCTCGTAATCGAAGAAGGCACCAGACGTGTGAGGAACGTTCAAGTATATGAGCGTTCAAAAAAGTTGCGTGAGGCGGCTTTAAACCATTACACTATCAATGGCCATTTAGCATGTTCCGTTTGCTCTTTTGATTTTTCTACAGTCTACGGTGAGAGGGGTAGAGGATACATCGAGATCCATCACCAGAAACCGATTTTTCAATATGAAGAGCAGGATATAGCTAAGTTTCTTGAACAAGCACTTCAAAATGTAGCCCCTGTTTGCTCGAATTGTCATCGAATGATACATCGGGAAAAGAATGCACCTATGCCAGTCGAAGAGTTGAGACAGCTTGTTGAGCAGGAACGGATTCACTCCTCCTTACGTGCACAATAGGATATGCAGCGGTGAAGCCTCAACTAACTCTTTACCGACCTATCACTTGAAACCCTGCCCAGTCAGTAATTTGGATCTGCATAAGTACGAGATTCAGGAATATTATGCCTGATTGACCTACTTCATTGTTATCCCCACTCATCTGGCATAATCAAATCAGGAAAGATTTCCTTTGCACCAATGTGGGGTATACAGAAAAAGACAGATGTTCCCGACCAATCCCGTTTGCCATCTCTCGGCTTCCCTCCTTTGCCGAGCAGGGACAAAGTGAAGGCACATTTTACTGGCCGAATGAACCATTTTTTGCAAAGCGGTCGTTTCTAACAACGGTCGCTCAAAGGCTGGTGGGTTTATGCTAGCTGCTGAAAACACTATGTATTTCATTTTTAGGAAGAAAGTGAACATGGTTTAGTTCTTCATCACGAGAGTAGTGTTTTTTATTCATAGTAGAACATTTGATCTATATTAATAGAATATTTGTTCTCTATTGACATTGTACACAAATTGTGTATACTGTTCTTTGAACACAAATTGTGTACAAAATAGGAGGACTACTAGATTGGTGGCAGAAGATGACCTACTTCGCACTTTACGTGCTTTAGCAGACGGACGCAAGGCGATGGGCGATAACACATTGATATTGCGCCCAAACCCGACATCGTAAGAACAGTTTGAACCGCAAGATGCGTATGAAAGCAGCATCGAACAAGGGCTCGTTCTCGAACCATATGAAAACGCCACTTTCGAGATACGAGCCCTGGCGCCAAGGCAGAAGAATGTCACGATTAATGCGTATTGTGATGGTATCCGTTCGACGTACTCTTTAGGGTACGAGGATATTTATCCAATCTTGTATACCCGCAATGCTTCGGTTGTACGTACACGTGAGGCCGCTACTGGCTTTCACACCAGCATGTATCACCTACAGAGGCATCAAGCAACATTACTTGCGCCTTTCGATCTATTCCCTTCATCAATACGCGGTGCTTATGAGCGTTTGAAACTATACTCACACCGCTTAGCTGACCTTTGTTGGACAGGCTCAGAGAGTGAGGAATATGGGCCCACGCCGTCAGACATGCTGAAAATGGGGAATCTTGCTTGGCAAAGTCGAGCTCGACGCAGAGCCAGGCTTTTACTCGATTTATCCGAACAGGTAGCATCGATGGCAGGAGCGAGGTTGTTACGAGAGCAAGATCAGTCTGGATTGAATTGGCTCCTAAAAGATGGTTCTTTGTTCCAGTTTAAAAGAGAATACCTCCATCAAGCTGAGCGGCTGAGAAATATAGTCTCCTGTGTTAAAACGCATCCTGTCCCTTTCTTTGGCCTTGAAGGAGAGCGAAAAACTATGCAATTGGAAGTAGGTCAACGCAGTGTCGCTTTTCTTCCGCGGCCAAGCAGAGAGGCACAACAAAAATGTACGCTTGAACAAGCATATAGGCCTATGGTTTCATGGTATTTACGCGTTCGTCCACCTCTCCCGCACAACTCCAACCATATGAGTGGGGTCGTCCGGCTTGACATCGCTGCTTTCACGGACTGGCAGCACTGGGTGGATGAGATAAGTTGGGCAATTTTGGATGAATTTTATGGTATCTCGGCAATGCCGGATCCGCGGTACGATGTCATGCCGTTTGGCATCTACGATTGTGAACAGTTTTTGAAGGCGCAACAACTACCTGGCGAGCTCTTGCTTGCGCAGTTAAGGTGACATGGAGAGAGGAGCATAGCAACTTGGATGACGATACGCAGCAGTTATTAGAGAACTTTCATTCTCAGTTACAAACTTTCTCAACCGATTCTCAGGAGGCGAACGCTGACGTAGAGGTACTCGAAGTGCCTTTCTACCCAGAAGATCTAGGGGACAATGTTGCTGATGGGGACGAGAGAGAAATTGAAGCGCTCGTACAAGCTACCCACGAACAGATGATAGCTCAGGTGCAACAGGAAGGGACTCCAATCGGCTATGTGAGCAATGCTCGTAATGCTGCATCGTATAGCGATACCTTTCAGTTTTGGGCACCTGCAGAAGATACGTCACTCGGCATTGGCACCATCGTCAGACACACCTCGAGTGGACAGCAAGCCGTAGATACCTATGCCATTGTGATCGATACAGAGGGAAGTACACTCGGTTTGGATGATTACGCCATTCACGTTTACGAACAAGATGCGCGCCCTCCACTAGAAAGCATTCTTCCTGCACCTAGTTCAAGACGTCCAATCGTCAACTGCCGCGCGAAGGTTCTTGCTTCCACTCATATAGCGCACCGACCTGTGCTCAGCGGCCCTGTCTACACCGTTCAAGCTGACGAACTTGCCAATATTCACAAGAAAGACTGCGCTTCATGGCTCGACCCCGATTACTTACTGACAGGCTTCTATGAAGATGCCTACGGAGAGTTTGGTATCTTCGCTGAAGACAGATCTCGTGTGCTTGGGCCAAAGCAGGGGCATGTGATTCTCAGCGGCCTGCCCGGGGCAGGTAAGACCTCCTTGTTTCTTACCCTCACCATCTCACTTTACGCTCAATTGCGAAGCCTGGAGGAAGGAGATCCTAATGAGGAAGTATAGTTTTCCCAGTGTAGCTACCGTCGCGATCAATGTGAAAGGGGCTGATCTCCTATATCTGGATCATACCGATTCCTTTGAATTAGAGGAACGTGATTACAAAATGTGGAAAGCTGCTGGAGTAAATGTGGAAAAACGACCCTTTGGTCGCGTTCTTGTGTATGTTCCACTTCAGGAAGATGGCTTTAATCGACATTCCCTGCGTGCCAATCCCGCGGCTGATATTCCAGGATATAGCGAAACTCGCGAGTTTACCCTCGGTATTCAAGACCTCTGGCCGTACCTAGACCTGTTCTTTGATAAACGCTCAACCGGAATGATGAGCCTACTCGCTGAGATTGCAGAATACTTCAGGGAAACACAGGATGAGGGTAGCTTCACACTTGCTGATGTTTTGCATCTTTTCAAGACAAAAATCAAACTTTCAAAGTCAGATCGAGAAGAGCCATGGAAGGAGTACAATGCATCCACGATCCAGGC
>Ga0116218_1002251_pt1 | contig 10890 bp, 9 predicted proteins | sample Sb_taG_2_FD_88966 | JGI IMG/M metagenome (GOLD analysis project Ga0116218, IMG submission 88966) | Peat soil microbial communities from Weissenstadt, Germany - Sb_50d_5_LS metaG | ecosystem: Environmental > Terrestrial > Soil > Wetlands > Peat | place: Germany: Weissenstadt | collected 2010-09-21 | reverse complement strand
TTGAGGGTATCGTACGTTCGATAGTTGATGAAGGTCTGAAAGAATGGTTTGAGCGTAATACAAATGTGGGAAAAGATTGGCTCAAGAAAATTTTGCAGATGCAAAAGGCCAGAAATGAGGCTTTGCTCGTAGAGGAATTGGCACGAGCAGGCAACAAAAAGAACGGTGAGTTAATTGATACTTCGCTCTCAAAAAAGTTTTTACGCTGCAATAATACTGATCCGGCTCGTGCTGAACTATTTATAGTCGAAGGCGACTCAGCTGGAGGTAGTGCTGGACAGGGACGTTTCTCGGATTTTCAGGCCGTACTCAAGCTCAAAGGGAAACCTCTGAATGTAGCCAAGGCTGATTTAAAGCGTATTGTTGAAAATGAGGAGATACGGACAATCATCAATGTTCTGGGGACAGGTACCCGCGATGCGTTTGATATAACTCGTCTGAAATTTCATAGAGTTATTATTGCTACTGATGCTGATGTGGATGGATTACATATTCAATGTCTTTTGCTGACTCTTTTTTACCAGGAATTTAGCGATTTGATCGAGGATGGACATGTGTTTATTGCATGCCCGCCTCTGTATTCGGTTAAATACAAGGGAAAAGTAACATGGTTGTTGGATGACGAGGCACGTAACCAGTTCATGAAAACTCACTCAGATTCTCAGGGGTTGGAGTTTAAACGCTTCAAGGGCCTTGGTGAAATGAATCCCAAAGAATTGCGCGATACTATGTTTGATCCAGCACGCCGTACTCTTAAGCGAGTAACAATGGAAGATGGTGTATTGGCAGCGAAGTTGGTTGCTGAACTCATGGAAGATGAAAACGCCGAGGCACGTCGAACTTTCCTGGCTGAGCATGCCCGAAAAATTAAGGAACTGGATGTGTAGTTGTCAACGACCATCGCTGAATTGCGGTGTCCTGGAGGTTGCCCTCCAGGCCGTGTTGACCAGACTCAGCCTCTGAGGGCCCTCCTGCTGTGCAGGCTTACATCGGGCGGCCCTGAAGAGGCTACGATTGCGCTAAGTGTTCAAGTTCGTACCCTGGAGTGCTGCCTCAGCTCCAGGCTCTACAACTCCTGGATTAAACGTTCGTGAGGTCAGCGACAGTGTTCAGGAGAAAGTACCGGGTGCAATCATTGTCGAGGGGAAAGCCTGTACTCCGAAAGGAGCTTTACACGTGAACGTGTATGTCTTAGCGCCTGACAAAAAGCCACTCATGCCGACTACGCCGCGCAGGGCCAGGGTGTGGCTCAAGCAGAAGCAGGCGCGCATTGTCAACCGCACACCATTTACTATCCAACTGCGCTCCGAACCAAGCAGTAGATACGCCCAGCATGTGAGGGTGGGAGCGGATACGGGTTCAAAGACTGTCGGAGTGGCAGCCGTGGCTCACTCCAAGGTGCTCTATCAGGCAGAGATTAGCTTGCGTACCGAAATTAGACAGAGCATGGACCACCGCAGGCAGTACCGGCGCGAGCGTCGAAACCGTCATACGCGTTACCGCCCGGTTCGGTTTAACAATCGCAAGAGGTCGAGCGGTTGGTTAGCACCATCGCTGCGCTCGAAAGCCGACTCGACGGTGAGGGCGGTCGTACAGGTGGCTGCCATCTTGCCGGTGAAGCAAGTGAGGGTGGAGGTGGCCAGTTTCGATACGCAGCAGATGCAGGCACCTGAAATTTCCGGAATCGAGTATCAGCAAGGCGAGCTGGCGGGTTATCATGTGCGCGAATACCTGTTGGCGAAGTGGGGGAGGAAGTGTGCCTATTGCGGTAGGGCGGGTCTACCACTGGAGGTCGAGCACATTGTTCCCAGAATCCGGGGTGGCACACATCGCGTCTCCAACCTGACTCTGGCCTGTAAGACCTGTAACCAGTCGAAGGGGAAACGCACCGCTGAAGAGTTCGGCTATCCAGAGGTCCAAGCCCGTGCTCTGAAGCCATTGAGAGATGCAGTACACGTTTCCATCATCAAGACATGGGTAATCGGGACCCTACCAAGCCTCCTGGATCAAGTACCTATTTCGACGACCTATGGCTACGAGACCAAGTACAAGCGGCTGAAAAGGTTGGAGCTGCCCAAGACGCACTACTTCGATGCGGTTGCAATTGCCTGCGAGCTTGGTGAAACAGTTGTGCCAGGCAAGGTGTGGTATCAGTACAGGTGTGTCGCACGAGGGAGGTACCAGCTCTATAACGGGAGTCGGAGGGAGCACAAAGTGTCGGGTCCGAAGAAAGTCTGTGGCTGGAAGCTGTTCGAGCTTGTCAACGTCAATGGCCATGTAGGCTATATCAGTGGACGAAGGGTCAGTGGCCGCTTTTCGGTCAAAGACGCGGTTACTGGCAAGCTATTGGTGGATGGGATAGGACACAAGAAGCTCGTCCGGTTAGCTAGAGCTGCCCACGGCTCGATTGTCCACATGCATGTAGTTCAGTAAGATCAAGAAAAGGAGTTGCGGCAGTTCTCTGCAAGGTGAACGAAGGAGCAGTTGCCGCTGCGACACAGATGGCACGTATTACAGAAAACTCAAAAGAAATAGGTATCATTCGCGAAGAAGATTTTTCAGTCGTGATTTCACAAGCCTTCGCTACATACGGCCTTTCGGTAGTAACAGATAGGGCCCTGCCTGATGCGCGCGACGGTCTAAAACCCGTACAACGGAGAATCCTGGCGGGTATGCGCGAGGCTCGTTTTCTCTCAAGCCGACCAACAGTGAAAAGTGCTGAAGTGGTCGGACTCATTCTTGGAAACTACCATCCTCATGGCGATGCGTCAGTCTATGATGCTGCGATACGCCTGGCACAGCCTTTTACATTGCGTTACCCGTTGATAGAAGGTCAAGGTAACATTGGGAGTGAAGACGGTGACGCACCCGCAGCGTATCGCTATACCGAGATGAGACTGTCACCTTTAGCGGAGGCGTTGATGGCGGATATGGAGCGTGAAACTGTTCCTCTTCACCCATCATACAAGCAGGATCCAAAGGTACTTGAACCGGATTATTTGCCTGGGCATATTCCACCTGTTGTGAATCCTTCAAGTGGCATTGCGGTGGGGTTGTCAACAAACATACCGCCCCATAATCTGACAGAAGTGCTGCGTGCGTGTGTTGCCATGCTAGACCGACCACAAATGAGTGTTGAGCACTTGATGACCTATATCAAAGGCCCCGATTTTTGCCAGGGCGGGCGTATTATGGGTATAGAGGGCATCAAGGATTATCTGACGACAGGCAAAGGCCGTATTGTCGTGCGTGCAGAGGTGCGCTTAGAGGAGACACCACGAAGTCGTTTATTGATCGTGACGCAATTGCCTCCGATTGGTCGGGATAAGGTAAAGGCAACTATAGTGAAGGCAATCAATGCTCGTAAACTAGAAGGATTGATGCCTGAGTTACGCGACGAGAGCGATACAGAAAAAGGTATACGTATCGTGTTGGAGTTGCGTAAAGATGCACATGCGGCACAGGTTCTATCCCAACTCTTCAATGAAACGGATTTGCAGATTTCACTCTCATTTCAGATGGTTTTTCTATTCGGAGAGTCGATGCAAGCAGCTCGACAACCAAAGCAGGTTGGTATGGTTGAACTGCTCAACTATTGGAACGGACATCAGATTGATGTCTTAACAAGGCGTTCCCAATTCGACTTACGCAAGGCACAGGAACGTCTGCATATTGTGGAAGGATTAATAGTTGGTGCTGCGAATGCCGAACGGGTTGTTAAAATCTTTCAGCAGGCGCAGGATCGTGCTGAGGCACGCAAAAAGATTGAAGTTACCTATAAACTCACACCAATTCAGTCAGATGTAATTGCTTCAATGACCCTGGCGCAGGTGACTCGTCTGGATGCAAGCAAGTATGCGAAAGAAAAAGAGGAACTACAAACCCGTATCAGAGAATTGGAACACTTACTTGGCGATCGCAATGAACTCATCACACTCCTGAAAAAAGAGATGCAGCAACTGATCAAGGATTACGGTGATGATCGGCGTTCGGTCATCGAAGTAGAAGGTCAAGCAAATGCAGCAGTGACTGAGGTTGCAAGTTTGCACGAACGAGAGCCATTAGTGATTGCCTTTACACGCAATGGCTCCCTCAAGGCGCTACCAGCAGATACTTTTGTACCTAAAGGTAAAAATGGCGATGCAATCTATACCCCTGTACGTGGGGATGAACAATTGCGGCATCTAGTGGCTGCGACCTCACAAGATTACGTGTTATGTGTCTGCTCAACCGGTCGCATTTTTCAGGTAGCAGCACACCGTATTCCTCAAGGAACACGTTCAGCCAAAGGTGAGCCAGTTCGTAAGATGTTAGAACTTGCCCTTCATGAAGAAGTAGTGTCTGTGTTACCTGTTGAATCTTATGATGAAGATCGTTATCTCGTGACTTTTAGTAAGCTTGGTAAGGTCAAAAAGTCACCATTGAGCGATTATAAGACGGCTGATGTCGATGGATTGCAGGATATGAAACTGGCTCATGGAGATGCTGTTGTGACTGCATTGCTATGTCGTGGGCAAGGTGAGTACTTTGTAACAACGGACAATGCACAGACTTTGCGATTCAGTGACGAAGTGTTGCGCGCCCAGGGACGTGTTGGTCAAGGTGTGGCTGCGATGGCGCTGGCAAATGGCGCAAAGGTAATAAGCGCTTCCTATCTTGATCAGGATGAGCAAAATACAATGAGTGATCCATTGAGTCTGTTTGTTGTGACAGAGAGTGGCTTGGGAAAGAAAGTTCCATTAGGTCAATATCCTCAAAAGGGTCGAGCTACTGCTGGCGTAATCACTACAGAGCTTGTTGACAAAGACAAAGTGTTATTGGCAATGATTCTACATGAGCATGAGCATGTTTTGCTGATCTGGAATGGCGGAGAAAGTGGCGAGCAGGTGACAGCATGTAAAGCATCAGAATTGAAGACATTTATGCGAGCCAGGAGGGGAGTGGCTCTTGTGAATGGAAGAATGGTGGGGGTTGTTAAGCTAAAGGTATAAGTCTTTTAGTTTAAGATATACAGATCTCCTCAAGCTCTCTCATAGCTCCAATTAACCATTTCTCCTTTGTGAAATGGCATGCAGCCATGGAATTGCCGGGGATCAGAATCGAAAACCATAGGTAAAAAGTTATGATCACTCGGCCAGAGTGGTAGAGTGAAGAGCTCATTGAGCGGAATCCATTCAAGAGTGCCTTCGTGATTTCCACCATTGAGTTCTCCATGCCAGTTTTCGATCAGAAAGATAAACCCGAACCAATCTTCGCCGTCTTTTCCAAAGCCAGGCCATGAGATTGTCCCACGTAACGTGAGGTGATCAGCTATGAGACCGGATTCTTCCTGAATTTCACGGCGCATTCCACTCACTACATCTTCTCTCGGTTCTAGTCTTCCTCCAAGTCCATTGAATTTGCCGTAATGAAGATCATGTGGCCTTTTGTTGCGATGAATCATTAATACATGGCTTCTATCTGGTGATAGTACGTATCCTAAAGTAGCTAGAATTGGCCTAAACATTAGAGCTTAACTTCCTTATCGACTAATTAAAACAAGGGCGATTGTTGTTTCAATTTATTTTCTCATGCTAAGCAACAAGTATGTCAATCCGAGTAGAAGCAAACCTATACTGGGAAGCCAGAGTGAAAGCATGAAGGTGATAAAACGATCTGGTGTGAGACTTCCTATCGTGTACCCACTGATCAGCCAATATTCTATAATCCCAACTCCCAATACGAGGATGCCAGGAGTGAGTGCTCCTGCCCCAACATAACCCCGACGAGCCATGAAAGCAATGCCTATGAGACCTATTCCGATAGCAATAATGTATTCAGGAAATACTTCGTTTCCAGGGATTAGATGTTTGAAGAAAAGATATACGGCAATGCCTAGTGTTGTAGTTAGAAAGCTTGCAATAACCAACCTGTATGGATTGATGATACAGGCAATCAGCATACCGAAACCAAAGATCATCACTCCGACCGGATACTCGCTGGTATTGGGATGTATCAGCCATGAGACCAATAAACATACGAAACCCAGAATGAGCAACACGTAAGCTTGCAAGTATATACTGTTTTTAGATAAGATCCGCTGAGAAATTTTTGTTGACATGAATGATTGGATCCTCACAGATCTGTCTTGAATTTTAGCTTCTCTATTATACACGGTTGTAAAACTCTAGATTTGCTAGGAGGAAATAAAGAGGCCAGAGTGTCATAAACTGCAAACTCTGGCTCATTAGATACTAAAAGGTATTCGGTTTAAGGTAATACACCCTATTTGGACTTTAACAAAATAAGAGGTATATCGGGTCGAAGGAATGGACCTATCGATAGTAGGTGTCGATTTATTGCGCACACCCCCGATTTATCAGCCTTTTCCCAAGGCTTCCACGGTATCCCCCTTATTTTGTTACATTGCACTAGAAGGTTGTAGGCGGTTCTTCAGTGACTTGAGCTGTTGGAGGCTCTGAGCGGACAACCTCGATAGAGCATTGGGCAATGAGAGCGCTTATAGCACCAATTGCCACCAGGACTGGTGCCGCGACAACACCAACAACACCAATGGTTAAGGGAAACTCCATGATTGTACGGCCCTCTTGTTTTATGATGATGCGACGTACATTGCCTTCGTGGAGTAGCTCTTTTACCTTCGAGAGTAATTGCTCTCCCATTACCTGCAACTCTTCTGTGTAGGATTTCTGTTCTGGATTCGTATTTGTATCAGTTTGTGTCAAAATGTCCCTCTCCTTTGTGCTGTATTCTATGAACATTACTGTTAAGCTTTACAAGACGAAACGCTTCACATTCTCAAGAATGATGTGCTATGCTGTGCCTGTAGACTTTTAGACTCGTCAGTCTTATTGGCGACAACATACTATATACGGACAACAGATGGAATAAGTTGAAAAAGGAAACATCCATGGCATATTTTCTGGCGAAGACTGATCCTAAAACATACTCAATAGATAATTTGGAGCATGATAAGAAGACTGACTGGGATGGTGTGCGCAATGCAGCAGCACTTCTTGCTATACGTGCCATGCATCCTGGTGATGAAGTGCTGATCTACCATAGTCAGGGTGAAGCTGCGATTGTAGGCCTTGCATGCGTTACTTCTGAGCCACGCCCTGATCCAAATGATTCAAAAAGCTGGGTGGTGGATATTGAGTTTATTCGACGGTTTACCCAGCCTATCACATTACACGAGATCAAAGAAAGTCATTTGTTTGATGATTGGGCGTTGGTGCGTCAGGGTAGACTCTCTACAATGAGCGTTCCTGAGAATGTAGTGACGTGGCTTAAAGAGAAGAAGGTTTTGTAGTAAGGAACAAGGATATATGGATACCAATGCATGGTGGTATATTGGTGGACAGTGGGTGCATCCAGATAAAGCCACCATTTCTATTAATGACATAGCAGTTCTTCGAGGTTACAGTGCATTTGAGTCCTTGCGTACGTATGATCGTCGTCCTTTCCATCTAGATTCACACCTGGAGCGTCTCTATCGCTCTGCCAGGCTGATTGAGATGGAGATCCCCTGGTTAAGTGAACAAATCGCAGAAATCGTGCGAGAAGCTATTGAGCGTAATACCTATCGGCATGCTGCAATTCGACTGCTGGTTACGGGTGGTGAAAGTGAAGACGGCATCCTCCCTTCAGGTGAACCTTTGCTGGTGGTACTGATTACTCCTTTGGACGAACGTGATATGCAGCGATTTGCGAAAGGATGTAGGCTGATTACGACGAAACTGCAGCGTAACTCGCCGGAAGCTAAAACAGCAAATTATATTGCTGCGGTGCGCGCATTGAAGGAGGCCGTTCGTCGTAATGCTACTGACGCATTATTTGTCAACGAACGTGAACATGTATTAGAAGCTACACGCAGTAATTTTTTCATTTTTCGTGGTGACACCTTGATTACTCCCCATCGAGGCATACTGGTGGGTATCACGCGTAATGTTGTGCTTGAGCTTGCGCGTACTAAGTTCCTTATTGAAGAGCGGCCAATTTTGCTGGAAGAATTAGCTCTTGCTGACGAAGCTTTTATCACATCTTCATCGAAAGAGATAACACCGGTTGTGCAAATCGACGATCGTACTATAGGTGATGGGAAACCGGGTCGACGTACCTATCAACTTGAGCAGCTTTTTATTGAGATGGTGGATAAAGGAGAATTTTAAATACAGGTCATAGTTCGATTGGTAGTTAAACCAATCGAACTATGACCTGTATCAGATGCTTATCGAAGCTAGGATTGCCAGGCAAAAATCTAGCTTACCGAAGATGCAATAGACTCAGATTCAGCAATTGTCTCCAACGCAGCCTCTACGATATCAAGGCCCCGATTGAGTTGCTCGTCTGTAACGCATAGTGGGACGAGTATACGAACAACATTGTCATACATTCCAGCTTTGATCAGCACGAGCCCCCGGTGGTGGGCTGCTGTAAGCACATCACTCGCTGCTTGTGAATCTGGTTCTTTTGTTGAGCGATCTTTGACAAGTTCCATGGCAGCCATACCGCCAAGTCCCCGCACATCACCAATCAAGGCATAATGCTCTTGAAGTTTCAGAAAGCGCTTTGTGATGATATGGCCTATTTCGCGTGAGCGAGCAGCATAGTCCTCTTTTTCGTAGAGATCGAGTACGGCCAGTGCAGCTGCGCAGGCAACTGGATTGCCGCTGTAGGTACCTCCGAGTGTTCCAGGAAGTGGAGCGTCCATGATTTCTGCACGCCCTACTACACCGCTGATCGGCATGCCTGCACCCATGGATTTAGCGATAATCACGAGATCAGGTTCTACCCCATCATGTTCAACCGCGAACATTCTACCTGTGCGGCAAAAACCAGATTGAATTTCATCTGCTATGAAGAGAATGTTGTGTTTTTCGCATACATTTTTGAGCGCTCGTAAAAATCCAGGGGGTGAAACCATAAAACCGCCCTCACCCTGGACAGGCTCGACTATGATCGCGGCTACCTGGTCTGGCGCTACCTCACCGACAAACATGCGTTCAAGCTCCTGGATACAAAAGTCAATAGACTCCTGAGCAGTCATATTCATGCGGTAAGGATAAGGGAATGGGGCTCGATAGACCTCTGGAGCATAAGGGCCAAAACCATACTTATATGGTTTCACTTTGGAAGTCATAGTCATGGTCATCAAAGTGCGTCCATGATATGCATTATCAAAGACAATAATTGCGGGTCGTCCTGTTGCCCAACGAGCGATCTTGACCGCGTTTTCGACAGCCTCAGCCCCGCTATTGAAGAATAGAGCTTTTTTAGGAAATTCTCCTGGAGTCAGTTTGACGAGTCGCTCGGCGAGTTCGATATAGGGCTCGTACATCATGACACTAAAGCAGGTATGCGTGAATTTTGCGGCTTGCTCTGCAATCGCTTTAGTAACTTCTGAGCGGCTGTGGCCAATGTTCATAGTGCCGATACCGCCAGCAAAGTCAATAAACTGGTTACCATCTACATCTTCGATGATTGCACCATCGGCCTTAGCTGCAAATATGTTCATTGTAGAAGCTACACCACGTGCGACAAATTCCCGACGTCGTGCCATGAGTTCACGGGATTTGGGGCCTGGGATGTTGAGATATGAAAGGTTTTCGGTCATTGAAGCCTCCTGTGTTGAGCAAAGGGAAAAACGTAGTCTACCTGGACTATTTTGAACTAACATAGTTCACTATGATAATTCTACCATATAAGTCCGTGTGGCTGGCGTCCATTTGCTTTCGTTTTGGATATGAGCAATCGTTCGTTGACGCATAACTCGTGGAGAGCCAATGTGGCATACAGCACCTCCCTTTATAGATCCGCTGAGTGAGACCATATTACATGCTAGAACTCTCGGTACATCAGTGTACTGTTATTCTTTGCTGAGGTACAGCGTTTTAATTCGCGTTGCAATTGGAAAAAGGGATTGGTATTGCAATGCGGTTGCACATGGCGTGATCAGCTCCGCCTTTATGCTGTTGGTGGACTTATGGGCAGGAGCAATGCTGGTTGAAGTGGTTGTGAAATCTCGAAGAGATCACGACCCGCTGGTATTCCCCGCACCTTTATCTACCGACGATACCTGGAGCTTCGCTGAAAGAAATTCGTCGGACTCGACTTATGGAGACCCCGCGCATTTCATGCCGGGAGGGGCAGTACGTCCTCCTTTTTCGGGGCAGGGGATGTGGTGGTAGGCGCAAGTGGCACCAACCATGTTCTCCATCGTAACAGCTTGATGGGCTGGCAATCCGTGATGTTCGCCGCTTGTGTCAGTCGCCTGTTCGTATGGAGGTCATGGAGACTCACCTTGCCATCCATGGTCCCCCCAATGGTGGCCTTGCCCCATTTCGGATGCTTCACCAGCGTGCCGCGTTTGCTCCCTTGAGAGAGGGTCCCACCATAGGGCTTGCGTTTGCCCCCTTTCTCTGGTTGGAAACGGTGCAATTGCCGGCGATGCCAGCAGAGCGGAGCCACGCACACCAGCCGCCGATTATCAGGAGATGTCTTTCCTCCAACCGCGCTCTTTGCCAGCACCCAGGCATCAATGCAGTGCGCTTCCCAGACCTCAGCCAGCTTCTTGCTCGTTTTCTTCAAGCCCAACTGATCCCGCATCGCCTTGGTCTCGTAGCCCTGTCTGGTTTGAACAGCAGCCAGCTGCGAGAGTTCCGCGTAGAACCACTGTTTGCCGACTTCCAGTGGAGAAAAGCGTTGATCCCATCGCCTTTTTCCTCGGGTGGCAGCCTTGATGTCTTCGACCACGAAGACACTGACCGGGAAGAGCATACAAAGGAACTGAGCCAGACGAAGTTTCCACTCCCAGCGTGCTCTGGTGGACGGCGGCAGTCTTTTCTTGCTCTGCTTGCGGTTGTGACGGGGCTTGCGGCAAGGCGCCTT
>Ga0116218_1002246_pt1 | contig 10908 bp, 9 predicted proteins | sample Sb_taG_2_FD_88966 | JGI IMG/M metagenome (GOLD analysis project Ga0116218, IMG submission 88966) | Peat soil microbial communities from Weissenstadt, Germany - Sb_50d_5_LS metaG | ecosystem: Environmental > Terrestrial > Soil > Wetlands > Peat | place: Germany: Weissenstadt | collected 2010-09-21 | reverse complement strand
TATGTTGTTCGTGTTGATAGTCCATGTTTGTATGATAACATACATCAACAGAATATGCAAGCGGGAAAGCCATTCATCCCCGCTCTAAAGAGACGGGGCTTTCTGGCTGGTTTTCTGTAAGAGAAATCATGAAACTGTCAAAACTGATTGGATTAGATTGACACCGAAATGATAGCCAATTTCATGATAATCACGAATCGTCCACAAAGCCAGTTCGCAACGTTTACCTACTTCAAGACTACCAATTTCCTCTTGCAAAGCTAGTGCGCGAGCTCCATTGATCGTAACCGCTCGCAATGCCTCTTCAATTGACATACCCATTGAAGACATGGCCAGGCTCAGTATCATTTGCATGTTTTCACAGTAGCAAGTTCCAGGATTAAAATCTGTCGCCAGCGCAACATGTAGGCCACGATCAATAAAACGACGCGCAGATGGATAAGGACTTCTCAGTGAGTAGGAGCAACCTGGTAACAATGTTGCTACCACTCCAACTTCACGCATTCTATCTAAATCAGCATCGTCAGCATGATCAAGATGGTCGGCGGAGATGGCACCCAACTCAGCAGCGAGTTTTGCACCACCTGAAGGACTTAATTGATCTGCATGAATTTTTAGCTTGTAGCCTAATTCTTTAGCACGTTCAAGAATTCGACGACACTCTTCTGCAGAGAACGCCTCTCGTTCGCAGAATACGTCACAGAAGCGTGCTAACCCAACAAATGAGGGTAACATTTCTTCAACAATCAAATCAACATAGGCGCTTCGTCGTTCCTTGTACTCTGGCGGTATAACATGAGCACCGAGAAATGTCGGCACAACTCTTACTCGCTTATATTCGTATGAAGGGCTGGTTTCCAGTGCATTGAGATTATTGAGAATTCGTAAACAAGCTGCTTCAGTGATCATATCAAGACCATAGCCTGTCTTAGCCTCAACCGTTGTAGTGCCATATCGGCACATGGTTTGTAATCTGATTGTTGCCATCTCTGTTAGCAATTCAGTATCCGCACTACGCGTAGCATTCACAGTAGTAAGGATACCTCGACCCTGGGTGAGCAATTCACCATAACTTAATCCTGCTCTCCGAAGATGAAATTCTTCAGACCGATCTCCAGCAAACACAAGGTGTGTGTGTGAGTCTACAAATCCAGGAGTGACTACTACACCCTGTGCATCAATGATGGTGATATCGTCATCTCTAAACCTATGATTAATATCGAACATAAATTCTATATTTTTATCGTGACCGATCCAGACAATTACTCCATCGTGTACTGCTATGGCAGCATCAGGAATTACCTGCAAAACTCCACTTGCTCCGACAATGGGTTTTTGCGCAATAGTAACGAGTTGTCCTATATTGCGAACGACTGTACTTGCTTGAATTGGTGGCTGCGTAGAATCTGGCTGCATGGTTCAGTCTCCCTCATGATATGTATCTCTCCTTTTATATAACATAGTTCCGGCTTGCCGTCGAGTACAGAACACAATCAGGAAACATTGTGTCACTTGCTCAACTAGCCTGGATTTGATACACTTAGGTTAAGCCTAATACGACAATGAATCCAGAGTTGACGATATAAGAGATTTGCCACTCATGACAATGCAGATCAAGGAGAACGCCCGTGAGAGCAATTGATGATAGTAGCTCCAAGTATGCCGCTGTCATGCGTGAACTCCTCGTATGGAGACAATTGCCAGAAAGCGACGCGTCACATTTAGTGGACAACTATTTTCTGGTTACAGATGACTTTCGCGAGATGGAAGATCAGGGCTTGCTCACAATGAGCTTCGTCGGAGACGAATATGTACTCATACCAACCACATATGGCCGCCTCTGGTTAGAACAATATGAAAGCGAGAACAAGGAAGAAAATGCCATACAGTGACGATCAAAATGAAACTTACCCATTTAAATCCATTGGTACTGATGAAGCCAAAACCATGATCGAGGGGGGAGCACATGTGATTGACGTGCGTCGACCTGATGAGTGGCAACGCGGTCATATTCCGGAAGCAACGTTGGTGCCGCTCGATGGCATTTACTCTTTTGGAAAGGCGCTCAAAGATTTGCATCTCCCAGAAGATGAAGATGTCATATTTGTCTGTGCCGTGGGACAAAGAAGCGCTTCAGCTTCAGAGATTGCATTGGTGGCAGGTTTGAAGAATGTCTACAATCTGGCTAATGGTATGAATGGATGGCTAATGCGACAATATCCTATTGAACGTTAATCTATCGTACAATAGGAAAAAATAACCTGAGAGGAGTCAACAGATGCCCCTACTAGACGGAAAAAACGCACTAATTTTTGGTATTGCTAACCATCGTTCCATCGGCTGGGCGATAGCTCAAGCACTTGCAGGAGAAGGCGCACAACTGGCCTTCACATACCAGGATCGGATGGAAAAGTATGTGCGCGACCTTGCTGCCAAAATTCCCAATACCCCGGTCTTTTCATGTGATGTGCAGAATGATGAGCAACTCGACGCAGCTTTCTCCTGGGCCAATGAAACCTTTGGTGGTAAAATCGACATTCTGATTCATTCTGTCGCGTTTGCTCCTCCACAAGAACTTGAGAATCCGTTCTACGAAACAACACGTGAAGGATTCCATACAGCACTGGATATAAGCTCCTATTCATTGGTTGCTATGGCACGGCGGGCCAAACCAATTATGGAAGCCAATGGTGGTGGCTCCATACTCACTATGACATATATGGCCAGTGAGCGTGTCATGCCAAAATATAATGTCATGGCGGTTGCCAAAGCCGCATTGGAATGTAGCGTTCGCTATCTTGCCTTTGAACTTGGTGAACATAATATTCGTGTCAATGCTATTTCAGCCGGACCACTGAATACATTAGCTGCTCGGGGAGTTTCAGGTTTCACAAGCTTCCGAGAACATATGGGAATAGCTGCACCACTGCGTCGCAATATTGATCAGAGTGAGGTGGGCGATGCCGCTCTATTCCTCAGTAGTTCCCTTGCTCGTGCAATCACGGGGGAAATTCTCTTCGTTGATGCTGGTTATAATATCATGGGAGCTTGACATCCTCCCCAGGCATAAATGCCAGGGATTCCCCCACCCTCGCGGGTGAGAGTTCCTGCTTCATCAGCGCCAGCCTTCCCTGGTTCCATGCAGGTTTGGTCTTACGTCGCTTCCACAGGCAGCAGCACCGCAAGCCCTGCGGCGGAAAGACGCAGCCCTTCGGTCAGGACCGCATTGGCTGCATTCACGTCTCGATCGTGATGGGTTCCACAGTTGGGACACATCCAGTCACGAACCTCTAAGTCCAGGCTTTCAATCACATAGCTGCACCACGAGCACATTTTCGAGGACGGGAACCAGCGATCAATCCTGATCAGGGTGCGCCCGTACCACTGCGCCTTATATACTAATTGGCGCACGAACTCGCCCCATCCAACATCGGCAATGGCCTTCGCCAACGAGTGGTTCTGCATCATATTCTTGACCGCCAAACTCTCGACGCAGATCACTTGGTTCTCGCGGATCAAGCGAGTTGAGAGCTTGTGCTGGTAATCGCGCCGTCGGTCAGCGATGCGAGCATGGATCCTGGCGACTTTGCGACGGGCCTTCTCCTGGTTCTTCGAGTTTTTTTGCTTACTGGCGTAGCGCTTCTGTGCCCTGGCCAGCTTCTTCTCGTCTGTGGCAAAGAAACGAGGATTGCCGACCTTTTCGCCCTTGGAGGTGATCACCATCGAGGTCAAGCCCAGATCGGCTCCGATCTGCTCTGGTGAGGGAGGCAAAGGCTCGATCTTTTCCTCAACCAGCAAGGAGACGAAATAGCGACCTGCGTCATCACGGCTTACTGTGACCGTCGAGGGGATCACACCCTCAGGTAAGGGGCGAGACCAGCGAATGTCGAGCGGGGTGTCCATTTTTGCCAACGTGAGAGTGCCATCCTTCCAGGTGAAGGCCGAAGAGGTATAAGCAGCCGCCTGGCTGCCGCGCTTTTTGGACTTGAAGCGCGGGTATTTCCCTCGCCCCGCAAAGAAATTGACGAAGGCACGATCCAGGTGACGCAGGCTTTGTTGTAAGGGCACGCTGGAAACTTCAGCAAGCCAAGTCGTCTCCGGTTGCTGCTTGAGGACAGGCAGGCAGGCGGAGAGCTCGCCGTAAGAAAGACTCTTGCCCTCCTCTTGATAGGCCCGGCTTTTGAGCGCAAGTGCCCAGTTGTAGATCCAGCGCACACAGCCGAAGGTACGAGCAAGAATCTGTTGTTGCTCGTTCGTTGGATAGCACCTGTAGCAGTATGCACGCTTAAACATGCCCATACCGTACTACTCTTTTTGCTCACTGGAAAACGGAAACGAGAGGCATTCCTCCCTGCCCATCCAGCCTAGAAGAAACGCCCTTGTATCCCTACGCTCAAAAGCGAGGGTCTTAGGGCGCGGTTTGATGAGTTTCAAATTTCATTTAAGACTTACTGCTCAAGTTTACGCACAGGTGGCTTTGGAGGAGCTGGTTCACCACAGACGCTACAATAGCGTGCTACAGGCCGATTCATATGTCCACATGGCCAGGGCACGAGAGCGCCGGAATTGGTTGATGGCATGTTTGTACTATTCGTTGAAACAGTAGATGACTGAGTTGGCGTATAGGGTAGTGTAAATGACTGAACTGGTGGTTGGCCGGACCTTGGTGATTGAGAATTCGCGGATGGAGGTGCTCCAAATGCCGTCAAAGCATCATTAACTTGCCGACCATATACGGACTGTGAAGGGCTGATAGAGCTACTCTGCATTACTGGAGGCGCAAGCTGCGCTGGTGAATTCATAGAAGCTGCAGGCATTGTTGCCGCTTGAGTTCTTTTGACACGTCTTCGGCGAAATACAATTACTCCAAAGAGCAACACTACCGCAAGCAATACAACGCCAGTTGCAATGATGATCCACGGCATCGACGCATTGAACGATGTGGATTGTGTCGACTGCTGAGGATGCGGCGTAGGCTGCGATTGAGGCACCTTCTCAATCTTAGCTTGTGTTGTGGCATAATCAAGGTAAGGTTGGACACCCTTGAATTGGGGATATTTGATTGCGATTTGTTCGAATTCATTTTGCGCCTTATGCCAATGACCAGGTATATTCGATGAATAATCAGTAAAAGCCTGATTCCATGCTTTCTGGAATGGTCCAGGAGCCGTATCCAATCCAAGTGATTGTACAAGTGCGCTTGCACTATTGCTAGCTTGCAAAAAACTGGTGCTGCCTTGTCCACTGGCAGCTCCGAAGCTGACAATGCCAACTATAGTGCCATTCTGGTCAAGCGCAGGTCCTCCACTATCACCATGTTCCACATTGCCCCCAACCTGTATCAGAGGTGCTCCAGAGTTTGTCGTTTTTATCGAACTAACAAAAACTTCATTGACTGACAATGTGAGAAGATCCGTTGCGGTATTGCCAGCAATATCGCCATTGCCTGGAAAGCCGATGATCGTTAGGTTATCCTGCTGCTGTACACTGGATGAGTCACCCAGTTGAACCATAGCCATATCATTCATATTGCTGACATGAATAATAGCGACATCTTTATCAGTGAAAGAACTTTGCTTTTCAATACGATCGACAGGTGCATAAACATATGAAGGAACATCCTGAATATTGGTAACACTCAATGGGCCTGTATAAGCGGTGCTTAAGTAAACTCGACTTTGTGGAGTGCTATACTGACTGGTAGATTGTAACTGTCCGCTTGCAAGTTGCGCTGTCACCTGGTCTGCTGATACTTGTGGATTAGCCTTAAGAACCTGGTTCATATAGGTAGCTACATCTTGTGCTGCCTGTTGTTGCAAAAATTGATCCAGGTCTTGTTGCGGAGGATTGACAACATGGTCAGCAGTCAATATTTCGCCGGTCGCAGTAATAAAAGTACCACTACCCGATAAAGCAATCTGATAGCCACTGCCACTCTGAGGAAACGTAACGTCCTTGTTGACGGGTGAAGCAAAATGCACGATCAACTGACCGTTCAACATGGTGATGATGCGCACGACGGCGGGTTCAGCGATATCAACTGCGCGCACTGTGGGATCGGAGACATTGCCCCCTGGGCCGTCAGCATATGCTTTTGGAGAGTTACCTGCCGCTCCCAGTAGTGTGAGGCATATTATTCCTACCATTACAAGAACAGATAATAGGCGGTATCGCTGCTTTGTTAATGTATATTCAGACCTATTTTTAAACATATCTATGGCCTTGCTTAAATTCTAAAAAGGAACCCTTATTACAGCATTATACCTCATGCAAAACTTAGATGAAATGAGCAATATCACACTTTAACTTTGCTATTCTCTGGACAACAAACCATAGATAGAAAAGGTTGGATCTGGTTTCGTCGTTTCGATAACAATAAGTTTGCGGGACTTGAGATTGTTTTACTTGCCATTTTCTCTTGACTTCTGGAAGGCATTGATGCTATGTTGTCCAGGAACCGAGTTGGAGAACAGCACATATGAGTACGACCAGACACCATCAACAATGGAAATCACCTACAGGCGCATTGGTCGTTCAGGGACCTGGATACCTGTCCTATCTTTGTCAGACATCCAGGCAACCAATTTGTTGAAATAGAAGGCATTGAAGAACTATGAGTTTTTCCAAAGCAGCAACATTTCATGATACTTCCGGCGATTTTTGCTGCCCAAGATGCGATACACCATTACCACCACATGCCGCTTTCTGTAGCTCTTGTGGTGAAAGGCTCGATAAGAAGCAATCTTCTTCCTCACTTTTACAAAACGAACAAGAGATATCAATCCACTACCGCATTACATCGCTGGTACGTAGACGCCCGTATGTGAACCTCTACTTTGCTCTTGAGAATCAACGATCTCGTCAGGATCAACAACGGATGGTAGCTATTCGTGATATTGATCTAACCTCGTTAAATGATGAAGCGCGTATGCAGGCTATGAAACTGGTCCAGCAAGAGTATGACTTGCTTCGTCATAGGCAGATCCCACATATCTTGCCTATGATTGATTTGCGATACTTCAAGGGACATCTTTATGCAGTTTCTGGCTATCCTCTCGCTATTTCGAGCTTGAGTTCAACTGGAAATACCGATCATGAAAAAGTAGTAGCAGGTAATGTTCTTCGACTGCACACTTTGCAGGACTTTCTGCAAAGCGGCCAGGGGCTACCTACTGAACAACAGGCGCTAACGTGGATCCAGAATCTCTGTCAGGCCCTCAATGGTCTCCACCAACATCACATTGTCATCGGCGAGCTTGATCCGTACACGATTATGTTAGATGAAAATAGTGATAAAGCCAAACCTGCATTGATGATTTCATGGTTGTCTCCACAACTCCAGAAACGATTACGTTCATCTGAAGCATCAACCAGATTCTGGTCCTACTTCGGCGCTCTCGAAGCGTTACAAGGAAAAGCTGAGCCTCGCTCTGATATCTATAGCCTGGGTGCTGTTCTCTACCTGCTGCTTTCAGGATCGCTACCTAGTGAGAAGGTCTTGCGAACTAAAGGGAGGCTACGCTCACCGCACGAATTAAATAGTCGTGTTAGCTTGCATGTGAGCGACTGTGTAATGCAAGCGCTTGATACCGAGCCCTCGAAACGTTTTCAAAGTGCCTTGGAGATGTCAGAGGCTTTATCCAATCCACGTTTTAGTCGCTTGCAAGCGATCAAGCTCAACCGTCGCGATGTTCCTGTGACAACTCCTCCAGTTGTTGCTGATGACGAGGCTGAGACAATACGTATTGTTCCACTTTCTCAGAAGCACCTCGCTCGCTGGCAAGCCTCTCGTCCAATACCTCAACCGGAGGAGATCAAGACAATTCAAGCTGAGTGGCAACAACAACCAGATACCAAACTTGACAACTCTCTCCTCATTGCAGCTGCTTCTGTTGACACGAATGTAGAGAAGGATATCCATCTTATGCAGGAGTTACCAGCTCATCTCGCAATAGGGGCTAGGATACGAGATCGCTACATAGTGGAGAGCCTACTCGGTCAGGGCACATTCGGTAATATTTATCTCACAAGAGATCTGCACCGCAAGCAGGAGCTTTTTGCTCTAGCAGAGGTGATCAATCCGGGTGAGCAAGAGAGATACAACTTGACACTAGACTATGTAGCTTGCACACCCCTTAACCATCGACTTGTACCTGATGTACAATATACTTTCCATGACGATGAGTCCAGTCGAGTCTATCTCCTCATGCGCTATATCGATCCGAATCTTGAAATACTGCGATTACAAAGAGGAGAGGGATACTTTCAAATATCACAAGTTTTAGATATTATGGTGCCACTCATTGATGCTGTTACTTTCTTGCATCAGCAACAACCTCCTATTATCCATGGCAGCATTCAGCCGGCCACTATTGTTCTACCAAAGAATTGTAAGCCCGTTGTGCTTAAGCTTGGCATCATCAAGGAATATGACTCTACTATGGCTGTTCTTAATTACATTGCGCCCAGCTACGGGGCGATCGAGCAATACAAAGATGACCATTGCGTCTGTAGTGATATCTACGGGCTTGGTGCAACATGTTACACTTTAATTACCGGAAATATCCCCCCTGATGCTCTTACTAGATCGATCCAATTAAGCAGGGGAGAGACCGATCCCTTGATGCCAATAGATAAGGTAATACCTGCTATTCCTACATCTATAGCTGAGGCTGTTCGGCGAGCGATGTCTATAGATGCTGATGATCGCTTTTCATCAGCTGAACAGTTCTGTGAGGCATTGGTGTCTTAGGAGAGCCAATTCGCACCATAATATCGCAGGCACCGCTTCTCCATCGGCAACAATCAGATAAGGATCTGGCAGAGCAAGACTTGTCCAAGTCATGGGTAGCGAGCGGACCTCATGCGTCTGTGGATCGAGAAAGAAGACACGCTCTCCTCCCCAGGCAAAGCGCTGTGACAGCAGGGGAAAGGTGTGGCCACAGAGAGGATGAAAGGGATGGGTGATGGTGAAGCCATGCTCACCATTCATGTCATTAGGTGTAGTTGACAGTTCGTTCACAAGGACAAGTCGAGGGGCAGATCCATCGTCTCAAGCTACTCAAACGCCAATCCTATGGACGGGCAGGATTTGACCTGTTACGACATCGTGTGCTTGCTCGAAGCGCATGAACTTTGCACGGAAGATGACGGAGAACCACCAAATTGGAGTAAGTTCAGTGCGAGTAGGTATCGGAGTAGATAAAGGTATTGACGGTTGAGATTGCGTTGGGGAGAGAGAAGATGAGGGAAGTAGTTGAACCCACATTTCGCAGTTTAAATTTGCATTTTTAGTAATTGGGAATCTACAATGTAGAGTTTATTTATACCTCTACAATATAAGCTGGCTTCTCACCTAGAATCACCAAAAAACTGCGGAATGTGGGGTTGAAGCGGGAGAATTGGAGAAGTATTCAAATCCCCAAATTGATTACTAGCATAGTATGGTGATGAGATTGCTTGAGCAAACGCTTGCTGAGCTGAAGCAGAAGATTCAATTCGCCAATCCCTTTCTTTATTTTTATTGAACCAGATAACCGCTTTAATTTTAGGAAAAAAGGTCGGAATTTGCAAAGTATATGCATCAGTAATCCAGCTTGCCTTTGACCCACCTTGCTCAGCCGAGCCCATTTCTGCAACCATAATAGGTTTAGTCGGAGCAATTTGTTGTAAATCGGTATATGTTTGATGAAACAGCTGTGTGAAGGTTTGCCACTCGCCATATCCAAAATTATATCCATCCATCCCTACCCAATCAACATAGGAATCTCCAGGATATAATTCTGCAAGCGGAGTGGTGGTATTGGAAGACTCTACATTAGGTGACCACACCCAACTCACATTCGTTGCTCCATTGGCAACAAAGATATCATGCACATGCCGCCATGCCTTGACAAAATCTCCCGGTTGGTTGCCATTCACCTGCTCATCCCATGGATACCAGTTTCCATTCATTTCCTGTGCAAATCTGAGAAAGAAAGGATGTCCCCAGTTTTTTGCATCTTGTGCCCATTTCCTGAGATAGGCATCATACGTTCCATTGTAGATATTGCGTAATTGATAGGTTGGTTGATTTACACCATTCTGAGAATTTTGTGGTTCCCAGGTTACAAGAGGAATTGATCCATGCGATCGTACTTGATTCATCCATGAGGGGCTAAATTGGGACGCAGCGTCATTTAACTCAAAGTTCCAATCTTGATAATCCATTACAATAGCAACCTGTTTACCCGCAAGTGTTTCAAAAGGGGATAGAGTAGAAAAGTTATAGAAAATATTATCTGTAAACACTCCATAATATACGGCTGATGTTTGGATTGCCGACTTTTGCTGTGTTGTTTGGGTTGCCGACTTTTGTTGTGTTGTTTGCTGTTGTCGCGAAAGAAAGAAAGCAAGTAGAACAACAATTACGAGAACCCAAACGAGAAAGAAACTGATAGTTGATGAGCGACGGGCAGATATAAAAAACATGTACTTAATTTACTATAAAACTAGTTTTTTTGCAAGGCAAAATTGGTTCCGTGCAGGGCTTTCCAATTCTAATACACGGTACAGCGACCAGCGGGCATCAGAGTAACGCACAGGAACCATTCCCGCATCGGTTGGGATGGATAATGTTGTATAGTCCATGCAGAATTCTCCTCCTAGGTCTGTGTTTTTTGTATTATACAAGGATGACTCTTCTTTTTCAACCCCTGTCTACGAAGGAGCTTTTCCAACTGAATGATGGCTTTATTTCGCCATTACTAATAAACCATAACCTCCAAGAACGCGCACGGTAAAATCCTTATGAATCGGAAAAAACAGAGTTCTTGGGAGTTGAAGTATGTTTCGCTTGAAGGTATAATCCGGCCGCAGGGTGTAAAAGTAGTCGAGTACTTCGTAGCCAAGATCTTCAAGCATCGCGAG
>Ga0116218_1002243_pt1 | contig 10926 bp, 7 predicted proteins | sample Sb_taG_2_FD_88966 | JGI IMG/M metagenome (GOLD analysis project Ga0116218, IMG submission 88966) | Peat soil microbial communities from Weissenstadt, Germany - Sb_50d_5_LS metaG | ecosystem: Environmental > Terrestrial > Soil > Wetlands > Peat | place: Germany: Weissenstadt | collected 2010-09-21 | reverse complement strand
TAAATCACGGAGAAATCACGAGTATCAGAATAGTGTTTATTTGGCAACATCCTTGATAAAGACCAGTGTGTTGCCATCCAGTTCAAACCAGACAGGAGTAACATGCGGCCGTCCATCTTTGCGCACTATCGCCAGCTTGGTCGTTCGAACGTGATCCATCAAAAAATGTATATGCTCGCTCGTCAATTTATCCATATTATTCCCTTTCTTCACGTCGCAAATGCTTTGTAGGAATCATATAATACTCACTGATTGTTCACACGCGATCCCTATGGACGCTACAATATGCATCAACCGAAGGATCCTACCTCCTGAATTGTCATCCTGACACTCCACGTTTGCCATCCTGAGCGCAGCGTAGGATCTCGTTGCCCAGCGCGTGAGATCCTACGCTGCGCTCAGGATGACAATTTGGTATTGTTTGCTTGGGATAGCACTTCATTGTTCGGGATGATATGGGGCATTGGTCAAGCTCTGGATATGCTACCTGTCATATGCATAGTGGTCTTCACACCTTTTTCAGATACTCCACCAGGTCTTCCTCTTTCACTTCCACCTGTTTACTTTCCGTGCCTAAACCCTCTGCTTGCAGGTCCTTGACAGTGACAACACCGCCCTCGAGTTCTTTCTCACCAATCAATATGGCGTAGGAAGCACCTGACTTGTCGGCCTGCTTCATTTGGGATTTCGGGCTGCGCTCGCCATATGCCATCTCGGTCTTGATACAATTGTGACGCAAGGTTGCTACCGTACGGATCGCAGTATCTTTGTACTCGGATGACTTGCCAAGGTAGACTACAAATGCCAGCGGGCGTTCTTCTGCTGGTGGCGTAACTTTCTGCCTTTTCATCTCCAGGATAATGCGCTCGGTGCCCGCGCCAAATCCAATGCCTGGGGTATGAGCGCCACCGAGTATTTCAGCCAGTCCATCATAACGTCCACCGCCGTTAAGCGCGAGTTTATTGATATCGGATGTGAACTCGAATACTGTGCGTGTGTAATAATCTAGCCCGCGCACGATCAATGGATCATGCTCAAACGGCACTTCGTATATGCTCAGAAAACGCTTTACAGCATCAAAATGCTCGCGACAAGGCTCGCACAGGTAATCGCTGATCTTGGGCGCTGCTGCGATCTTTGGTTGGTCCTGAGGCTCTTTACAGTCCAGCAAGCGCAGCGGATTCTTGTTGAAACGCACCTTGCAATCCTGGCAACACTCATCTAGCAATGGGCGATAGTAATCTTTCAAAATCTCGATGTATTGCGGTCGGCAGTTACCATCACCGATACTGTTGATGAAAACACGGATGTGTTTCAAACCAAGGTGTGCGTAAAAGTCGTACAGCAAGGCAATCATCTCTGCATCGATTGCCGGATCACCGTCTCCCAATGCCTCGCATCCAAACTGGTGGTGTTCGCGTACTCGTCCCGCCTGTGGTTTATCATGTCGAAACATTGGCTCGTTTAAGTAGTAAACTTTGATCGGCTGGGCCAATTGAAACATGCCATGCTCAAGATATGCGCGCACAACTCCTGCTGTTCCTTCCGGTCGCAGTGTGAGGTTGGTGCGATTGCCCTCCTTATCAGCACGATCGTCAAAGCTATACATTTCTTTCTCGACGATATCGGTGCCTGCTCCAGCCGTCCGCAAAAAGACTGCCGTCTCCTCGAGTAGCGGTGTCTCTATACGCCTGTATCCATACAGAGTAGCCACCTCTATCGCGACTTGTTCAACCATGCGCCAGTAGGGTTGCTCATCGGGCAGAATATCTTTGAAGCCTTGCAAGGCCTTAAATTGTTCGGGCATAACTTGATCCTTCTCTTCCATCGGTTATAATGCGAGACTATTATAGCAGATTAACCCTTGTTTCTAAACTATTTTTTTACAAGCTTAGGGACGTCTCAAAAGTTGTTTTGTAACCTGACCTGGCTCGCAAGCGAGCCTTTTTTCTGGGAGTGTGAAGGGAGTTGTGCGTACACGGGCGCACAACTCCCTTCACACTCCCACAGGAGCGTGCAGGAGGCGCGTAGAATACGTCACTCAGTGACTTTTTCGAGGCCTTGTTACAAGGTTCATAATCAACTCGTTTCTTAAAGGGAGAAACATGAATGACGATACAAGAGCCTGGAGACATTGAATGACCCAGACCAGTGGGGCTATAGGGCAAACCAGCGAAGTACAACAAAGTGAAGATGCAAAACAATCGTTGACGCTTAGAGAGCGCGTACAGCGTCTTTTTTCCTCCACCTGGCTACTATGTATATTAGTGGGTGTGATTGCCCTTGGCTTCAACCTCTACCGCCTGGGAACTCCCAGTATCTGGTTTGACGAAGCCTTCTCGGTTGAACTGTCTCGTCAACCACTTCCTTTGCTCTGGCACATCATCTGGGGACCAGAGCCAAATATGGAACTCTACTACCTGTTTCTCCACTTCTGGTTAGGTTTCACCAGTTTTCCAGGGTTGCATGCAACTGAATTTGTCGTGCGTTTCCCATCTGCCATCTTTGCTGCTTTCAGCTCAGTTATGGTCTTACTTCTGGGGCGTCGTTTCTTGGGCATGACTGCTGGACTGGTTGGCGCTGGCCTTTATATTCTCAATAATCTACAACTCACGTATGCTCAGCAAACACGCGCATATAGCTTGCAACTGTTGCTCATCTGCATTGCCTGGTATGCTCTCCTTACACTTCTTTCTCAACATTCACATCACAAACGCTGGTGGGCATGCTACATTGCGGTAACAACGCTGGCTATCTATTCTCACCTCTTCACATTGGTTATTCTGTTTGCTCAGCTAACCGCCTTTGTGGGTCTATTGATCTTACCTTCTATATGGCGTGCTACGGCCCGAAAACAGTTACCTGCTTTCATTGTCAGCTTGATGATTATTGGCTTACTGAGTATACCCATGTTACTTGTAAGCCTTCATGGCCCAAAAACAGGGTGGCTTCCTGTTCCTCACTTGCAGGACCTGTATAACCTCTTCGTGGTTATCAGCGCTAATAGCAAATTCTATATGCTTGTCTTATTTGGGTTCTGTACACTCGGTCTACTGATTGCGGTACTCGTTTCTCTGCCTGAAGGTAAACAGGTACTAGAGCAATTTGCGCTTTACAAGAGTGGGGAAGACAAACGCAATGCAATGCTGGAACACTACTTGCCAGTAGCATTTGCGCTGCTCTGCTGGGTAGTCGTGCCTGTTGTCTTTAGCTATGTCGTTTCTCAAGGATCAACGCGCCTCTTTTCGACTCGCTATCTTGTCACCATCCTCCCGGCATTGTTCATACTTGTGGGACTTGGAGTTGCTTCGTTGCGCTGGCGTGTAGTTCAGGTAGTTCTGACTCTCGCCCTATTTTTATTTGCGTTACACTACGTTCCCGCTTACTACAAGGGCGCTCAGATTGAGGATTGGAATTCTACTGTACACTGGCTACAACAGCGTTACCAGCCTGGTGATGGTCTTGTCTGCTATGATAGTGATGTGGAGCAAGGGTGTCAGGTTTCAGTTGAGTATTACCTCCATGCTTATCCTGGTGCGGCGCATTTTACTGGTGATTCTCCCGGCGAGTTTTCCTGGTCTAACTTTGGTCCCGCTAACCCACGTTTGGGGGCAGAGGCTGCGGTTGATTCATCTGCTCTCGCTGCCTATGCCTCTCAGCACTCCCACTTCTTCTATATCATTGGTCGCATTCCAAATGATGCGGCTGCGGCGCGAGCAAAGGCTGCCCAAAACTGGTTAGATACCCATTACCACTTGCTGAATCGCATTGCGACTCCTACTGTGACGATAAGTTGGTATGACACAAACGCTCAATCTCCCACTTAAGAGTTTGAGTCGTATTGCCAGGTGTGCTAAGATTACTTTGCACAAACAGTAACGACCGAAGGTAGGTAGCAACAGAGGAGAGAACAGTGTCTGAAACGTTTGAAGAACTCTATGCTAAACAGTTCAAAGACGTATTCAAAACACAAGCGCGACAACAGATAGAACAGGGTGCAGATGCTCTGGCATTCTCTCGCGCCTATGCAGAGCAAGGTAAACCTGAATTTACCCTGGCCTTTCTCTTACACGTTGACCTGTCCGAAGACGAAAAGCGCGAATTGCTTGCCCACTCGTATGAACGTCGTGCAGCTCTCTCAGAGAAAAAGGCGCAACAACTGGATATTCAATTTCACCGCTCTTTCCCACTCATCAAATTAGAAGCCCAAAAAGATCGCCAGGTAGCGAGTTCAATCCGACAAGGCAAATAGATTTATGTTGATTGACTCAAACGTAGTGCACCATCAGTTCTTCATATGAGGAACTGATGGTGCACTACGTTTGAGTCAGTTTTACCCTGATCTTAAACCTCGTCTTCGTTCTCTTGTTCAGGCTCTGCTTCCTGCTCCTCGCTTACTTCTACCTCTTCCTGCTCTTCGTTCATCTCCACCTCATCTTCAGTGCCATTTTGCTCGTCCATTTTTTTACCGTTTGTTGTCGCTACAGCCACAACCGCATCACCCTCGCCCAGATTCATTAAGCGAACGCCCTGCGTGGCACGCCCGGCAACGTGGATGGTACTGACATCTGTTCGGATGACAACTCCTCCAGCGGAGATGATCATCAGATCATTGTCTTTCTCGGTGATTACGCGAGCTGATGCGACCGGCCCTGTTTTCGTTGTCACTTTCGAGGTGATGACACCGCTACCACCGCGACTCTGGCTAGGATACTCATCAATCGGCGTTCTTTTGCCATAGCCATTCTCGTTGACTACCAGCAATTGGCTGTCCTTTGGAGCGAGGTTGAGGGAGACAACTTTATCTCCTTTAGCCAGGCGAATACCACGCACACCGCCACTGGTGCGTGAAGCCGAACGCAATTGCGATACTGTGAAACGGATAGCCTTACCCTGGGCAGAGATCATGAGCGCATCGTCATCCGCGTGAGCTAGTTTTGCTCCTATCAGCTCGTCATCATCTTCCAGGTTCATCGCGATTAATCCCGAGCGGCGTACCACTTCAAATTCATCCATCGCTGTCTTCTTGACTTCGCCTTTTTTGGTGGCAACGATCATAAAGTCACGGCTGACTCCTTTGGGAACAAATACCATGGCTGTTACTCGTTCGCGCTGCTCAATTGAGATCAGGTTGATAATATGTTCACCTTTGGCTGTGCGACTGACGTCAGGTAATTCGAAAACTCGGAGCCTGAAGACTCTTCCTCTATCTGTAAAGAAAAGCAAGGCATCATGGTTATGCGCAACCAGTAAGTGACGTACTGTATCATCTTCGCGGGTCACCATGCCTGTGATGCCGCGTCCTCCTCTACGTTGGGCGCGGTATGTGTTTGACGGTAATCGCTTAATGTAGCCTTTCTCGGTCAGGGTAACAACGACTTCTTCGTTGCGAATCAGATCCTCGTCTTTGAACTCGCCCGCCTCGCCTTCAACAATATCGGTGCGGCGATCATCGCCATATTTCTCCTTCAACTCCAGCAGGTCTGCTTTAATCAACTTACGAATCTCATTGATATCTGCCAGCAGCATGTGGTAGTAGTTAATGTTTTTGAGCACATCGCGCAGCTCTTCTTCGACCTTGCCACGTTCCAGGGCAGCCAGACGAGACAGGCGCATATCAAGAATTGCTTTGCCCTGCTCTTCTGATAAGTTGAATTGTTGCATCAGATTGACCAGTGCTACCTCGGCCGATTGTGATTGGCGAATGGTGTTGATAACAGCATCCAGGTTATCCAGAGCGACCTTCAAGCCTTCAAGAATGTGTTTGCGTGCCTCGGCTTTCGCCAGTTCGTAACGCGTGCGGCGTGTGATTACTACTTCGCGATGATTGATGTGATGTTGTAAGAAGGCTTTGAGCGTCAATATACGAGGCTGTTGATCAACTAATGCCAGCATATTCGCATTGAATGCGCTCTGCATGGCCGTATATTTGTAGAGTGCATTGAGGACACTTTCAGGAGTAGCATCGCGTTTCAGTTCAATCAACATACGCATGCCATGACGATCAGATTCGTCACGTATCTCCGAGATGCCATCAATTTTTTTGTCGCGAGCCATCTCAGCGATCTTTTTCACTAGCTCAGCTTTATTCACCTGATAGGGTAGCTCTGTTACAACAATGCTCATGCGACCACGTTCAGCCTCTTCGAGCACTGTCCGCGCCCGCACAACGATGCGTCCGCGACCATTAGCATAGGTGTTACGAATACCCTCGCGTCCCTGGATGACTCCCCCTGTTGGGAAGTCAGGACCGCGCACGATACGTGACAGGTCTTCGGTAGTGGCATCGGGATTCTCAATCAGATAGATAATGCCACTGCAAACTTCCACCAGGTTATGTGGTGGAATATTTGTTGCCATACCTACAGCAATACCTGTAGAGCCATTCAAAAGCAGGTTGGGTAGTCGGGCAGGCATGACCGTTGGTTCTTCAGTCTGGTTATCGTAGTTTGGCTTGAAATCAACTGTATCGTTATCGATATCGCGTAACAGTTCATCGGCAATAGCAGCCAGCTTGGCCTCGGTATATCGCATCGCGGCTGGGGGATCGTCATCTTGCGAGCCAAAATTCCCCTGACCCAGCACCAGAGGGTAACGCATTGACCAGGGTTGTGCCATACGTACAAGCGAGTCATAGACAGCCACATCGCCATGGGGGTGATAGCTCTTTAACACTTCACCTACAGTACCGGCACATTTGCGAAAGGATTTTGTGGATTGCAAGCCCATTTGATCCATAGCGTATAGCACGCGGCGATGAACGGGCTTGAGTCCATCACGCACATCAGGGAGGGCGCGGCTCACTATTACACTCATAGAATAGTCTAGATACGCACTCGTCATTTCTTCTACAATACTTACTGTTTTAACATTGCCAAGTTCCATAATAATTCCTCATCAAAAAGTCATAATAAGGGCATTCCATATGAGTGTTTAAAGCAAATAGTGGGTTGAAATGTATAGCTGGGAGAGGGTCCCACAATATTCGAGCCTACTTTCTATCATTATATCACATTTGCAGCGGTGATACGAGCTTTTAGCCACATCTGGCAATGCGGAAATCTAGTTTTCTCCTCCGTTCAAACGACCTATTGCTGAAATTAAGTTAAAATGCACTAGGCTTTATCGACGACCTGTGGTATGATTTATGCAAGAGCAGATTCATCCAGAGAGAGCATTAGAACACAAAAGTTACTCCATCTTCAGGGCGGAATCGGGTTCTCAGCACTTGTTCCCCCTAAGCAACAACAAAGGATACGTGTAATATAATTCTCGATATCCCTTGTAAAGATGGAAAACCCGTTACAAATCTGTCTCAGTGTAGAGCTGCACATTTTTGAATACAACCGCGGAGGAAGGCTTGGAGGAATGAATCTAACACTTGGATCACCACAATGCTTCGCCCTTGTTATCATCGTTTTCGGTTTTTTTGGCTTTCTACAAGGATGGCGTATTGCTTTGGTTTTGATGGCATTTACCCTTGCAGCTATTTTCTTTTTGTTCATTGGCGGTGCAAATGGCATTGCTTCCTTCATATTTGTGCGCCTTCCTGAAACACTTCATACACTCACTGGTGGGGCACTTTTCTCTGCTTCAATGCCACCGCCAACATCTAACGAGGTGCTCATTTCGGCGCTCGTCGCGCTGGCCATAGCTATGGTGCTGGGTCTCATTATTGGCAATAGAGCTTTTCCTGGGAAGCCAGGTTCTGTGCCGACCAAAGACCACTTCCTGGGCGTCATTCCCGGTCTGGTTACTGGATATGCTATTATTAGTTATGCCAGCCATATCTTCGCTGGTACTCAAACGTTGTCACTAGGAGTAACTACTCCTACTACAACTAGTGTTGGTAACTATATTGTTATCATCGTTGTGATTGCAGTAATTGCTCTCATACTCGGCTTGCTAACGGCCAGATTCGGAAAATAGGTTTTAGGGTGTCCACTTATCTAACAAACGAGCCGAGGTGATGACTTGAGTAGCAATGCACCACAAGCCCAACAGGCACACAATGATCCCTTTACACCCAGACGTGAACATGGCGGGTATTGGCGTGCTCGCAAAGTTGGCAAAGGGAAAAGCAGGCACTGGGAGTTCAATGGACGGCACCAGGACGAAGTAGTTAAAGCAGTATTACGCAAGAGTAAATTCTTTCTTATTCTACCTGCTCTCCCTTTCATCGCTTCTTTGTTAGGCCTCATGGTGGTTGGAGCTTTATTTGGCACGAATCCGAGCGGTGATTCATTCTGGGTCCTCTTAGAGATCATTATGCTCGTTCTGGTTATTGTTACCGGGGTGTACTTTGCCTATAACGACCTGGTGCTCTGGTGGGTGGAAACGTATATCATCACAAATCAACGTGTCTTGATCTGGAAAGGCTTATTGAGTCCAAGCCGTGAGGAATTCACGGTTGACAGAGTGGTGCAGGTTGCAAGCGACCAGAATGGCGTAATAAGTCTGCTCCTCAATTATGGGAATGTGCATCTATACCTCGTAGGTGGTAAAGAACCAATTCTGGCAAAGATACATAACCCAAAGGGAGTGAGAGATCTCTTCGAAAAGGTTACCGATGAATACAAGAGAAGTAAGCCTGCTAAAGAGGAGCTTCATCAGGAACCTAAGACTCCTGAACTGCAGGCTGCACTAGCACAGCTTTCTCAAAAAGAGGACCTACCAACACTACCAAATCCAGATGAAAAATATGCTCGTTTTCATCAACCTGGAAGAGTCCGTGGCCCATTGCGCACATTTGGAGGACCTCTGCGCCTACCTTGTAATGTCAAATATAATGGGGATGAATATACTGTCAAGTACATTCAACGAGCGAGGTCTGTGCTCATTGGAAAATATGTCATTCCAGTTTTGATATTTTTGGGCTTGATTATCTCCTTGTTCTATTTTCCTTCCCTTGATGTTTATATTGGGATAGGCATTCTCATCATGATATTGGTATTTATATACATTTTTATTAACTATTGGGATGATATCTATATTCTCACTAGCAAACGAATCATTGATATTAATCGCAAGTTTATTTTCCTTGATGAGGAACATCTTTCAATCGAGTATGGGCAAATCAAAGACGTGCGGGTGAAGGTGAGCAACCCACTCTATATAGCTCTTAATGTTGGGAAGGTCATTGTTGAAACACCTGGCAATAATCCTGATCTTATCATGCGTGTCGTTGACCATCCTTTCGCCGTTCAGGATATGATTTATACTGTCAAAGGGTATAAGGAGAAAGTAGACAAGATCAAGGGCGCCAATGAGCGTAAAGATCAACTGAACCAATGGTTTGGCACGATCATTGCAACCATGGAGCAGAGTGTCTTAGGCAAAGGTGTTCCTAACTTACAAAAGCTGGATTTATTCACTGCAGCCGAAAGAGCAAGTGCTCTTGGCATGAAAGTTGTGCCAGTTGGTGAGGTTTCATCATATCCCAACATTGCTCCCGGCTTGATCGTATCTCAAAATCCTATGCCTGGTACCATGCTTGAATCGACGAATTCCGACGAGAGACCAGAGATTCAGGTCTATCTGAGCAGGCGACCGTAAAACATCATTCTATGCAAATGAAGTAACAGGACGGCCCTTGCGGTCGTCCTGTGTAGGAATATTACCTCATTCCTGAACGTACCAGTAGTGCGATACACTCTATATGGTATGTCTGTGGGAACATATCGAGTGGTTGTGCTGCAACCAGACGATAGCGTCCGCTTGAGCAAAGCGAAGCGATATCCCGTGCCAGGGTGCTTGGGTCACATGAGACATAGCAAATTGCTCGCGGTGCCAGAGATTGTAAAGCCTGCAATGCTTTTGGATGACAACCTGCTCGTGGTGGATCGACAAGTGCGAGGTCAACACGCTCGTGTCGATAGTAAAGCTGTCCCAATAGTCGCTCTAAGGTGCCTTCTATGGTCGAAATGTTATTCTGGTTGTTCAGTGTCGCATTTGCACGAGCGTCCATGACTGCGCTTGGCTGGGATTCTATCGCAATCACGCGCGACACGTAAGGTGACAGGAATGCAGAGAATAGTCCTACGCCGCTATATCCATCCAACACTATATCCTGGCGTTGTGGCTCCAGCATTGCAACAGCCCTCTCGGCCAGGACAGGAGTCTGTACCATATTGACCTGGAAGAACGAATCGGCAGAAATACGAAAGCGACGACCATGCACGACATCTGTCAAAAACTCTTGACCCGCAACTACACGCCCATAACGGCCGCCAACTCGCTCAATAATCACTCCTACAATGCCGGGCGCAGATGTCATTAACTCCTGCGCAAGTTCTTGTGGCGTTTCAAGAACGGAACCGGGGCGCGCATGTATACTGAGCAGAGTTGGAACTGCTTTCACGGGTGATGACATGCCATTCGTGCTGACTGCACCAATCGCTCCTCGAATAGTGAAACCCTGAATCATTTCCGCTAACGTATCGCCAAATTGGTTTTTGAGTTTCGTTCGCACAAGCTGGTATACCATATCGAGTGCAGGATGTAACAATTCACAGGTCTCAAGATCTTGCACTTCATGGCTCTCTGTGAGTTTGAAGCCCACTTCGCCATTCGGGCCCACTGAGAATAGTGCGATGTTCCGATAATGCCAGGGCGAAACGCCTGGAGGCATACCAATGGTGGGATGCACAATTGCATCGGTCTGCTTGCCTATACGTACGAGCAGTTGCCTGACAATGTGTGCTTTCCAGGTTAATTGTGCTGGATATGCTATATGTTGCCACTGGCAACCACTATCCGTCAGTAAAGGATATTGAGGTTCGATACGTTCAGGCGCTGGTCGCAAAATCTCGAGTAATTCTGCGCGAGCATGGCCTCTACGTTCTTCAACAATTTCCACAAGAACGCGTTCTCCCGGTATACCTCCGGGCACAAATAAAACACGTCCCTCGTATCGACCTACGGCAT
>Ga0116218_1002240_pt1 | contig 10932 bp, 9 predicted proteins | sample Sb_taG_2_FD_88966 | JGI IMG/M metagenome (GOLD analysis project Ga0116218, IMG submission 88966) | Peat soil microbial communities from Weissenstadt, Germany - Sb_50d_5_LS metaG | ecosystem: Environmental > Terrestrial > Soil > Wetlands > Peat | place: Germany: Weissenstadt | collected 2010-09-21 | reverse complement strand
TTATATGACACAGATTGACGAAATTCGCCAGGTTCAGGAGGCCACGCGAGCTGTTCGCCAGAATGTCAGCCGCGTGATGATCGGTAAAGAGGAAGTAATAGATCTCCTGATGGTCGCTATGCTCTGCGAGGGGCATGTACTCTTCGAGGATGTACCGGGGATTGGTAAAACCACGCTGGCAAAAGCGCTCGCGAAATCTCTCGGATGCACATTTCAGCGTATTCAGTTTACTCCTGATTTGTTACCCTCAGATATTACCGGAATTACGTTTTTCAATCAGAAAAAAAGTGAGTTCGAATTTCGACCTGGACCACTGCTCGCGCAGATTGTACTTGCTGACGAAATCAATCGTGCTACGCCACGTACCCAATCCTCTTTGTTGGAGGCAATGGAAGAGCGTCAAATCAGTGTTGAACGTGAAACAGTCATGTTACCTCGCCCCTTTATTGTCATTGCCACGCAAAATCCTATTGAATTGGAAGGCACTTTTCCCCTGCCAGAAGCACAAATCGATCGTTTCCTCATGCGCATCCGTCTCGATTATCCCAGTCATTCGGAAGAACGATTGATCCTACAACGTTTTAAAGAAACCCAGCCGTTAGATGATCTACAGGCTGTACTTACTGGAGAACGTCTGCAAGAATTGCAACACATGATTCGTAGGGTACGAGTTGAGCCGGTTGTTGAAAATTATATAGTTGAGCTTGTGCGAGCTACCCGCAATCACAATGGGGTTGAATTGGGGGTTAGTCCGCGAGGTACCCTTGCACTTTACCGATCTTCACAGGCCTATGCTGGCATACACGGCCGATTCTATGTCATACCTGATGATGTAAAGCGAGTAGCGCGACCTGTTCTGTCTCATCGTATGATTGCCACAAGCCAGACACGTCTGCATGGACGTGTCATGGAGCAAATCATAGAGGAAGTACTGCATAACGTTCCTGTACCGGTCGAATCATGAAAAAGCAATGGTATTATCTTTGCATAGCTATTATTCTCTTTGGCCTGCTTATCCGCCAACCATTATTGTTGGTCATTGGATTCCTGGGAATGTTAGTACTGGCCGCTACAGATATCTGGGCGAAATACTGCCTGCAAGATTTGCGCTATCAACGACAATTTAGCGAACAGCGTGTTTTGTTTGGAGAAGAGATTAGTCTCTCTCTTGCTATCGAGAATGGCAAGCTCTTACCACTTCCATGGCTTGAGGTTGAGGATAGCGTCCCAAGGGAGTTAACCATTAAGGGACGTCAAATGCGTATTAGCACTGCCAGAAATATGGTGATTCTCGAGAATCTGTTTAGCCTCCGCTGGTATGAGCGTGTGACTCGACCATATACTGTTCTTTGCAATACGCGAGGTGTGCATATGTTCGGGCCAACGGTATTACGCAGCGGTGATGTGTTTGGATTTCTCAGTCGTCAGGAAGTAATCACTAACAGGCAATACTTGCTTGTCTATCCTCTAGTAGTTCCTATTACTCGCTTTGGCTTGCCATCGCATCATCCCTTTGGAGATAATCGAGCCCCTCGCCGCATGTTAGAAGATCCTGCTCGAGTGATAGGTGTGCGTGACTATATGTATGGAGATGACCTGAGACGCGTACATTGGAAAGCCACGGCACGCTTAATGCAACTTCAAAGCAAAGTCTATCAGGCGACCACAACATATACACTGGTGTTATTTCTGAACATAGTCTCGCAGCTTGATGCGTGGTATGGTATTCGACCGGAGCTTCAGGAGCTGGCAATTTGCGCAACTGCTTCAGTTGCTGATTGGGCGCTCGACCAGGGATATGCTGTAGGGCTCTATGCAAACACCATTATGTACATGCCAGAAATGGGTATGTCTATTTCCACTTCGCAAACCCCATCTTCTCTTAATGAGCCGAGTAAGCTTTCTCCTGCCTTGCCTCAGGACGTAGATGCAGAAGAAAAGGACCTTCAAATAGAGGTAGTGTTGGCTGACCAATTGAATCGCCGCCGCATTCATTTGCCACCAGCCAGCAACGAAGAACAGCGCAAACGTATTATGGAAGTGTTGGCGCGCATTCAATCGTACTTTGGCAGTTCAATTGAGGAACTGATACAAATTGAGCGCACTCGTCTTCCGACTGGAGCGACCGTCGTAGTTGTTACGAGTACAGTCAGTGATCCTTTACTGGATACGCTATCGCGCGTGAAACAATCAGGACATGCCGTAACAATTTTATATATAGGAGATGCACCTTTGTCGATGACACTGGGAGGAGTTGCCGTTTATCATATTGGAGGTGAGGAAACCTGGAAGGATCTGCTTGCTAACAATAGCGGGATAGAAACTGGTTCCTCTCCAGTAGTCGAAGCTCCGAATCTCGAAGCGACACCAACAAGCTTCAGCCTGTAAAAGAAGGTACCTATGAATGAATTTGAGAATGATACGTCAAAAGAAGATCAAATAGTTGAAATCACTGATCTGGATCCGATCGAACGTACCACGCGCTTCTCAAAAATGTTCGTAGTGTTGGAAAAGCGTCCTTCACTCCATAAGCAGTTCTGGCGCATAACCACAGCAATCTGTACTGTTCTATTCATTTTGCTGGTGCTCTTCAGCACATTTTCATCCGTAAGGGGCATAGCGTTTAGTTTTTTATCACGACTGGTACCCACTCATTCCTCTACGTTAGTCACAACGATTGTCACTCCTACTCCTGTTGATGCGTTTGGATTTAACGCACAAGAACAGACCGTATGGAATTTCAGTAACTCTTCACCAATCATTCCAAGCGCCACTCTAGGTCCTGCTCCTGATGACTGTCCCACGATTTCTCAAACATATCCTTTCGAATTTAAAGGCGCGCCTCGTGTAGCAGGTAGCTCTCCGGTGCTGGTTATCGGTTTTGGGGGTCCTGATGCTGTCTTGACGGACTTCAAACATGCTCAACCTCCAGAAATTGGCTGGTATAAGCGTATCATCCTGCTTTCAGAAACCAATTATGCAGGCACAGTGACATTTCATGGTGGTGAGTTGCGTGATGGTTCTCCAATATGGTTCGGAATGAAGCAACATAACCAGGGACCAATTACCACTTTCACTGTGATACCTCTGAATTCCAGCGTCTCAAATCATACTGGAAGTGATGAAGAATGGGGACTTTCGACTGCTTCATTGTATATACCCAGGGCAGGTTGCTACTTCCTCATGGCGACGTGGCCTGAAGGAGGATGGGTTGTTTTCTTTTCTGCAGGGCGGTAATAACGAATATGATGTGTATAGCCGATGAATTTAGCAAGCAAGCACTAATTTCACTTGACTTTTCATCATAAATATGTTATAATCTTTAGGTATTCAGAAATTTGTGCGTTCCCAAAAAGAGGAACGCAATTTTTATGCTCTCTTTTCGAGCACAACCCAGGACACGTTCATCACTGCTTTCATGACGAACGTGTCCTGGGTTGTGCTCTTAATGTAATGATATCCATTCGTCCAAATTCGGAAAGTATACGCAATGAGTACTAACGAAGTAATCCCGAGGAAACCAAAAGCGCTCTGGCTAAACCGTGACTACATGCTTTTGTGGAGCGGACAGATAGTATCAAACATCGGTACTCAAGTCTCACAACTTGCATTTCCCCTGTTCATTCTGGCATTGACTGGCTCTGCCGCTCAGGCAGGCTTTGCCGGAGCGCTACGCGCTCTGCCCTACGTCATTTTTAGCCTGCCTGCCGGGGCATTGATTGATCGTTGGGATCGCAAGCGTACTATGATTATCTGTGATGCCGGGCGGGCGATTAGTTTAGCCAGCATCCCGTTTGCATATGCCCTTGGTGATTTGACGATAATACAACTCTACCTGGTCTCGGCCATCGAGGGCACACTCTTTGTGTTCTTCAATATCGCTGAAGCTGCCTGTCTTCCGCGCGTAGTGCCTAAAGAACAATTGGCTGCTGCCACAGCTCAGAATATGGCCACAGAAGGTATCACGACTTTGATAGGCCCTCCACTGGGTGGAGCACTTTATACAGCCGGAAAATTTTTGCCATTCGTTGCTGATGCAATTTCATATGCAGTTTCTGTTATATCGCTCTTATTTATTAAGGTCAAATTTCAGAAAGAACGAGTTGCGGAGCCGCGCAAGTTGTGGGTTGAGATTCATGAGGGCCTTGCATGGCTCTGGCATCATCCACTTATTCGTTTTATAGCGATACTCACAGGTGGCTACAATCTTATATTCGCAGGATTTACGCTGATAATTATCGTACTAGCTCAACAGCAACATGCTTCCTCCTTTACGATAGGCCTGATCTTCTCCATTGGTGGTATAGGAGCTGTGATTGGTTCTATAGCTGCGACTTCAATTCAGAAGCGCTTCAGCTTTGGGCAGGTAATCATTGGTACAACCTGGTTTAGCGCTCTTATCTTGCCGCTTTATCCAATAGCGCCAAATCCATTTGTATTGGGAGTCCTTTCGGCTGCTTCCTTCTTCCTGGGACCGATATACAATGTAGTTCAGTTCAGCTATCGAAGCGCCATTATTCCAGATGAGTTACAGGGCCGTGTCAATAGCGTATTCAGATTAATTGCATTTGGCGGTCAACCACTTGGGTTAGCTTTGACAGGTTTGCTTATCCAGAATATTGGTGTTGTCCAAACGGTTTTCATTTGCACTCTCGGTATGGTTGCTTTCGCTCTATCTGCAAACCTGAATAGACATGTTCGCAATGCTCAACCACTGAAAGAAGTAGGGAGCATATAAAACTCCCATGTAAGCAGAGGAAAAATGCGACAATGGCTTTTTCCTCTGCTTACATGGGAGTTATTTGTTACAGGTTACTTAGTCGATAACAGACTGACTTAATAACCTGTATGACTTGCTAGCAAGATATCGGAGAATTGTTGAATCCATGATCCTCGAAAGGCGAAGATCTCCGACTACCATGCTGGAAAGCATGCTGCCGCAGCCTATCCATCCGAGAAGACTGAGATTATCACCTGCAAAGTGCCCTAATACACTTACCCATACTAACTCAAGTGCATAAAACATCGCAGCCTCGGTGCTACTCACAAACTGCTGGACCCAGTTCATTACAGCCAGGCAGAAGGCTGTTGCTACGACTCCCAGGAACAATGCTGATTCCCAGACGGCGAAAGGCGGAAAGCTAAATGGCTCTCTGGCGATAGGCATAGCAACAAGACTGAGCAAGGAAGTCAGTGCGATCTGGATTATTGTCAAGTTGACTGCATCTGCCTTGGGAGCAAATTTGCTAATGCAGATTACGTGTAATGCACTTGCAAAGGCACAAGCCAGGGCAAGTATTTCGCCAGGGCCAATCGTAATCTGAAAGCCATTCTTGAGCGAAAGTAGTATTAATCCGAGCATTGAAAGAAGAATGCCAAGGATTCCGCCCAGTTTTGGTTGTTGCTTAAGCAATGGAATTGCGAGTATTGCGACCAACGGAACATACATGCCAGAAATGAATCCCGCCTGGCTGGATGTCGTGTATTGTAGTGAAACTGTTTGAAACGCGTACGAAGCAAACAGAAAAAGACCAATAATTGATCCCGTTAAGATTTCAGTATGGGTTATGTGAATCAGGCGTTTCCTGAAGAGAATTGCCAGGACTAACACTGCAAACCCAAAACGCATTGCCAGGAAGGTAAAGGGACCGATGAGTGTGAGCGTATGTTGAACAATCAGAAAACTGCTTCCCCAGATCATCGTCACTAAAATCAAAAGTACATTGGCCCGCAGCTTACGTTGCCGCTCAATAGGCGTTTGCGGCGAACGGTTGCTGATAGTGGCTTCTACTAGTGTTGTTTCATTTATTGTCATCTCTTCTACCTCCTCCGGTTATACGGTTTTTCAAATCATGAGTGGTCCAGGTGTGTCCTCCTCTTGAGTAGTTATAAGGTTATGTAAGTGACCACGGGAAAAAACTTCTTTGACTATATGGCCTTGATGCTTCATATACATCTAAAGCCGCTTCAATGTTCTTGATATAAGGGTATCAGAGAATTGGTATAGACACAAGAGCCACTTATATATATACTGGCTATACCACTTTTATTCATTACTGAAGTGTTTGAAATTGCAACGGAAATTGTGATGAGAAAAAATTCGACGTTTATTCCTCTCAGCGTGATGAACATTGATCATGAATCAACTGTACCAATCTATCGTCAACTATATACCAGTTTGCGAAATGCTATTCTCAATGGTCAGCTGGCCTCTGGAACACAACTTCCTTCAACACGCGCACTGGCATTGGAACTGGAAGTTGCCCGTGGCACGATTCTTAATGCATATGAACAACTTTTAGCCGAGGGGTATGTCGAGAGCGAGATGGGAGGTGGAACCTATGTGGCGCGTGAGCTACCGGACGAACTACTCCAGGCGCCTTCAATTCAGGCATTTCCATTACCGCAAGATCAAAGTGGCCGCACTCTCTCTCAACGTGGAATGGCGATGGCCTCTACTGCGTATGCTTCATCATTTGACCTCTCACCAATACGTGTGTTCCGACCAGGACTGGCCGCTCTTGATGCATTTCCTCTTAAAATATGGTCGCAAATAACCGCAAGGCATGCGCGACAAAGGTCGTATGATCTTCTAAATTATGGTGATCCTGCCGGATATAAGCCATTACGCCAGGCGATAGCCGGTTATCTTGGATCTGTTCGTGCTGTGAAGTGCGACACTGAACAGGTGATAATCGTCACCGGGTCGCAACAGGCACTCGATCTGTCTGCGCGAGTGTTGTTGGATCCGGGTGATGAAGTATTGATCGAGGACCCGTGTTACCTGGGTGCAAAAGGAGCACTACTTGGAGCTGGTGCACATCTTATTCCCGTCCCCGTAGACAAAGAAGGCATGCTTATCACCTCGGAGCTGGTGCGCAGCGCCACTGGCCGTATGGCTTATGTCACTCCTTCGCACCAGTATCCTCTAGGTGTGACGATGAGTTTGGCGCGCCGTCTAGCATTACTGGAATGGGCACGGCGTGCAAAAGCATGGATACTGGAGGACGACTATGATAGTGAGTTTCGTTACAAAGGCCGACCGCTCGCAGCCTTGCAAGGGTTGGATACCTCGGGACGCGTCATTTATATTGGTACATTTAGCAAAGTGCTGTTTCCAGCATTGCGTGTAGGGTATATGGTCGTTCCACCCGACCTTGTCGACGGCTTCGTGTCTGCACGAACTACCATCGATTTGCATCCTCCCACATTAGGGCAGGTTATATTGACAGACTTTCTTGACGAGGGTCACTTTGGACGTCATATACGGCGCATGCGTGAGTTGTATGCCGGGCGGCAGGCTGCCCTGGTGACAGCAGTTGAGCAGGAACTCAAGGGACTTCTCATGGTGAGTTCAAATGAGGCTGGCATGTACCTTATTGGCTGGTTACTTCATGACCAGGACGATCAGAGGGCTTCCGAGGTCGCGGCAGCATATGGCATTGAGGCGCCACCTTTATCTACCTTCCGTATCGAGCCAGGGAATTCCCAGGGGTTGCTTCTCGGCTATACTGCATTTAGCGAGGAAGAGATTCGCAAAGGGGTGCAACGTTTAGCTGAAGCGCTGCGTTCTATGGCATAAGCTTCAGAATCCATAAGATTGTTGCAATGTGAGGAAGTATTACATGTAAGGTACCCAATCCTCGGCAAGCGGGATTTCTGTATGCCCTTTGACAGATTCGGAGGTTTGCATTGATTGTTTGGTTGTGGCGATAAGCGAAGGCGTATCACTTGGGCGCAGGCGTAAGAGAGATTCGAGTTCGGCTTGCTTGTATAGACGCTGTCGTTTGATGCCCTGTTTATAGCTTCTGAGGATACCCCTACTCACGTAAGTATAGAGGGTTGACATTTTGACCCCCAACAAGTTGCTAGCTTCATCCCCATCAAGGTATTTTTCACCCTCTAGCTCTATCATACGCGCATCGTCCTTCTTCAATCTCCATCTTGGATACAGATTGTATCCATATACCCAATGATAAAAAGTTCGCGTCAATTTGTCAACAGGTATACGCCAATATGATGACGTAATCGATATAAATCAAGTAAAATCGAGCTTCATCAACTAACATTGACTTTCATAAAAATCCATGGTAATACATAAGTGGAGGATCATTCATGTGCTTATAGGGATTGGATATCCTTAGATGCAAAGGAGCAAAAGAAATGACAACGGAGACATCAGGAACAACTTCAACGGTCAAACAGAATCGTGGTGGTTTGGAGGGCGTGGTAGCAGCAACAACCGCGCTTAGTAAAGTAGAGGGCACAGCCGGAAGGCTCATATATCGTGGCTATAACATTCATGACCTTGCTGGAAGAACCACATTCGAGGAAATTGCTTATCTACTCTGGTACGGTAAGCTGCCGACTAAAATGGAACTGGTAGATCTGAAAGTACAGATGCTGGAAGAGCGTACGTTACCAACGGCGGTTTTGCAGGTTCTGAACTACTTACCTCCAACGGCAGCGCCAATGGATGTCTTACGTACAGCAGTTTCGGCATTTGGTGCAGCAACAATTCATGGCAAACCTACCGTCGACCAGGCCATTGCTCTGACAGAACGCATTCCATTAATCATGGCAGCTTTCCAAAGAATACGCAATGGGCTGGAGCCATTAGAGGCGCATCCCGAGATAGGTTATGCTGCCAATTACCTTTATCTGCTCACAGGCCAGATGCCAAAGGAAGAACATGTGCGAGCATTGGACGCTTACCTTGTTCTACTGGCAGATCATGGGATGAATGCTTCAACCTTCACAGCACGGGTTATCGCGAGTACCGAATCGGATATTGCCTCAGCAGTAGTTGGCGCTATTGGAGCCCTTAAGGGGCCTTTGCATGGCGGGGCACCCTCAAAAGTAAAAGATATGCTCGACGCAATTGGTACTGAAGATCGAGCTGAGATCTGGCTACGAGATGCTCTCGCGCGTGGAGATCGTTTGATGGGTTTTGGCCATCGTGTCTACAAGGCGGAGGATCCGCGAGCTGAAGAACTGCGCGAAATGGCCCGAATTGCCGATCCACAACAATTTGCTCTGGCTCATAAAGTTGAAGAGCTGGCGCTGGCATCGCTGGAGGAGCAGAAACCTGGCCATCGGCTCTATACCAATGTCGAGTTCTATTCAGCAGTGGTACTGTCATCAGTTGGGCTACCAGGAGATTTGTTTACACCGACTTTTGCGGCGAGTCGTGTAGCTGGTTGGACTGCGCATATCCTGGAACAGGTAGCAAACAATCGCTTAATCCGACCTGAATCTGAATATACTGGTCCAACCGAGCAGCAATTTGTGTCATTAGATGAACGGCAGTAGCTATTCTACTTGTGTAGATGGGTTAGCGGTACAAAAAATATCCTGCCAGTCCTGCCAGACCTAAAATAATCAGGATGTTCACTTTACGACTCAGTCCTAAACCGAAGGCACCTGCGGCTATGAGCGTTCCTTTCCAATCTACTCCAGGTTGGTGCAGGATCGTCCAGACGACCGAGAGTAGGAGTCCGACAACGGCGAGTGAGACACCCCGCATAGCACCCTGCACCCAGGTTTGATGCTCGATACGTGAATATCCTGCTGAGACAAGCAGTACGAACAGCGCAGGGATAGTGATTGCTACCAATGCTAAAAGGGCGCCTGTTAAACCATAAGTAAGATAGCCCAGGCTGATTACCCATAATCCATTTGGACCTGGACTTATTTGCCCAATGGCGATAGATTGTCCGAAATCTACTTCTCTGGCCCAGCCGTTGGCTATCAAATCCTGATGCAGGCTGGGCAAATTACTAAATCCTCCAGTTGAGAAGAGTGAGGCTTTCAGGAACAGGAGAAAGTAGATTAATGGATTGATCATTGTGGCTCCCCTTGCTCTTCTTCATAAAGAGGAGGGGTTGATTTTGATGAAAAGAAGAGGGTGCCGAGGATAGCCGTTCCGAGAATTACAATGATTACCGAGAGCTTCAAGAATATAATAGCAAACGCACAGGCTATAGTAAGAATACCACTCAAAAGCAGAAAGAAAATACCTTCTTTATACCCTTTTCGAATCAGGGGCAGCGCAAAATTCAGTCCGACAACTAAAAGGATGCCACCTGTAGCGGGTATCACTCCACGAAAAACTGCCTGGACTGCGGCTACATTCTCTACTTGAATAAAGACAGCTGCTAATAGACAGGTAATTGCCGCGCTCGGCAGGAGCATTCCGGCAAGCGAGATAGCGATGCCCCAAGTTCCACCCAGTTTCTTTCCAATCAGGACAGTTAGTGCGACGAGATTGATGCCGGGCGTGAGAATGCATAAGTTCCACAAGTAAATAAATTCTTCCATTGAGAGCCATTTATGCTTCTCGATAAACGCGCGCTGGATCAAGAATGTCGTCGATGCTCCACCACCAAAGGATTGTAGCCCAATGCTTGCCCAGATACGAAAAAGTTGCCATTTACCGGGTCGCGGGTCTTGACGTTTCATGGTTGGAATTATCTGACGTATTCGTCTTTTACAACATTGCTATATTCTTTCAGCAACTTCTTTACCTTGGGGTCTATCACAAACATGCAATATCCCTGAGAGCGGTTGTTATCATAATAATCTTTGTGATAGTTCTCAGCTGGATAGAAGTTAGTGAAGGGGGTAATTTCCGTAACGATCGGCTTATTATAGGCGCCAGATTTTTCTAACGCTTCTTTTGAAGCCAGGGCGCCCTGCTTTTGCGCTTCGTTTTGATAGAAAATTGCTGATCGGTATTGGGTGCCGATGTCATTTCCCTGACGATTGAGTGTTGTAGGGTCATGAGTATGCCAGAATATTTCGAGCAATGTATCATAGGAAATAATAGATGGGTCATACGTTATCTGAGTTGCTTCCGCCGCACCAGTTCGGCCTGTGCATACCTCTTTGTACGAGGGGTTTGCTACCTGGGATGCCGCGTATCCTGGGATA
>Ga0116218_1002239_pt1 | contig 10933 bp, 10 predicted proteins | sample Sb_taG_2_FD_88966 | JGI IMG/M metagenome (GOLD analysis project Ga0116218, IMG submission 88966) | Peat soil microbial communities from Weissenstadt, Germany - Sb_50d_5_LS metaG | ecosystem: Environmental > Terrestrial > Soil > Wetlands > Peat | place: Germany: Weissenstadt | collected 2010-09-21 | reverse complement strand
TGAGTCGAAGGTATGCGCGCCGCAGGAGAAATAAATCGTCGAGACGACGCTGGTCCTGTCTGGCTTCCTCTTGCTGGTAGTCCTGAAGCTGGTGATGGCGCAGAGTGTCAATTACTTCGCGCTGCCGCCGTGCCTGCAGGAAATCTTCGCTGCGGGCATGTCGAAGCGCTTTGGCCTCAACCAGTTGTTTTTCGAGGGTATGCCGCCGCTCGCTCAGCACGGCCCGGCAGAGCACATCAAATTGCAGTTCCGCCGCACTGATCCCAGATTCGAGCTGAGGCCGCCGTCGATCCGAGATATTCTGCATTTCACTGTGTGTGTCTTCGATTTGCTGCCCCAGCATCGCCACCCGGTAATTCGCTTCCTGCAGCCGCAACTCATGTTGCCGCTCCAGGCCTTGCCGCACCCGTAAAAGGACTTCGAGAGGGAATCGAAATGCCATGAGGTTCAGCTGGCCAGGGCCAGCAGCCGGGTGATTGTCGCTTGCAGCGTGACCTCTTCATTGGCTCCTTGCTGCAGAAAGCGATTGAGTTCGGGCAAAATCGCAAGCGCTCGATCCAGCACCGGATCGCTTCCTTTCTGGTATGCGCCAATACGAATCAGGTCTTCGGACGCGGTGTAAGCCGCCAGCAGTCGCCGCAGCGCCTGCGCTTTTTCCATGTGCTCTGCCGAACAAACCATGGGCATGAGCCGGCTGATGCTGTCCAGAATTGCGATTGGCGGATAGTGATTTTGCGCCGCCAAGCGACGGTCGAGCATGATATGCCCATCCAGCAGCGCGCGCGCTCCATCGACTAACGGATCCTGCTGATCGTCCCCTTCCATTAAGACGGTATAAAACGCGGTGATGCTGCCTCCACTGAATTTTCCCGCTCGTTCAATCAGTCGCGCCATCAACGTGAAGACCGACGGAGTGTAGCCCTTCGCAGTCGGGGGTTCGCCAGCCGCCAGGCTAATCTCGCGCTGTGCCATAGCCAGACGCGTGAGCGAATCGACTACCAGCAAAACGTTCTTGCCCTGGGCACAAAAATATTCCGAAACTGCCGTTGCCGCCAGGGCCGCGCGAATGCGCAACAACGGAGACTGATCGGAGGTAGAAACCACGACCACGGAGCGCTTCCTGCCTTCCTCGCCCAAAGCGTCCTCAAGAAAATGCCGTACTTCGCGTCCTCGTTCTCCCACCAGCGCCAGCACCGTGAGATCGGCGCCGGTGTTGCGCGCCATCATGCCGATCAATGTGCTTTTGCCCACACCGCTGCCGCCGAAGATTCCTACGCGTTGGCCCCGGCCGCAGGTCAGGAACGCATCTACGGCTCGAACCCCGCACCCAAGCGGCTCGCGAATGAGATCGCGCTCCATGGCCAGCGGAGCGGCTGCCTCCAGCATTTGAGTATCACGCCGCTCGCAAGGTCCCAACGAGTCGATGGGTTCGCCCATGCCGTCAATCACTCGGCCCAAAAGTCCGTTCCCCACGCGCAGCAGCGGTCGCGCGCCCCAGGTCACCACCCGGTCGCCATAGCGGATCCCGCTCGGCCGCGTCATCGGCATGGAGAGCACCGTAGTTCCCCGAAAGCCAACAATCTCCCCGGGAAAAACCGTGCCGCTTCCATCCACTACTTCACAGAGCTCCCCCACCGAGCAGAATGGTCCCTCCGATTCCACCAATTGGCCGATCAGCTGAGTTACCCGGCCCTGCCAGCGCAAACCGGAGCAAGACTCCAGCCGCTTGAAATATGGCGACAGCAAACCAGTCGCGCTCATACTGTCGGCCGCTTGGCCAGAAGATCGAATAGGCCCTGCTCAATTTCCTTGAGCTGAATTTCCACGCCCAGTTCGGTCGTGCCCAGCGCGGTTTGCAAAACGCAATGATCGGTCTTCACCGCGGCATCTTCCACCACCTCCGGAACATTGCGCGACTCCATGTGCTGCGCAAAATAGCTGCGGCATTCGGAAACCTGCTGCGGGTGCACGCGGACAACAACTTTGGTCGCGCTCTCGATCTTTTCCAGAGCTATCCGCACCATGCCGGCCAGCAGCAGCGGGTCCACCTGCGCTTCCCGATGCAGAATCTTGCGCGCGATAGCCAGCGCCAGCTGTACTACTTCCGTTTCTACTTGCTGATAATATTGGGCACGATCACGGGCCAAGCCGGCCAAGGCCGTGCTTACGCTTTCCCGGATTTCTGCCAGGTGTTGTTCGCCGGCCGCGTGCGCCTGCGCTTCGCCTTCGCGACGGCCTGTCTCCCGTGCCGCAGTTTCCCGCTGCGCCACTATTTCGCCGCTGCCGGGAATGCCTTCCCCCGCTACCGACCCGGCTTTGCTGCCCGTGCCTGCCTCAGCCGCCACTTCGGCATAGAGAAACGGACGGCTCTCCGGTTCTGGCTTGGCCTCGGGCGCTGGACTATACGACGTACTCATCTTCATCCCCTCCCAGGCTGATTTTCCCCTCCGCCTCCAGCTTGCGCGCCACGGCTACCGTTTCCTGCTGCGCCTTGATCATGTCGCGCGAGCGTACCGGCCCCAATACTTCCATATCTTCTTTCAGCATTTCCACCGCCCGCGATGACATGGACTTGAAAATGTAAGCCTTCAGTTCTTCGGTCGCGCCCCGCAGGGCCAGGGCCAGCGACTTCTTGTCCAGTTGCCCCAGCAATTCGCGGATGCCCGCCTCCGGCACCCCCAGCAGATCCTGAAAGGTGAACATCAGGTTGCTAATGCCCAAAGCGACTTTGGCATCGTCCTTCTCAATGGTTTCGAGGATCAGCTTGGCCTGCACCGGATCCATGTGGTTCAGCAGATCGGCCACTCCCTGAAAACCCGCATAGGCCCGACGATGCTGCTCACCAAGGGCCTGCAGCCGCTTGTGCAGCGCCAGCGAAACTTTCTGCGCGATCTCGGGAGAAAACTGGCGCATCTGGGCCATACGTTTAATCGTCTCCGCCCGCAGCGCCTCCGGTAAGCGCATCAGCAACTCCGAAGCCTGCTTCGAATCCACGTGGGCGAGCGTAAGCGCGATGGTTTGCGGATGCTCACTCTCGAGGAACTTGGCCAGCTGCTGCGGATCCGCCTTCTGCAGAGAACCCAGCTTGTTAACGCTCATTTCGGCGGCCCGCGATACTTGCCTTAACAACTGCTGCGCACCGTCGTCGCCAAAGGCCTTCACCAGTAATTTCTGCGCGTAGTCGGTACCCCCCTGGGCCAGGTAATCCTGGGTGAGGGCCATGCGATGGTATTCCTCGAGCACGCTCAGGGCGGTCTCGGAATCGATGTATTCCAGTTCGGCAATCTCTTTGGTCAGCTGCTCGAGATCTTCCTGGGGAAGGTGGCGATAGATCTGGCTCGCAATATCTTCTCCTAACAGCACCAGCAGCACCGCAGCTTTCCGCATCCCTCCGATTGTGCTTTCAGCCGGGCTCACTCTTTCCCGCCCTCCCGGATCCAGCTCTGCACCAGCCGGCTGGCTACGGCTGGCTCCGTCTTCACCTTTTCCGCCAGTTGACGCTTAAGGGTAGTCGCACGCCGCGCCTGCTCCGTGCCCGGAGGTTCGATTTCTACGGCAACCGCCCCGGGCCCAGCGCCTGCTCCCGCCAGTCCTTTCGGGTGGCTCGCCATCCGCGCCGGCAACTCGCGTAGAGAAGTGAGGATCTGCTTCTTCACCGGTCGCAACATCAGGAAATAAACGATCAGAAAAAGCGCCAGGATGCCCAGGTAGCGCAACAGGCCTGACCATTGCGTGAGTATCTTCCGGGTATTGTCCAGCTTGCTTGGCGGCGCCGGCTTTTCCACCGGCAACTCCTGGAAGGACAAGTTCTGCACCGCCAGCATGTCTCCGCGCTGCGCATCCAGGCCGATGGCCGCTCCCGCCAGTTGTTCGATCTCCTTCATCTCTTCCGCCGTGCGCTTGCGCCGGGTCGGAGTCCTGACCCCATTCTTTTCCGCCAGATCGACCGCATCATCGATCAGGACCGCGGCCGCCAGGCGCTTCACCCGTCCCGCCGGTTGCACGGTGTGGCGCACGCTCTTGCTCACCGCGTAAGTCTCGCTCTCCGAGCGGGAATTCTGGGTTTCGGCCGTCACCGCCGTCGCGGTCGCTGCCGTTGCTGCTCCCGGAACATTGCTGGCCGTTCCCGGAACTCCGGCGGGCCCGCCGCCTCCGGCGTTCTCCTCCGATTTTTGCTGGGTGAGCGTTGCCGTAGTCTTCGGATCGTAGACTTCTTCCGTGTTCTCGCTGGTGCTGAGATCGTATTCCACATGCACGCTGGCGCGTACATGCTCAGCTCCAACCACCGGCTCAAGCGTCCGCAGCAGGGTTTTGGCCAGCTCCTCATCCAGATCGTAACCGCCATGCGCCGCCCCCGGACCGTGGGCGTGCAAAAGCGGAGTATTGCTGTCGGCGTCCACCACGGTGACATTTTCCGGACGCAGTCCATCCACGGCGCTGGCCACCAGCTGCGGAATGGCCAGCTGCGCCCGCTCCGAGAGCGCGCCCCCACGAGTCTTCAAAATCACCGCTGCCTTGGCCTCGCGCTCCTGCTCGCTGAACAAGGACTCACGCGGCAGCACCAGGTGCACGCGCACCGCTTCCACTTCACTCAGAGTCTGCAGCGTGCGTTCCAGTTCGCCTTCGAGCGCCCGCTGGTAATTAACCTTTTCGGTAAAATCCGACCCCGCCCAGTTCGGCGTATCGAAGAGTTCGAATCCGAGGCGCGCGTTCCGCGGCAAGCCCTGCGCCGCGGTCTCGAGGCGGCTGGCATCGAGCTGGTCCGCGGGGACGAGCAAGCTGGTGCCATCGGGAGAAAGTTCATGCGGGATATTCTTCGCTGCCAGGCGGGCGCCCAGGGCCTGCGCCTCTTCCGGTTTCAAACCGGAATAAAGGGTGGCGTACTTGGGCTTGCCAATTAGGCCGACAAACAGCCAGAGCGTCACCGCTATCAGGGCTGCTCCGCCGGCCAGCAGAGCGCGCTGGCCCAGGCTGAGGCCGCGCAGCAGTTCCCCCGCCTGCTCGAGCGCCTGGCCGAATGATTTGGGTGCTTCCACTCCCGTCTCCTAACCAGCCGCTCAGAACTGCATGCGCGAGATCTCCTGGTAGGCAGCCACGATCTTGTTGCGCACCTGCATCATGAGCTGGAAGGAGAGATCCGCCTGTTCCACGGCGATCATGGCGCTGTGCACGTCCATGCCGCTGCCGTCGAGCAATCCCGCAACCTTGGCGTCCGCCGTGCCCTGCAACTCTTTGGTCTGATCCATGGCCCCGCGCAGGGTTTCCATGAACCCCCATTCGCGCGGAGCCACGCTCGCGGTTGCACTACTCTCGCTCGGGAGAATTCGCAAACTCGAAATCGGGTCTGGCATATTTTTCTCTTCCTACAACTTCCGCGCGCCGGCCCAGCCCAGCAGATCGTCAGCGCAGTAGATCCAACGACTGCTGGATCATGGTTTTGGTCGATTGCACCGCCGACGCATTCAGCTCGTAGGCGCGCACCGCTCCCAGCAGGTCGGCGGTTTCCTCGACCGGATCCACGGCGGGATAACTCACATACCCCTTGGCGTCGGCATCGGGATGCCCCGGCTGGTAACGCAGAATCGACGGCTTGGCATCGGCGATCACCTGATCCACCCGCACCCCGCGGGAAGCCATACTGCCGAAACCCGCCAGCAGGGCGGGGAACTGCGGCATGCGCCGCGCCCGAAACACCACCAGCTGGCGCCGGTACGGCCCGCCTTCCGGAGTGCGCGTGGTCTCCATGTTCGCCATGTTGCTGGTGACCACTTCCGCCCGTTGCCGCTCGGCGGTAAGCGCCGAGCCACTGACCGCCAGCATGCCAAAAAGATTCATGACGCGCTCCCTTCGTGAATAGCGCTCAAAATGGACTTGAATTCATCGCGCAGCAGCTGCACGCCCAAATTGAAGCGAAGCTGGGTGTCAGCCAGCAGCAGGCTTTCGCGTTCGAGGCTCACATTGTTGCCGTCGGGACGCTCCATCAGGCCCCGCACCTGGTGGGCCGCGGGTGTAAACGAAGCGTATTCCATATTCCCGCTGGCCTGCTCCATTTCCTGCTTAAAGTTGACATCCTGAGTGCGGTAGCCAGGGGTGTCGACGTTGGCCATGTTGGACATGACCAGCTCGCTCCTGAACACATTCACATCGAGGAAGCGACTCAGCGCGGTAATCGTGGGATCATCAATTATTGACATAGTTCCTCCTCGGGGGCAGCCCGTATTCGCGAATCTTGTTGCGCACCGTGCGCAGGCTCACGCCCAGCATCTCGGCGGCGCGCGAGCGATTGCCTCCGGTCGCCTCCAGGGTCATTTCGAGCAGGCGTTTTTCCATGCACTCGAGGGAAACCCCCGGACGCAATTCGTCTTCAGCCTCGGGTTCCGTCGGCGGGCCCGCCGGAAGAGGCGAACCCAGCTCGCAAGGCTGCAGAACTTCCACTCCGATTTCGCTCCCCGACAAGGCCACGGCGCGTCGCATCAGGTTGGCCAGTTCCCGCACGTTGCCCGGCCACGAGTGCTGCTGCAGGCGGGCGAGAAACTCCGCACTCATCCGGGGAACCGCCGCTGGTGGCGCATACAGGCCGGCGAAATATTCCGCCAGTTCGGCAATGTCTTCCGGCCGCTCGCGCAGCGCCGGCAGGCTTAACGGAATCACGTTGAGCCGGTAATACAGGTCGGCCCGGAAACCGCCTTCCCTGACCATGGCTTCGAGCGGACGGTTGGTGGTCGCGATCACGCGAATATCAACTTTCACCACCCGCGTGTCCCCCAGGCGGTCGAACTCCCGCTCCTGCAGCGCGCGCAAAAGCTTGGGTTGCAGAGGCAGCGGCAACTCGCCCACTTCATCCAGAAGCAGCGTGCCTTGGTGGGCCAGTTCAAACTTCCCCGGCTTGGCGCTGGCCGCCCCGGTAAAAGCTCCCTTGGCATAACCGAACAGTTCGCTTTCGAGCAGGGTCTCGGGAAATGCGGCGCAATTTACCGCGATAAACGGGCGATCGCGGCGCGGGCTGAGGCGATGAATCATGCGCGCCAGCAGTTCCTTGCCAGTGCCGCTTTCGGCTTGAATCAGAATGTCAGCCTCGACGCCCGCGACCTGCCGGGCGCGGTCGACCGCCCGCCCGAGAGCCAGCGAGTGTCCCACCAAAGGGCCCGATTCGGACTCGTCCGTCCGGGCGCGGCCCAGGATCTGCTGGGCCGCGTGCTCCAGTTGTTCGAAGGACACGGGTTTGACCAGGTAGTCGCAGGCTCCGTTCCTCATCGCGGTTACGGCGTCGGGCACGCTGCCGAACGCAGTCAAGAGAATCACGGCAGTGCGCGGCGCCAGCGCGCGCGCTTCGCGCATGACTCCGAAACCATCGCCGTCCGGCATGCGAATGTCAGTCACGATCAGGGGATGCTGCCCCCGCCGGAACTTGACCATGGCCTCGGCCGCGCCACCCGCCGTTTCGACGCGCCAGCCATGGCGTAGAAAGCTGATTTCAAGCGCCGCGCGCATGCCCGGATCGTCGTCCACTACCAGCACCTGCCGCGGGGGAATCGGCTTCCTTCCCGCCGACAGGATTCCCGCCTGATTCAGCACAGCATGATTTACTCCGGCGTGACTTATCTCTTCCTCATGGATTGCTGCCTGATTCATACTTTCGCTCCTGACAAAGGGAATTCCAATTTGAAGGTGGTTCCGAGCCCCAGTTGGCTGTCCACCGAGATCGCGCCGCCATGCTGCTGCATGATCGTCTTGCACACCGCCAGCCCCAGCCCCGGGCTTCCGGCGCAGGTGCTGAACCCGGGTAGAAAGATGCGCTCCCGATCCTCGGCTGCGATTCCCGGCCCGCTGTCGGATATTTCGACTGCCGCCGTCGGTTCCCCAGCCTGAGAACTCACCCCGCCACGGATTTCCAGCACGCCCCCATCTGGCATGAAGCGAAACCCATTCAGCGCCAGGTTGAGCAGGACCTGTTCCAGGCGATGCCGGTCCGCGGCCACCAGCACCCCATCCAGCTCTTGCCTCAGTTCCATGCGCACTTGAGCGCGCTGCGCCAAAGGGCGCAGAAAGTCATAGGTCGAGCGCAGCCAATGCCCCAAATCGGTGGGCGCAAGTCCAGGCGAAGGCCGACTATGAAAGTGCAGGACGTTGTTCACCGTAGCCGCCAGCGTGCGCAGCCCCGCCTGCAGTTGCCTCACCCAATTCCGCTCTTCTCCATCCAGGTCCGACTCGGCCAGCAATCCGGCAAAAAGCTCCAGACTGCCCAAAGGATTGCGGATCTCGTGGGCCAGCAACGACGACATCTCCGCCAAAGCCTGACGCCGGCTCAGTTCCTCGTGCTCGCGCTCGAGACGCTTCAGTTCGCTGACGTCCTGCAGAATAAAAATCGAACTGCCGCCCTCCTCCGCACTCAACTGGGCGCGGCGCACCGTGATCCACTCTGCCGCGGGAACTCCGCAGCGATACTCGAGTTCGTTACGGCCGCCCTGGGTGCGGTCGAGCAAGTCACGAATCCAGCCGGGCAAAGCCGACGTGCAATCCGCTCCCAGCAAACGCTCGGTTTCCGGGTTGGCCACGGAAACTTGTCCGTCCGCCTCCCTCACCAGCACCCCGCAGGGCAAGCCTTGCAGGATGCGGTTCAGATGCCGGCGCATACGGTGGTTGTTGTCGAGGCTCGAGGCCAAATCGCGATTGGTGTCTTCGAGTTCATGGCGCAACCGCGCCACCTCCGCCTGCAACTGGACGTAGGAACGCTCGAGCGATGCCGCCGCCTCGGTGAAAGAAGCGAACGCCAGCGTGAGTGAGCGCTCGTCGAGGGCAACCACCCCGGCTTCAATCGGGTGCAGCAACGTGGATAAGGATGCACTGGACATGGCCACCGTTCGCCCGCCCTAAACCGGCTGGCTCTGCGCCTCGCGCGCGATCCCGGCTTTCCGCGCCGTCGAAAAAAGCACATGCTCGCCCCGGATCTCGGGACCGTCTTCGGCCAGGATTGAGGCTCGCTCCATCACCTGCTGCAACTCGCGTACATTTCCCGGCCAGGAGTGCGCTTCGAGCATCTCGGCCGCTTCGCCATCGAGCGCTGCCGGGCTGCACCCGGACGCCGCCGCAATCCCCTGCAGAAAATGTTCCGCCAGCCGCGGGATGTCGCCAGTTCTCTCCGCCAAGGTGGGCAGTTCCAGGGGAAACGCCGACAGCCGGTAATAAAGATCGTCGCGAAAGCGGCCTTCGTTCACCGCTCGAGCCAGATTCGCATTCGTAGCTGCGACCACCCGCACATCCACTTTCACCGCTTCCGAACTGCCCAGCCGCTGCACTTCCTTCTGATCCAGAAAGCGCAACAACTTGGCTTGCAGACTCAGAGGCAGCTCTCCTACCTCGTCGAGAAACAACGTCCCCCCCTGCGCCAAATGGATGCGCCCGGCATAACCTTGCACCGCCCCGGTGAAAGCCCCGCGCACGTGCCCGAACAACTCCGACTCGAGCAGCGCCTCGGGAATCGCCGCGCAGTTCACCACCGCCCACGACTTGGCCGCGCGCGCGCTCAACTGGTGAATGGCCCGGGCCACCAGCTCCTTGCCCGTTCCCGTCGCTCCTGACACCATGACCGTGGTCATACGCGGCGCCACCAGTCGGGTCAGCCGGTACAAGCGTTGCATTCCCTCGGCGTTGCCAATCATTCCGGGCAAGGGCAGGGCCGTTCTGCCCGGCACAGCAGCCAACAAATGCGGCCGGGCTGCTTCTGTTGTTGGGTTCGAAATCAGCGCGCTCGAAACCATCGCAGTTGAAGCCCGGCTGCTCGCGGCCGTAACCACGGGCTTCGCCGGATTCAGCCAGGAGTCGTAAGCCGCGTTCTTCGCCGGGAAAGGCGCGCTGCTGTCGGAATCCAGCAGCACGACTTCAATGCCCGGAAAACGCAGCTTGATGATCGCAATCAATTCTTCCACGTCGAGATCGCGCAAACGGCGGTCCAGAAACAAAAGCTGCCAGTGGCCGCTTTCGAGTTTTACCAGAGCGTCCGCGCCGCCCTGCACCTCGTGAATGGGGCCGCGCTCCTCCGGCAGGCTTTTCCGCACTTGTTCGCGAAGCGAGGTGCTGGGACTGGCTACGAGTACGCCGCCCGTGATCGAAGGCATTATTGCTGCACTGGTCATGTTACCGATTTCATTCCGGGGAGATTAGAAGGCGATTAGAAGAGGATTAAGAGATTCTATTTGCGGCAAATCTTTCCCAGTTTTGGGAGACGTGGCGAAAACGGGAAAAACTTGCCGCCCGGCAACCTTTGCCCTGCAAATGTGAACCCAATGCGTTGTGCAGAGACTCGAAAACGCTCTCACTTCGCCAACGAGACCAAGGGCAAGCGCACTTCGAGCCACAATCGCTCTCCGCTGCCCTCCGCGTGCAAGCTGCCATCCGCAGTCTCAAAGATACGCCGCGCGATCGCTAGTCCAAGGCGTCGTTTGAATTCGCGCTGCTTCCGCTCCGCCGATTCCGCAGTGCTTCCGGAATCTTGAGCTTTCGAACCAGCACCACCCACCAACGAGACTTCTACTGTAACCCGTACCTCGTCGTTTTCTTCGCCAGCCGTAATCTTTACCTTTGCACTCGCCGGAGAGGCGCCCAGTGCGGACTCCAGTAGATGAAACAGCGCTTGCCGCAGCCGGCTGGCTTGGAAGTTCACCAGGCAGTCAGATCCGGATGTCAGCGTGACCTTTACGTGCGTCGACTTCGCCACCGGCAGCAAGTCTGCCAGCACTTCTCGCAGACAGCCCGTCAGCGAAAATACCTGCTGATCTTGCTGCACGTTTCCGGCCTCCCACAACTCCCGGAGATTGCGGAAAAGCTGCACGATGGAACGGACCTGCTGGAGAGCGATTTTCAGGTCACGCCGCAATTGTTTCAGCGGACGCGACAACAGCAGGTTTACTTCCACCAGGCAGGTCAAGGTGCTGAG
>Ga0116218_1002237_pt1 | contig 10934 bp, 9 predicted proteins | sample Sb_taG_2_FD_88966 | JGI IMG/M metagenome (GOLD analysis project Ga0116218, IMG submission 88966) | Peat soil microbial communities from Weissenstadt, Germany - Sb_50d_5_LS metaG | ecosystem: Environmental > Terrestrial > Soil > Wetlands > Peat | place: Germany: Weissenstadt | collected 2010-09-21 | reverse complement strand
GTGCGGTGGATGGTGGCCGTCATGAGCGGCTCCCGCCGGCGCGGCCGGTTCCGCGCCGTGGGCAGCATCAACTCCGTCGCGGTCATGGGCGGCAACGAGATCGACCTGCGCGAGGCGGAGATCGAGGGCGGCGAGCTCACCCTCAACCTGATCGCGTTCATGGGCGGCGCGGAGGTCTACGTCCCCGACCCGGTGGAACTCGACGTCGGCGGCTTCTCCTTCATGGGCGGCCACGAGGAGATCGGCAGCGAGCGCCCGCCGCGTCCGGGCGCGCCGCTGATCCGGATCCGGATCTACAACGTGATGGGCGGCGCGTCGATCTACCGCCTCCCGCCGCAGGCCCGCGGCGTAGGCCTGAAGGAGGCCCAGCGCCTGGCCCGGGCCGCCGAGCGCGGCGAACTCCCCGCCCCGGGTTAGCCATGGATCTCGGCCTGCACGGCAGACGTGCGCTGATTACCGGGGGCAGCCGGGGCATCGGATTGGCGGTGGCCAGGGCGCTGTCCGCGGAGGGAGTGGCGCTGGGCCTGGTCGCCCGCGACGCCGGGGGCCTGACCGAGGCGGCGCGGAAGTTCGCCGGCCACGGCGCCTACGTCGCCACCGCGGCGGCCGACGTCACCGACACGCCCGCGCTGCACCGCGCCGTGGACCAGATCGCGGACGCGCTCGGCGGCCTCGATCACCTGGTGGCCAACGCGGGCGGGACGGTGGGCGGCGGCAACCTGACCAATTCCCGCGACAATGAGTTCGCCGCCACTCTCGCCCTCAACGCCGGCCACGCCGCCGAGCTGATCCGGGCCGGCCTGCCGCATCTGCGCGCCGCCGGCGGCGGCGCCGTGGTGATCATCGCCTCGATCACCGGACTGCGTCCGGCGCCGCGCACCGCCTACGCCGCCGCCAAGGCCGCCGAGATCCAGCTCGCGGCGACCGCCGCTCAGGAACTGGCGCCCGCCGGCATCCGGGTGAACGCGGTCAGCCCTGGGTCCATCATGTTCCCGGGCGGGTCATGGGACACCTTCCGGCAGGAGAATCCGGAGGATTTCGCCGCCTTCCTCGGCAGCCAGTTCCCGCATCACCGCCTGGGCCGCCCGGAGGAGGTCGCCGACGTGGTCGCGTTCCTGCTCTCCGAGCGGGCCTCGTGGATCACCGGCGCGAACATCGTGGTGGACGGCGGCCAGCGCTACCCGAGCGCCCGCCGTTTTGACTGAGCCCGCCCGCTAGCCCGGAAACCGTTTGTGCTCCCGGCGGCGGGGCGGCGACCATGGGCCATGGTCATGGTGCGTGAGACGGTCACCGGCGACTGGCGGGCGCTGCGTGACATCCGGCTGGAGGCGCTGCGGGACGCCCCGGCCGCCTTCGGGTCCACCTACGAGCGGGAGGTCTTCCGGCCCGAGGCGCACTGGCGTGACCGGATCGCCCGCGGCGGCATGTTCCTGGCCTTCGTCCCCGAAGTCAGCGCGGCCGCGCCGGCCGGGCTGATCGGCGGCTACCAGGAGGACCCGGTCACCATGGAACTGGTGTCCATGTACGTGCGGCCGCGCGCCCGCGGCCGCGGCGTGGGCGAGGCGCTCGTGGCCACCGTGATCAACTGGGCCGCCGAGAGGAACGCCGCCTCGGTGCACCTGTGGGTGACCGAGGCGAACGCCCATGCCCGCGTACTGTACGAGCGCTGCGGGTTCACGCTGACCGGCGAGCGGCGGCCGCTGCCGTCCGACCCGTCCCTCGGCGAGGTGGCCATGTCGCGGACTCTGCCCTGACCCCACCCGCGCATCGGGTTCCGGCTTGCCGCTAGCCGGCGACGGTGATGGCGGTGGCGTACCTGAGCGGGATCGGCTGGCCGGCGTGGCTGGTGGCGGTCGCGATGGGTGTCACCGTATAACTCCCCGCCCCGCAGGTGCTGGCCACGACGTAGGCGGTTTCCCCATCGGGCGTGAAAGCGATCAGGTGGGGGAGGCCCGCTACCGGGACCGCGGGTTGTGCCGTGCTGGCCGCCGTCCGGATCGGGATCACCGAACCGTCACACGAGACCACGCTGTCCACCAGCACGTAGACGTTTGCCCCGTCCGGCGTGATGGCGAAGCTCACCGGGTTGCTTTGCTGGTCCGCGACCTCGATCGGGCGGCCCGCCGTGTTGGTGGCCGTCTGGATCGGGGTCACCGTGCCGCCGTAGCCGGCTGGGCCGGTGCTGAGCGCGTAGAGGGTCTTCCCGTCCGGTGTCACCGCCAGATCGTAGGGGTTCGCGAACGGGATCGGCGTGGCTACTGTGCCGGTCGCCGTCTGGATCGGGTCTATCTCCTGGTGGGCGCCGTAGAAGAAGGAGCCGATGGCCACGTACGCGGTCTTCCCGTCCGGTGCGATCGCGATGGCGTCGGGCCCCCGGGCGAGTGTGATCGCCAAACCGGGCTTGTCCGTGGCGGTGCTGATCGGGGTCACCTCGCCGGCCTCCGCGATGCCGCCCAGCACGTATGCGGTCTGGCCGTCCGGCGTGATCGCGATGGCGATGGGGGAGGACCCGACCGGGATCGGGGCGCCGGCCGTGCTGGTCGCGGTATCGATCGGGGTCACGGTTCCCGACCCCTGGCTGACGACGTATGCGGTCCTGCTGTCCGGCGTGATCGCGATGGCGATGGGGGAGGACCCGACCGGGATCGGGGCGCCGGCCGTGCTGGTCGCGGTATCGATCGGGATCACGGTCCCCGACCCCTCGTCGACGAGGTAGACCGTCTTCCCGTCGGGGGTGGCGGCCAGCAGGGCGGGGTCGGCGGAGACATGGACCTTGATCGGGGTGCCCGGCTGGCCCGTGGTGGCGGGAATCGGGATCACCGCGGCCGAATCGCCGCCGGGATCTCCCTCCGCGACGTAGACCGTCGCCGCCGGCCACCTCGGCGCGGCGGCGGGCGGATTCGCACTGGCCAGCCCCGGGGCCAGCAGCGTGATCACCGCCCCAGCCGAAACGGCCACCAGGATGCGCATGCTTCCCCCGAGCTGTAGTTACGATCAGCATTCTTTCGGCTGCCGATCGTAACAGCATGGGAACCTGAGCGACGTGCGTTCCGCGCAGCCGTCCCTTACGTGCCGAACTCTGCCCTGACCCCGAGCAGCCGCACCGGGCGCCGCCCGGCGAACCGGCCGAGCGCCGAGGCCGCCGCCTCCTCGATCACCGCCGCGTCCGAGCTGGGCGCGGAGAGCGTCACCCCGTGCGTCTCGGTGACGAACGGCGCGTACCGCACCTTCACCACCACCCGCACCGCCGGCCGGGGCTCGCGAGCCAGGTCAAGAGCCAGCAGCCCGGCGATCCGCCTCACCTCGGCCTGCACCCGCGACCAGTCGGCGATGTTCTGCTGGAACGTCTCCTCCTTCCCGTGCCCGCGGGCCACGTAGGGCGTGTCGTCCACGTCCGCGTCGCCGCGGCCCCGGCCCAGAAGAACCAGCCACGGCCCCGTCATCGGGCCGAACACCGCGGCCAGCGCGTCCGGGTCGGCCGCGGCCAGGTCGCTGACCGTGCGGATGCCGAGCCCGGCCAGCTTCCTGGCCGTCTTGGCGCCGATGCCCCACAGCGCGTCGGTCGGCCGGTCCCCGAGCACCTCGAACCAGTTGGCCGGCGTCAGCCGGAACACCCCGGCCGGCTTGCCGAACCCGGTGGCGATCTAGGCCTGCAGCTTGTTCCCGCCGATCCCCACCGTGCAGTCGAGCTGCGTCGCCTCGCGGACCCGCGCCGCCAGCGACCGCGCGAACGCCTCAGGATCATCAACCTCGACTCCGAGGAACGCCTCGTCCCAGCCGAGCACCTCCACCACCGCGCCGGAGGACCGCAGCACGTCCATCACCTCGGCCGAGACCTCCTCGTAGGCTTCCCGGTCTACCGGCAGGAACACCGCGTCGGGCAGCCGCCGCGCCGCGGTGCGCAGCGGCAGGCCCGAGTGCACGCCGTGCTCCCGGGCCTCGTATGACGCCGTGCTGACCACGCCGCGCTTCGTCGGGTCCCCGTCGCCGCCCACCACCACCGGGCGCCCGCGCAACTCGGGATGGCGCAGCACCTCGACCGCCGCGATGAACTGGTCGAGGTCCACATGCAGCACCCACCGCCCCATGCCTACACTCTTACCCGACCCGGCCCTGGGTACCGTAAGAAAGCATGTCGTGGTCGAAAGTACGGAGAATTCCCCGCCTTCGCCGTGGTGCTCATCGTGATCCCCGGGCCCGATTTCGCCGTGGTGACCAAGAACACCCTGGTCGGCGGGCACCGGCGGGGGAGATGGACCGCACTGGGCGTGTCCAGCTCCAATCTGGTCCAGGGCACGGCCGCCGCGTTCGGCCTGAGCGCGCCGGCGCCTGATGATGCGGCGCAAGGTCCGCCGTGCCCTCGACGCCACCACCGGCGCGGTGCTGCTGGGCTTCGGCACCAAGCTCGCCACCGAGCACCTATAGGCGCCCGCGCGCCGCTTATGCCTTCTGCGCGCTTTTTGTCGCAAATGTTCCGCCCTCGCGTTCGAATTATCCAGACAAATAGCTTCACACGGCGGAATGAGAGGAGGATGATCGGCGGCAGGCCGGCCTAGTTCATTATCGAGGGGATTGGCAGTGCTGAGTTCACCAGTCATTGACCTGGCCATTGGGATGACGTTCGTGTTCGCCGTCACTGCGGCGCTCGCCTCTTTGCTCACCGAGTTGATCGCGCGCTTCCTCGGCCTGCGCGGCGCATACCTGCTCAGCGGCCTCCGCGAGCTCGTCGACGGCGGCGGTAAGCCCACGGCCCTGACCGACGTGGATCAGGACTACCGCGACATACAGACTTTGATCAAGAACGGCCCGCCGTCTGCCGCTGAAAAGGCGCCCGACGACCCGACGCCCGCCACCGACCCGACGCCTGCCGGCCCGGTGCCTGCAGGCAAGGCGCCCGCAGGCCAGGGACCCACCGGGCCGTCGGTGACCGGTGCTCTGCTCGGCGGCCCGATCCTGGGCAATCAAGGCGTCGCCGGCCAGCTTTCGACCCGGAAACTGACGCTGGGGAAGACGACCGGGACGGGCCGCCTGCCCACCATAACCCCCGAATCTGGGAGCAAGCGGCCTCAGCTCAGGAGCCTGCCCTCGTACATTTCCGGTAGGTCTTTCGCCGACGCCGTCATCGACCTGGTAGTGCCCAATGCACAAGGGCAGACCACCATGGATGACATCCAGACGAATCTTCAGGGACTCCCCGATCCGTTCAAAACCTCGCTCGAGGCGCTGGTCAAGAATGCCAACGGTGACGTCAGCAAGTTCCGCACGTCCGTCGAGCAATGGTACGACGACCATATGGACCGCGTATCCGGCTGGTACAAACGGCGCACCGCCACGATCACTCTCGTGGTCGGGGCCATCATTGTCGTGATACTCAACCTCAATGCCCTTACCATTGGGCGCACGCTTTACACCGAGAACGCGGTCAGCGCCGCCGTTAGCAGCGTGGCGGCGAAAACCACACCTTGTACCACTGTGAGCGAGGATTGCCTGAGCACGCTCGACGGCGATCTGTCGGCTGCGGCCGCCTCCGGCCTGCCGGTCGGCTGGGGAACCGTCCGGGCCTGCAAGGAGCACGGTGTGGTGTGCGGTTGGTGGGAGCAGCGCGGGATCCTCAGTCCGTCCGGCAGTGACGGCTCGCAGGCCGCGCAGGTGCTGCTGGTCCTCCTCGGCTTTCTCATCATGATCTTCGCGCTGCTCCCCGGTGCCCAGTTCTGGTTCGGCCTGCTGACCAAGCTCAACACGCTGCGCGCGACCGGCCCGCCGCCTGCTTCGGCCCCGAGCAATCTCGTCAGCCTCACCGTTGTTCCGCCGGCTGTCGCGTCACCCCCGGTGGTCGCTCCGGTCACGGCCGCTGCCCAGGCGCCGTCGTCGCTCGAGCAGGCGCCACCGCCCGACCGGGGCTAGCGGCCGCCAGGCGCGCAGCCGAATGGTATTTCAGCCGCACGCACCACGGCCCGTTCGGCCAATTTGGTTTTGATCTGACCACGTGCCGTCCGGAACAATGACCTGGTGCTGCTGACGATCACCACCACCCGGGCGCCCGCGACGGACCTCGGGTTCCTGCTGCACAAGCACCCCGGCCGGCTGCAGACGTTCCCCACCGCCACGGGCGCGGCGCACGTCTTCTACCCCGAGGCCACCGCCGGGCGCTGCACCGCCGCGCTGCTGCTCGAGGTCGATCCGGTGGCCCTGGTCCGCGGGACCGCGGGCCGGAACAAGCCGAGCGACGGCGAGCTCGCCCAGTACGTCAACGACCGCCCGTACGCCGCCTCCAGCATGCTCGCGGTGGCGCTCAAGGAGACCTTCCGGACCGCGCTGACCGGCCGCTGCGACGCGCGGCCCGAGCTGGCCCGCAGCCCCATCCCGCTCGAAATCCGGATACCCGCCCTACGCTGCCGCGGCGGCCAGGACCTGGCGCACAGCGTCTTCGAGCCGCTCGGCTGGACCACGACCGCGCCAAGCCAGCCCCTCCAGCCGGAAGAGTGGGGGGCCTCGCCCTACCTGGACCTGCGGCTGACCGGCGAGGTCCGGCTGGCCGACGCGCTCAACCACCTGTACGTGCTGCTGCCCGTGCTCGACGACGCCAAGCACTACTGGGTGTCCACCGAGGAGGTGGACAAGCTGATCCGGGCGGGCGGCGACTGGCTGGCCGGCCACCCGCACAAACAGCTCATCACCACCCGCTACCTGTCGCACCGGCGCGCGCTCACCCGGTCCGCACTGGCCCGGCTGGCCGAAGCCGACGACACCGAGCCCGAGGCCCTCGACAACGCGGTCACCGAGGACGACGAGGAGCCGCGCCAGCCGCTGGCCGTCCAGCGCCGCGAGGCCGTCCTCGCGGTCCTGCGGGAGCTGGGGGCGCAACGGGTCGGGGACTTCGGCTGCGGATCCGGCGTGCTGACCAAGGCCCTGCTGGCCGAGCGGCACATCGAGAAAATCGTCGCCGTCGACGTGTCGGTCCGGGCCCTCCACCTCGCGGCCCGCGATCTGAACCTGGACCGGATGCCGGACCGCCAGCGCGAGCGCCTGCGGATCTTCCAGACCGCGCTGACCTACCGTGACGACCGGCTGGCCGGGCTGGACGCGGCCGTGCTGATGGAGGTGATCGAGCACGTCGACCCCGAGCGTCTGCCCGCCCTGGAACGCGCCATCTTCGGCTTCGCCGCGCCCGCCGCCGTGGTCGTCACCACCCCCAACGCGGAGTACAACCCGCACTTCCCCACGCTGCCGGAAGGCGCGATGCGGCACCGGGACCACCGGTTCGAGTGGACCCGCGCGCAGTTCCGCGGCTGGGCCGAAAGCGTCGCCGCCGCCCACCACTACCAGGTCGGCTTCCGGCCCGTCGGCCCCGAGCACCCCGACGCCGGCCCGCCCACCCAGCTCGCCGTCTTCAGGAAAGAACCATGACCGAGCTGAGCATCCCCGAACTGAGCCTGGTCGTCCTGATCGGCGTGACCGGCTCGGGCAAGTCGACCTTCGCCCGCGCGCACTTCAAGCCGACCGAGGTGATCTCCTCGGATTTCTGCCGCGGCCTGGTCGCCGACGACGAGAACGATCAGTCGGCGACCCGGGACGCGTTCGAGGTGCTGCGGTTCATCGCGGGCAAGCGCCTGGCCGCCGGCCGGCTGACCGTGGTCGACGCGACCAACGTGCAGCCCGAGGCCCGCCGTGAGCTGGTCCTGCTGGCCCGCGAGCACGATGTGCTCCCGGTGGCGATCGTCCTGGACCTGCCGGAGAGGCTGTGCGCGGAGCGCAACGCCCAGCGACCCGACCGGGACTTCGGCCCGCACGTCATCCGCCGCCAGCGCGGCCAGCTGCGGCGCGGCCGCAGCCACCTGGGCCGGGAGGGCTTCCGCACCGTGCACATCCTGCGCACCCCCGAGGAGGTCGAAGCGGCCACCGTCACCCGGGCGAAACTGTTCAACGATCTCCGTCACGAAACGGGCCCGTTCGCCGTCATCGGCGACGTGCACGGCTGCCGGGCCGAGCTGGAGCAGCTGCTGGAGCGGCTCGGCTACGCGATCGACCGCGACGGCGCCGGCCGGCCGGTAAGCGCCAGCCACCCCACCAGGCGCGCGGTGTTCCTCGGCGACCTGGTGGACCGCGGCCCCGATACGCCGGGGGTGCTGCGCCTGGTCATGGGCATGGTGGCCGCCGGGACCGCGCTGTGCGTGCCCGGCAACCACGAGGCCAAGCTGCTGAAGGCGCTGCGCGGCAAGAACGTCAAGCGCAGCCACGGCCTGGACGCCTCGATGGAGCAGCTCGAGGCCGAGCCGGCTCAGTTCCGGGCCGAGGTAGAGCAGTTCATCGACGGCCTGATCAGCCACTACGTGCTCGACGGCGGGCGCCTGGTGGTGGCCCACGCCGGCCTGATCGAGCGCTATCAGGGCCGCGCGTCCGGCCGGGTCCGCGAGTTCTGCCTGTACGGGCAGACGACCGGCGAGACCGACGAGTACGGCCTGCCCGTCCGGTACCCCTGGGCGCAGGAGTACCGCGGCCAGGCCCTGGTGCTCTACGGCCACACGCCGGTGCCGGAGACGGAGTGGGTCAACAACACCCTGTGCCTGGACACCGGCTGTGTCTTCGGCGGCCGTCTGACGGCCCTGAATTATCCCGAACGGACCCTGGTCTGCGTCCCCGCGGCCCGCGTCTACCATCCCCCGGCCCGGCCCTTCCCGGTCTCCTCGCCGTCCGGAGACGGCCGAGCCGGCCTTGGGGGCCCCGTCCGCCGGGAGCCCGGCGTGCTGGACATCGGCGACGTGTCCGGGTCCCGGGTAATCGAGACCGGCTACCTGCCGCGGGTGGGGCTCCGCGAGGCGCACGCCGCGGCCGCGCTGGAGGTGATGAGCCGGTTCGCCCTCGATCCCCGCTGGCTGCTGTACCTGCCGCCGACCATGAGCCCGGTCGCCACCTCGGCCCGGGAGGATCTGCTCGAGCACCCCGAGCAGGCGTTCGCGGCCTACCGGTCGGACGGCGTGGAGGACGTGCTGTGCGAGGAGAAGCACATGGGCTCGCGCGCGGTGCTGCTGATCGGCCGCTCCCCGGAGTCCCTCCGGGCCCGCTTCGGCGTGCCGCCCGCCGCGCCCGGTGCGATCTGGACCCGGACCGGCCGGCCGTTCTTCCCCCCTGCCCTCAACGCGGACCTGGCCGGCCGCCTGAGCGCGGCGGCCGAGACCGCCGGGCTGTTCGACGAGCTCGGCACCACCTGGCTGCTGCTGGACGCCGAACTCCTGCCCTGGAACGTCAAGGCCGGCCAGCTGCTGCGCGACCAGTACGCCGCGACCGGCGCGGCCGCCCAGGCCGCGCTGCCCGCCGCTGCGGCCGCGCTCGAGCAGGCCCGGGCCCGGGACCTGCCCGCCGACGGTCCCGCCGTGGACGCCCTGCTTGACCGCACCCGCGCCCGGATGGCGAACGCCGACGCGTTCACCGCCGCCTACCTGCGCTACTGCTGGGCCACCGACGAGCTGGCCGGCGTGCGCGTCGCCCCGTTCCAGGTGCTCGCCTCCGAGGGAGCCGTCTACCACGAGCGCCCGCACGGCTGGCACCTGGAGGCCGCCGGCCGGCTGGCCGCCGCCGCCCCCGACCTGATCACCGAGACCCGGCGGCTCGCCGCGCGGACCAGCGATCCCGCGTCGGCGGCCGCCGCCACCCGGTGGTGGGAGGAGCTGACCGCCGCCGGGGGAGAGGGCATGGTGGTCAAGCCCGCCGCCAACCTGACCCACGGCGCCAAGGGGCTCGTCCAGCCCGGTCTCAAGGTCCGCGGCCGGGAGTACCTGCGGCTCATCTACGGCCCCGACTACACCGAGCCGGCCAACCTGGGCCGGCTGCGCCAGCGCGCGCTCGGGCACAAGCGCTCGCTCGCCCTGCGCGAGTACGCCCTCGGCCTGGAGGCGCTGGACCGGGTGGCCCGCGGCGAGCCGCTGTGGCGGGTGCACGAGTGCGTGTTCGCCGTGCTGGCCCTGGAGTCCGAGCCGGTCGATCCCCGGCTCTGACCGCGCGGCTCGCCCGCCTGGCAGGATGGCCGCATGACCGACTCCGATTGCCAGGCCGATCTGCGCCGCTACCTGCAGGACGCCCGCGGCGCGCTGCTGTGGAAGCTCGACGGGCTGTCCGAGTACGACATCCGCCGTCCGCTGGTGCCGACCGGCACCAACCTGCTCGGCCTGGTCAAGCACGTGACCGGGGTCGAGACGGGGTACTTCGGCGACACCTTCGGCCGTCCGGTCGCCGACGCGCCGCCCTGGGACGAATCCGACCCGATGTCGGACATGGCCGCCACCCCGGCGGAATCCCGCGAGTTCATCACCGGCCGGTACCGGCGGGCCTGGGCGCACTCCGACGCCACCATCGAGGCGCTGCCGCTCGACGCCATCGGCCGCGTGCCCTGGTGGCCGGCCGGCCGGAACGAGGTCACGCTGCACCACGTCCTGGTCCGCGTGGCCACCGAGACCGCCCGGCACGCCGGCCACGCCGACATCGTCCGCGAGCTCATCGACGGCGCGGCCGGCTGGACCCCCAGCCGGTCCAGCCTGCCGCCCGGCGACCAGGCCTGGTGGCAGGCCTACCGCGACCGCGTGGAAAGCGCCGCCCGCCAAGCCGCCCAAAGCTCTGGAATCTGAGCCCGCTGCTACTTGCCCAGGTGAGTGCGGCTCAGCTCGTTTCGGGACCGGTCACCGCAAGCCGTCATGCCCGGAGAATGTAGTGAATGCCTGACTAATGGTGCGTCAGTTTCCAGCGCGCCATGGCGCCAGTCTCCCAGTGATACCACGCGCCCCATTTGCATGGAGGATCCGGCCTTCGCGGAGGATCCGGGCAACTATAGAGGCTGTCGCATAACTCCTTGCCGTGTTCTGTCAAGTTTGCCGGGGGCGGCGTGTCGGCGCGTTTTATGTGTGCTGACCTGGGAAAATGCTGTCATGGGACGGCATTTCAGG
>Ga0116218_1002235_pt1 | contig 10938 bp, 15 predicted proteins | sample Sb_taG_2_FD_88966 | JGI IMG/M metagenome (GOLD analysis project Ga0116218, IMG submission 88966) | Peat soil microbial communities from Weissenstadt, Germany - Sb_50d_5_LS metaG | ecosystem: Environmental > Terrestrial > Soil > Wetlands > Peat | place: Germany: Weissenstadt | collected 2010-09-21 | reverse complement strand
CTTCTTCGGAGGAGGGAAACGCTTCTGGACAGACTGCCTCTCCTCGTCTCTCCCTACGGAAGACGAGCAAGCGGGCTGGATGAAGGAAGAACCCCCGTCCATTTATGGCGGGGAGTGTCAGTATGCTTAATCGGTAGATCAGTCTGTGACTACCATAGCAGGTATAGACCACTAGACCACGGCTTTTCTCTAAGTCGTCCATTCTCCATGTGTGAACCGCAATCACGCGCAAATAATACCCCGTCCCGTCCCACTGCAAGCCACACCGCCCATTTGGAGTAGCGCGAATTGTGCAAGAAAAGTCCCTCCAAATGGTTAGTTTAGAGGGATAAAACGGGTATTTATGCGGTATTATTGGCTAGTTTAATACAGGTTATTGGTCAATCCTGCTTCCAACTCGTCAAGCACATAATGTCGAGCGGTTGTCTCAATGCGCTTGTGTCTGAGTGCCTTTTGAGCCTTGCGTATATCTTCACGTGCAAGCTGAGTACCAACGAAACGACGTAGATCATGCGGCTTCACATCAGACAGCCCGATTTTATCAGCGTACTTCTTGACTGTTTGCCACACTGCAACCTCTGTCATGTGTTCGTGTGTAGCTCGACTATCACCACGTCCAGCAAATGATGTGAAGATGTACGGGCTTATCGTTTGGCGTGCATCTAGCCAACGCTCAATAGCCTTGTACGCTGTCTCTGACAAGTAAGCATCTTCATACTCAGTCTCATTCTTACCACGTACACTGAGTAGAGAGCCCTTGTCAGTCTTCCTGATCTGTGCTTGTGTCAGACTTGCCAGTTCAGAAGCACGCAGACCACTACTAGCCAACGTGTGCAAGAGTGCTGAGTCACGCAGACCGACGAGCGTACTTGTATCGGGAGAGTCAGTTAGTCGTCGCATATCATCGGGACTTATGCGAGTACGTGCATGTGTGCGTGTACGTTCTTTCAACGCACTAGCCTTTACACCGTGTACATGCTCAAACTCGTCAGCAATCGCATGTGTCGTATAGCCTTGAATAGCAGCTTCCCTCATGAGTCGCTTCACTGCTGCAAGCATGCGGTTTATGGTGTTAGGACTCATGCTCGTTTCCGTGGCAAGGTACGTTCTCCAACGTGCGTATGTAGTAGCGTCGAGTACATCATATCCAAGTACCAATGCCCAACGTGCATATGCTTCAAAGTCTAGCTTGTACATCTTGATAGAAGACGGTGCAAGCTGTCCAGTAAGTATAGAAGCGTCGAATGTAAGTCCAGTAACCGCGCCCGTGCTCGTCGTAGTCACAGTGCTTGCAGCGACAGCTAAAGGTGCTTGTGAGTCCATATATGTATCCTCTCTGAATGAGATAGCTTAATAAAAGAGACATTTAATGAAGCTATTATTCGCTGATCTGGTATGCAATGCAAGTGGAAGTGATGAGGTGATAGTACTACGTGCGTCCATCCGTTAGTACTGCTGACTAGGACTCCCCACCCACGACACCCTACCCTTGATAGCGACTAGACCATGACTTGGCTCGTCTGCGGACTCGCACCGATTAAGAACGGCAGGTCATACAAGAGCCGCATCAATAGCTGTGCTTATAATCGCATCCGTCACAATCACCTTATCGGTCGATGTCCATCCCTGATTATATGCAGGTACGTAGACACGCACTCATGCCGCTCGTCGAGCCACGTCACGCGTCGGGACTCCTGCGGGTAAACTCGCGGGTTCGTCGCTGGCAAGTAAAGGTGGTTGCCTCAGTAAATTAACCGCCCTCCCAACCTTGCACCCTGGCATGCAGTAGTGTACTTTACGGGCATGGTATTGACATGACATACACGACTGATAGGCGCGATATGTCGTGGTGCAGCCTGTAGAGACACACCACAAAGTATCCACCACCGCGTGCCACCCACCCTGTTACACGGTAGTTCTAGTCTACTGGCTTAGTCCTAGCTTAAGCAGTTGTATGTAAACCTCGGCTTTGATATCCTCGGCCATCTGCTTTTCGTCGATAGGCATAGTGGACTTTCGGGTAACGGTGCTTGGCTGATGTACGGCTATCGTCTGTGGTTTGGGTGTAAGGCTCTCTGTAAGGTCATGGGCACATGCCTTACAGATCATGACCTCTGCTGTGGGTAGGAATATGGAATTATCGGGCGTGGCTGTACCGCCGCACACTGCACAACCCCGCCCTGCGCTACCTTTGCTTACTAGGTCGCTCTGCATGTTCATATATAATTCGCTCATTTTCTGTACCTTTCTTGTACTCGTCTTAACTTGTTCTGTATTAGGGTGTCTCAATTCCTCTGAGACGGTCATAGGTTTGGGTGTACGTGATCAATGTTTTTAGCAGATTAAACATTTGGCCACTTGCGCACAAACGCTAATCGAAATTCCAACCACTCCCCAAAAAACCTGTTGATCGAAATCAGTAGCCATTTGGCATATTTTATGCATTATGCTACTCCAAAATCTTGCCATCTAGCCTGTTTGATGGTAACGTTGAGGTAGACAAGTACCCGCTTCAGCAAATGGAAAACAGACGATGATCAGTCAGGCTGCACGCGAACGAATGCATTTGGATGAGCAGCAATACGGAGATAGCAAAACAGAAATAGGGTAACTGACATTCACCCCGCACTGACATGCGCTCTGCGATGCGCTCCCAATATTTGGAGAAGGGGTTTGATATTTCGGCTGAGGGAAAAGAGTCAAATGAGTAGCCATTCACCTGGGAGATGCTGATGGCAACATATAGTGAACACGATAAGTTGAAATATCTAGAGGACTATTATACGCAAGAAAGCCTTGGCATTTCCCCATATCCTCCAATTCCTCCCTACTATGGAGTAGCACTAAAGGAAGAGCGGGAACTACGAGGTTGGACGCAGCAACAACTAGCAGAGAAGCTTGGTGTAATTGAGTTAGAAATCTGGAGAATGGAAGAACATCCTAACTTGCCAAGGGAGGACTTTCGCCGGAAACTATCTGAACTCCTAGGAAAGGACATTTACTCCACACGGTTATCAGGACAAGCTACTGATGAAGCTGACGATGGGGAAGTTGGAAATCAGAGTGTGCAAATTTTTTTCTGCTATGCCCATGAAGACGAAGAACTGCTAAACAAACTCAAGGCTCACCTACGCCCATTAGAACGCCAGGGGCTTATTGATGTATGGCAAGATAGAGATATCAGTGCAGGTACCGAATGGGAACAAGAGATCGAAAAGCACCTAAATGAAGCCGATATCATTCTTTTATTGGTCAGTCCAGATTTTATGAACTCTGAATATTGCTATGGCATTGAGATGAAGCGAGCACTAGAGCGCCATCAACGCGGGGATGTAAAGGTTATTCCGATCATTGTGCGTCCGGTGTATTGGCAGGGGATACTAGGCAACATTCAAGCTCTACCAAAGGATGCTTTACCCATCACAGACCCCTACTGGCATACCCTTGATCAAGCATTGCACAACGTTGCCGAGGGTATTAGAAAAGCAGTTGAGCGGTTGAGGAAATGACTACTTCTTTAGGAGAACACTAGGGGGCAGTTATCAAGGGGTAAGGTTTTCGATTAGCGGAAACAGTGTGGTTCATGGTGTATCTCTACTTGTGTAAACGCCAAGCCCGATTAACGATTGTGCTGGTTTTGAAGTACGGAACTGCTCAGCTTGGGGGTGTCGCGGAACTGGGGGGAGTAAGTGCTGGTGTACCATTTACCTTAATCGGGTTCATGAGGTACGAATGAACGGTAGTAAATTAACCGAACCAACCTACTGTACACAAGAAGCTAAAAGAGTGAGGTACGAACGATAGTAAGCGACTATGTGGACACACCGCCCCGCTCCAATCCCCGCTTGGCACCCTTGACCTCGACGGTCAGGTGCAGTAAGTAAGATAGTACTTATTTACTCTATTCCCCTTACTGATGTAGGGGAATATTTATCTTACTCATATATATATTATACCATAAAAAGTCTTAAGCTCAACCATAATCCGACATTCCCCCCGCCTGTAGAGCCAGCAAAAAGGGGTTGACAGTTTTCCGCTAGGATAAAGGCTGATGTAAGCTCGACCATTTACGCCGCTTCTAGCCTTGGTTAAGACACTAGCCGATGGATGATACCTGCTACATGGGCTTCCTGTGGGGTTTCAGGGATTTTCGCTGCATCTTTGCGCGGTCTGCCCCCTCTATTCTTTGGTGATGTGTCCTTGTAACCCTCTACCATCATGTACAATTCCCACTGCCCTAGTGATGTTACGAGTAGAGTTTGTGACATGGGGAGAATGAGCATGCCGTTATCTGGCAAGTCAATTTCCCACCCATGTTTCTTAGCTTCCGACATGAATATATCGTACTCTATACCGTCATACGCATCTCGTTTAAAGACCATGCGTTCAAGCTGTACGCCGTAGTTTCCGTTTCTCATCGGGAGTAAGGTCGGTACAAACTGCGGAAATGTATACTCTATTCGTGCCTGTAACTCTACCGCTTTTAAGTAGTCCAATGTGTTTACTCATTTCTAAAACCTCTTCCCACTGCTCTTCACTTTCGATGATAGCCTGTCCAGAGGGTGTATTAATACTCACTACAAATTTACCGTTTCTGTCTGCTACTTGTGTCATTTGGGTATGTCCTTTTCTACTAGTTAGTGTATAACTTACACTGTCGAGTGTACCTGACATTTCACGTTATGTCGTGTAGACCTTACACACCCTGGCGTGGCCTACATGCTTCGTGCATAGCCGTTTTATCCTGCTTGTGATACCAGATAGCCGCGCCTGTTTCTATCGCTTCCTGGCATACTGAGCACTTGCTATTAAACCTGGACTTCATAGCCCTGTACTCACGCCTTGCCATACCATGATCTTGTAACGTAGTCCAATTGAGCCGCTTTTTGCCTATGATCTCTATGCTCATGCTGTTACCTTTTCTCTTGCTCGTCTTGGGGAATAGCCCTCAAGATCGCTGAGTCTTGCCACCGTCACATTCCCTACCTTGCGAGTAGGCACACCATGGTACTGCATCCAATTTTTCAGGGAGTAGAAGTTTACACCCTTTACCTTTGCTGCATCTGCAATGGTGCAATAGTCGCTTACCAAAACGCCCATAACGAACCTCGTTTCTGTTTGGAGTAACTTGTCGAAAGTGACTTATGTGATGAAATAAATAGCTGGCCGATATACTGTCTGGTATCACTGCCAGCGACTTGAAAGGAAAGGGAAGTGCTACATATTCGTAGCGTGAAATAGTGGGGGGGTAGGGAAAAACCCTACACTAATATAAACAATCCTAACTGCTCCAAAATTCCCTACGACGCTTCAAGTTGCAAGAACAACGTCCTTAAATACTTATTCTTTTTCACCACACAAAAGGTGGTAACTCAGCAATAAGCCGCTTGTAGCCAAACGCCAACGTTAACGGTAGCTCGTCCTGGCATAGACAAACAGAACACCATACCCGTTTGTGATATGATGCCTGTCAATAGTCGTCTAGTCTGGTCTTGTCAGTCGTGCAAGACTGACACGGATATATTTACAATTATACGTATACGTGTTATCATATAGGTAAAAGCAATTAGTCGTCTAGTCAAGCCGTCACTAATGTATGCAGTTTGATAAGCAAGGAACTAACGAGATATGCCGAACAGAACCATCTATGTAGCAGACGCCGATCTACAGATTTTTGAGAAGGCACAAAAATTGGCCGGTGATAACCTCTCCGCCGCTATTGCTCAGGCGCTCCATTATTTTGTTGAAAGAGAAGAGGCCAAAAAAAGCGGATTTGAGGAAATAACGGTCAAGGTTGGCAAAGGACGTCCTTACCTGACCAAACAATTTCGCGGTCGGGTACTTGCAAAGAGACGTATTCGCGTTCAGAATGGAACCAGGATTCTGACTCTTGTTGTGTATCTGACCGCAAAAGGCAGGTTTGCGCTATACACTAAAAATACAGCAAGCTGGTCAGACTGGTCGCAGACATCAAAATGGTCCAGGAAATCAGCTGGTGATTGGAATTGGGACTGGGATTATGACTCGTCAAATTATGACTGGTCTTCGTATTTTGAAGACGATGAGCATCGTCTGGATGTGTATGACACATTAGATGAGCTCAAAGATATAATCCCTGAAGAACTTTACGAAAGTATTGTGAAATACATGAGTGGGGAAGACGTGGAAATATTAGACATCTAAAGCATAACTGAAGAGAGGATATTCATGGCAGAAGAACCAGTAGCAGAGATTTCAATTCAAGTTCAAAATCTGGTGAAGCGCTATCCCAAGGCAACATTCAACGCTGTTGATGACATCTCGTTTTCGGTACGAAAAGGCGAAATATTCGGCCTGCTCGGACCAAACGGAGCGGGTAAAACGACGACTATTGGCGTGTTGACCACAAATATAGTACCAACCAGTGGTTCTGCCCATATTATGGGCATCGATGTCGTAGCGGACCCAATGAGTGTCAAGCAACGTATTGCAGTCGTCCCTCAGCAGAGCAACCTTGATCGCAGTTTGCGAGCGCGTGAAATACTCACGTATCACGCGAGTTACCATGGCGTACCCCGATCAGAACGCAATGCACAAGCTGATAGGCTGCTCGAGGAATTCGGTCTGGGTGATCGCGGGAAAGATAAGGTGACGCGCTATTCTGGTGGTATGGCCCAACGCCTCATGCTCGCACGTGCGCTGATGCACTTTCCCAATGTGCTGTTTCTCGATGAACCAACAAATAGTCTTGATCCTCAATCACGTCTTTTCCTCTGGGATCGTATTCGCTCACTGAATGAACAAGGTGCAACGATCCTGCTCACAACACATGATATGGAAGAAGCAGATCAACTATGCCAGCGTATCGCCATTATGGATCATGGGAAAATTCTTGTTCTTGACACGCCCTCTGAACTCAAGAAATTGATACCTGGCGGAACCAGCCTGGCATTACGCGTTCGCATACCCGAACTCGCTACAATTGGCAACGCGCACCAGGATACTCAGGTCAAAACACAACTGCTCGACGCCCTCAGAGCACTACCAGGCGTCATTAAAGTAGAAGAGGTACCGGGGCAAGAAGCAGAGGATGAGCTGCAAGACACGACTCTGTTTCGCCTTTACGCGGAAAATGCCGGGTCGTTGGTCTTACAGGCAACACAGATTGTTGCGGAGGCAGATATGGAACTACATGATTTGCACCTGGCGCGCCCTAGTCTAGAAGACGTATTCATCTACCTTACATCAAGATCGCTGCGAGACGAGAGTGGGTTTGTGATAAGACATTTATAAAAGAGTAAAGGCCATTATACCTGGATACTGAAGCAAAGAGCCTTTTATTCAGTATGGTGGCCCCAAGAGCCTAGATTTTGGGGTCACCATACCCATCAACCAGTTTACTTGAGTCTAAAGATGTATTCTCATTCGGTAGAGTTTGTATAATTCCACCTCTTTTGTGCGAATCCATATTGCACTACTCTGAGAGTAACAATTCAGTTTTTTCACTATCTTCAACAGCAGCTTTGATTGATCTTCTTGCCTTTTGCATAGTAAGTATCCGCTCTTGTGCTGCTGGATCAGCAAGCAATTCATGCATCTCCTCGAAAGCCATATCAATCCATTGCCCGTACCCATAAAAACGTGTAGAAAGAAGTGGAGCAATCAACCAAGCCGCACCCATGAACTTCAGGTTCATGATAAAGTCCTCTCGCAAAGAGTCTTCTCCAGCACTCATTCCGCGCTTTGCAATGACACTGAGTACATTGCAGAATGATAAGTAATCTGTTCTGGCTTGTTGCCATTGTTCAGGTGTGGCAGTTCTGATAGTCTCATGCAAGTGCGGAAGGGTGAAGATATCCCGCATGATAGCCTTAACTTCTTCAAATTTGACAAAAAATTCCTCATCCTCTGAATAGTCAGTTGCTACATCCTCCAAATCTTCCTCAGCAGCAAATTCCTGATCTGGAACAGCCAATGCACTTAGCATTGTTTCAATGAACATCTCCATTTGTTCCATACTAACATGTTGTTCCTTCACCATTTTCTTGCGCTGATCAGCAAGTCCTGGCGAGTACTTCACTTTGCGCATCCACACCACTACATTTTTGCTCACTTCATCAAGAATGTCATCGGGGTCAGTTTTCCCATGAGTCAACATCTGAAGATATCTCTCGATGATGGTTATATATGTGCGCCGCAAAAGATCAAGCGGAACGTTATATCCTTGGATCCAGAGTGCAAGTGTGAGTGATGCTCGGTCACCTTCATAATAGCTCCATCAGTCATAGGCATCGACAATTTGTTCAATATCTGTTTCGTCCCAAACGTATCGCGGCCTGTTTGTTCCTGGTTGCGTCTCCCGCCTTAGAGGGGGAAGAAAACCTTCTTTCCTCAACGCCGTCATTTGGCGCAAGGTCCAATCATTGCGACCCGATTCTTCCAGTGCCACAAGTATTTCTCTCTGCGTAAATCCCATTATCCATCACCTACTTCTTTGGACTTCGGTCAGTGTGTCGATCAATCTAGGTTATAATGCTTACGTATACGCCGGGTATAGAGAGCAAAATGGATACCACAGGCAGAATCACATTCGGCCACATGGTTGCTATACTCCTTCAACAATTGACTAGCAACATTATAGATGGTAGAGGAATAACTTCACATTCCTCTTGTATATAAGTCTAGCAAAGTGCTAATCGAAAGGTACCTCCTTTTTGAATGTAAGCTGTAAATAAATTAGGGTAACGAAATAACAAATCTGAGTGGACATACACCAAATAAAGAAGCCTCACAGGGATACAAGTTTCTTTGAAAGAAATGCTGAGTCAGCATGGCAAAAAATAAGGCACGATCTTAATCAATGCCATCAGTATGCAACATACACCCCACCGCCCACGCTACAGAAATCTCCACCCACTCCGGTATGTGGCTTAACGCCTCTTGCCGAAACGAAACGACCGACACGACCGACGCCAGTCCACACCTTCGGTCTATCGTTTCGGTCTTCGAGTCTACCACATACCTACGGGGTAGTATTTCTTCCGCTTCCCCGCCAGGTACGTGCCTCACTCTCTCCCTCTTCTCCCTCTGCTAGCCTGTGGCTCCCTACCACCTGAACCAACGGGAACCCTGCACCCATTAGTTCACCTCTCCAAACAGATCACATTACGTAAGCATCCTATTTTTTGGATGGTGCGAGGAAGAGAAGGACTCCCAAATATCAAGTCACGCAGTGTAATTACACCAGAGGGGTCAGAACGTAGTACAATTGACGAGTAGCATCAGACAAGACGTTCATCTCAATGGTATACCACCCAACATGAAAAGGATCATTTCAAAAGGAGAATACTACATCAATGTCCAATACTTCTCAAAGAGGCACGCCACAGCAGCAGATAAGGAATAGACCAAATGCAACTCGCACACCCATCGGGTCGTTCGGTTGGGTCATGATCATCCTGCTGCTTGTCCTGGGAGCCATCAACTTCGCCGACAAAGCGGTGCTCGGTCTGGCTGCGGTGCCGATCATCAAGGAACTTCACTTAAGTCCGGCGCAATATGGGTTGGTGAGCGGCAGTCTTTTCTGGTTGTTTGCGCTATCCTCGGTGTTGGTGACGGTGTGGTCCGATCGAAGCGGGACCAAAAGAGTGCTGGCGCTGCTTGCTGTTTATTGGGGGAGTGGCCGTCTTCATTATGGAGCTTGTGGTAAGGCACTTTAGTGCTAGAACCAGATGAACTGAATCGCTGTGACACTGCATCACTATCCATGATTTTCTTTGATCTGCTACTGGCACTTCCATATGGCAGACAAGATTTCAGCAATGAGCCAAACGGATACGCCTGCCAGGGTCAGTTGCTCTCTGGCCTCGACAGGCGTATTCAAACATGTTGGTCAATTCCAGGATTAGCGAGACGATGCCACGTGCCAGCTAACGCTACCAGGATCGTAAGCTACTTTTCCTCTCTCTCACCTGCTTCCACGCGCTCCACCGCAAGAATGGGACAACCGATATCATGCAGCGAATTGAGCACTCCAACAAGTGCAGATTGATCTGTCAATCGACCCGTCATGACCGTCACTGCCTGTTGATGCGGATCGTTTTCGTGCTCGATCGTCATCCCACTACAGTAATCAGACCAATCCTTGTTCAGGGTGCCCTGGATACGGATCCGGTAGATTGCCGGCTCTAACCAACTGACACCCGGGTGGTATTTTTCCATGGGACATTCCTTTGCTACCTGACACGATCCCTTTTGGTGAGTCAAAAGCAACCATCAGGGGGTGCTCAGAGCAGCGAGCAGGGATGTCTCCCTGTGAGCAGTCCCCGGGTGCATAGACCATTCAACTCAATTGCTGCCCTCAGCCTGTGCTTCCTCGGCTGCTCCCGCGAGTTCTCCCGCGAGATAGAATGCCTTGGTGATATGACTGGCCGCCGAGACAATGCGTGCAGTCCCGATCACTGGCGCGATGGCAATCAGCGTCCCGAGCATCTGTTCCGCTGTCAGACCGGCCTCGCTCCCGACCTCAATATTCATGAGCCAGGAAGCGGGAGCTGCGTCCAATGTCGCAAGCGCTGCCATACGAACAAGCATGAACGTCTGGGGATCCAGACCTGACTCGACATAAGAGACGGCAACCAGGTCCTTCAGGGCATCCAGCATTGAGAAATCACCTTGAGCCAACCCTTGCAAGCTCTCCTGTGGATTTGCCATGTGTGTACTCATAACATGTCAACCTTTCTTTGAATGGGTACTACGTGTCAGTTCAAGCTCCTCTCTCGATGGAGAGGAACAGGTATCGCTCCTACGTCCCGCCATATCCATCCATGGTATGAAATTGCGATGAGTCTACGCGCTGTTGGAAGACGACGAGATGTTGAGTACGACACCAAAGAGTATTACCAGCCGGTCACACCGACCGGGGAATCCTCCTGAGAACAACTATAGTCGAAAACGCAT
>Ga0116218_1002230_pt1 | contig 10955 bp, 12 predicted proteins | sample Sb_taG_2_FD_88966 | JGI IMG/M metagenome (GOLD analysis project Ga0116218, IMG submission 88966) | Peat soil microbial communities from Weissenstadt, Germany - Sb_50d_5_LS metaG | ecosystem: Environmental > Terrestrial > Soil > Wetlands > Peat | place: Germany: Weissenstadt | collected 2010-09-21 | reverse complement strand
GAACCATCACATCACCAAACGTTTTGGTAAGCATGCGTGACCTGTGCAACGGTTGGTCGTAGTCCAACCGCCCGTCTAGTTGTTTCGTCAACAGACGTAGGTAAATGCGAAGAGACAAAGCCAATGCAATATTTGGTCATGTTTTTAGCAACTATCTACTACAATCGTTACAACTGTTATAAGTGTTATATTCGTATATTCAGGAGAGCCAGCAAGCAATGCAACCCACAGTAGATGTCGCCATTGTAGGAGGAGGCATAATTGGCTGCGCCATTGCCTACCACCTGAGCAAGTCAGGTATTGACGTTGCTGTTTTTGATCGAGGTGAAATGGGCGCTGAAGCTTCGAGCGCAGCAACTGGCTTGCTCGCACCTTTAGGACCGCTTTCAGGATCAGGACCGTTTGCCGATCTGCTGCTCAGCAGTTTTGCCCTTTTTCCTACATTGGTGCCTGAACTTGAGGAAGTGAGCGGCATACACCTTGAATATGAACAGACAGGTGCACTACGTATCGTACGCAATCCCAAACACGTCTCCAGACTGTGCAAGCGTATGAATGCCTGGAAACCCCTTGGCTTGAAAATGTACTGGCTAACCGGAGATGAGGCACGCCAACTCGAACCATTGTTGTCACCCGATGTCAGTGCAGCCATTTATGTCCCTGAAGAATCCCAAATCAACGCCTCATCTTTCGTCAAGTCTTTTTCCCTGGCAGCAATCAAGCAAGGGGCAAACTTGTATAGCCGCAGCAACATTACGCGCATTGAACACCACAAAGCGAAAGTCACAGGTGTGTACACCTTTCAGGGTGAAAGGATCGCTTGCAATCACCTCGTTCTTGCTAATGGCGCGTGGGCCTCTGACTGTAGCGCATGGCTGCATTTTCCTATACCTATCATTCCACAACGAGGCCAGGCGCTTATGCTGCATCAACCACCAATACCCCTGCATCACATCATCTTTGGCGAAGCTGCCTACCTCACGCCTAAAATGAAGTATAAGATTATTGTCGGTGCTACGAAAGAAGAGGTAGGCTTCGATACAAACACCACGCCTGGTGGTCTCTCCTGGCTGCTCAACGCTGCTACCAGGCTCTCTCCAACACTCGAAAGCTGCAAATTAGTTCACATGTGGGCAGGCTTGCGTCCCAGGACACCAGACAATCAGCCCATATTGGGACAAGCGCCTGGCTGGGACAACGTCACACTTGCGGTCGGCCATGGAAGTACCGGCATCATTCTCAGCGCAATAACAGGTCAAACTATTGCCGAATTGATAATCAAAGGGCAAGTACCGCAGATTTTGCAACATTTTGCTTTAACACGATTCTTATTACCAACTCAGGAGATACAAGAGACAAAGAGACCTGCCCATCACATCCTGAATTCTCACCTGTCACCCTGAATCCTTACTTGTCATTCTGAGCGCCAGCGAAGAATCTCGTTACTCAACGCGTGAGATTCTTCGCTGGCGCTCAGAATGACAAGAGGATACGCTTCATTGGAGTGATATTCTAGTCAATTCTTGCCGTGCTCCGGATAAATATATTCAAGTCTATAAGGTTATGTCATTAGCATCAATTTATATGATACTATAAATACGGATACTTCTTATTCTGACATAATGGAAAAATTCGAAGGCCATACAAGAAAAGCGAGTGTGCCACATGCAACGACAATTGAAGGCACCAGTTTTGCACATCAGCGAAACGCGAGGCAATCCCGTCGAGACATTCAATAAGCAAACAACTCCCATCGGGCGTGTCATTCAAGTGCGACTGCCCTTTGCCAGCATTATCTGGCATCGACCTCTGGCGGTCGAGGTTCGCCAGGAAGACACGATGTACCGTTTACCTATCTACGATTCAACCTCACGTGTGATCAGCTCTATCGTTTTGACAGGGCTGGCAACAGTTCTCGTTCCATTCGTGATACGAACTATTCTTTTAAGAAGGAGAAGAACTACATGATAACTGATGAAAACGTGCAAGCACCTCTAGTTGATCCTACAGAGCAGGCGTTGAGCAAATTAGCGATCACGGCCAGTGCAGACGCAGTATTTGGGGAACCTGTTGTGAATGGGGACACCACCGTCATTACCTGTTCTGAGGTTGCCATTGGCATGGGTATGGGTTCTGGAGGTGGACCAATGGATGAAAACGGTAAACCAACCGGTAGTGGCTCTGGAGGCGGAGGGGGTGCAAGGGGTCGTCCAGTAGCTGCCATCGTTATCACCAAAGAAGGTGTGCGTGTAGAGCCAATTTTCGATATCACAAAAATTGTATTGGCCTCGCTGACCACTGGGACATTCATTCTGTTGTGGGTAGGTCGACTTTTCCTTATGAGACGTTCCAGTAAGGGGCCATCACTCTCAAAGATTAGAAGATCCATTGGAAGCTAGCCATCGTAAGTTGGGCACCCAGCCATAGCCGAGTTGTCCTTTTAAGAACACATCTTCATTTTTCACAATTCTGTCATTTATGGTACTTATGCCCAAGAAAGGGATTAGTACCATAATGTGCTCTTCTCTAACTTCATCATGGTTTTTTCCTACGGCGGTAAGCTTTCCTTACTGAGCTTTCCTATACTCGCGCTATGATGAGCTTTACGCCATCGTAGCTCCGAAGACGTCTTGGCCGAGCTGCTGAAAGCAATGAGGATGGTTTATGGGCCTGTTCGAGTCCTTGTCTGATGGGTGCTCTCATCTCCTCACTTCGCCCGATAGTTGCAGCTCAGCACGCACGCCATTGATGATCAGGCGCATACTGGTATCAAAATGGGTATCCCAGTCTTCTTGCATCCAGATTTCCATAGCTGCCATAAGCGTTGGAAACTGCTCGAACGAGCGCGGCCCGTCGGCTGCCATGAGCGTTGGAAACTGCCTGAATGACCGAAATTCGCCAGGCGCATCGACTACGGACGGCGAGGACTGTTCTTCGATAACAAAGCCAAAGGTAAAGTCCGTCACGGTGACGGTGATTGTTGACGCCTTGCTGTAGCTGAAACCGGCGTTGTGCAGGATGCGAATCGTCAGGTCGTAGAGTTTCGTCAATACATCCCCTAAATGTGCCCCTGCAACCACCCGTCCGGCTTCGCGGTGCGCCAGCATTGCCGTGCGTAGCGCGTGGCCGAGGGTATTGAGCCAGGTCGCCCAATCCTTTTTATCGTCGGCAAAATCGAAGTCGCCGAAATATTCTTCCAGAATGGCGTTTGCCATCGCGCCGAGCAGCGCTTCTTTGTGTGGGATGTGGTAGTAAATGGAGGCAGCTTGTGCGTCGAGTTCTTTCGCCAGGCGACGGAGCGTCACGCCATCCAAACCATCCCGGTCAAGGACTTCAATCGCCCGTTTGATAATCTTTTCTTTTTGGAGATGCATCGTTTTTTTCACTTGACAACTGACAAGAAAAAGACTATTCTAACATCGTTAGAGTCTAACGATGTTAGAATATCTGACAATGGCATTCATTATAGCATACAGATTGAACACCTGGGAAAGCAATATCGGAAAACACAGCAGCCCGAGGTCTCCGATATCAGCTTGGAGGATCGAAGCTGGCGAGTTTTTCGCCTTGCCTTTGGTCAAATGGCGCAGGGAAGACGACGACCGTTTCTCTTTCTCTCTTGACGACTTAATAGCTACCCAATAAAGGAGTACCAGCTATGAACAAGGCTTATCAAACAAACATGATCACCGCCATCACCAACGCGCGTGTCTTCGATGGGGAGCATGTCATCACCAACCAGACAGTCGTGATTAACGGAGGGCATATCCATTCGCTTGGTGGCGTCGTTCCCGTTGGGGCAACCGTCATCGACGCTCAAGGCGCAACCCTGATGCCAGGCTTGATTGACTCCCACGTCCATACCGACATAAACGGTCTGTATGACGCACTGCGTTTCGGCGTTACCACCGAGTTGGAGATGATGGGCCATTGGACTGCCCAGGAGCGCAAAGAAATCGCCGAGCGCCATGATATTGCAGATCTGCGCTCCCCCGGTATGGGCATCACGCCTCCGGGAGGACATCCTACCGAGTACATGCCCGAAGGTGACTTTCCTCCCGAATATGCTTTTCCGGTTGTTGCTACTCCAGATGAGGCAGTCAAATTCGTCGCTGCACGGGTTGCCGAAGGTGCCGACTATATCAAAATCTTTCTTGAGGATGGGACCGCAGTCGGCTACCCTGGGCTGCCGGTGTTGAGCAATGAAATCCTCCTCACCTCAGTGCGCGAGGCGCACCGTTACGGCAAGATGGCTATTGCACATGCAACGACCGCTGCTGCTGCACATCAGGCCATAGCGGCGGGCGTTGACGGGCTGGCGCACGTGTTCATCGATCGCCCCGACAATGTTGGTGAAATCGTCGCCGCCATCGCGGCATCCGGCGCGTTCGTCACCCCTTGTCTCACGGTGAATTCCACTGCCATCGGCCATACTGCCGCCGTTCTGGCCGCCGATGAACGTGTGCGGTCCAGGCTGAGCAAGAAATGGCTCGATGCCCTCAGTAGTGCAATGAAAACGTACCCGCAGGGCAATATGGACGATGTCTTTGCCAATGTAATCGACCTCCATAACGCGGGCGTAGCTATCCTAGCTGGTACTGACGTATCGGAACCCCTGCCCCAATTTGGCGGCCTTGCCCACGGTGCCAGCTTGCACCACGAGTTGCAACTGTTGGTTGCCGCTGGATTGACGCCCATTGAGGCGCTCCGCGCTGCCACAGTCACCCCCGCTCGGCGGTTCGGACTCACCGACCGGGGACATATAGCCCCCGGTGCTCGCGCCGACTTGCTCCTGGTTGACGGTGACCCGACGACCAGCATCTCCGACACGCTGTCCATCCGCGCCGTGTGGCACCAAGGTGTCCAACTCACCACCCAATCGTAACTCTTCAGAAGGAACACACCAGACGGAATACTTCGTCTGGTGTGTTCCTTCTGGTAGGAAAGCGCAAAGAAAGAAACTTGATGACCGCAACGCAATCCATGATTGATGTCTATCATGGAAATCCCAGCATAAAATAGTTCTCGGTCTTCTTCTGCGCTCAGCAATTTGGATGACATAGTAAGAAGCAAACGCTGGTGGGTAACGAGCGATGATTCCTTCGGAAAAGCATCATCAAGAGGCTCAGAAGCATTCCGAGGTGTTAACAAGCAGGTTTATTGCTGAGCACGGAAGATGGCAGTTGCTTCCCGTTTGCATCCTTTTTGTGGCGCAGAGCTTTGCCCCACTGATCTCACCCGATGGCGTGCCTTGCGAAGCGAACTGAATCATCGCCACGAGGCACAGCGCATGCAACATCGCTTTCGCAAGTCTCCCGAGACCTACCTTGCGATCCTCGAAGACAAGCTCAGCAAGGAAAGATTACCGTCATAAGTTTTTTCAAAGTCCTCTCATTCTATTGCAATTGCATTCTCTTTCTGATACACTCTATATAACCTTCTTTATTTATTTTACTGGTTATAACTATCTACATTACTTGTACTTTCAACATTGGCTGAGAAAAAGAACGCTCATTGGCTGATAAAGCTTAGGACTTACCAATGGTAACATTTCCGAATAGGCATGAGTTCTACATTGAGAACAAGAGGCAATAAGTAAGTTTATGGCAGTGCAAAAAGCAAATAGTAGCGAAAATGACTCTATAAGCAACGAGAAAATGACCTTTACGCTCTCAGGAGCGCTGCTTGGAGCAAAACGCACAATCCCTGTAGCAATCAGCGTATTTGCAATTGGTATCGTCTTTGGTGTGCTGGCACGACAGGCCAGACTAAGCGTCGTCGATGTGCTACTCATGAGCGGACTGGTTTTTGCCGGTGCATCCCAGTTCGTAGCGCTCTCCCTATGGATAGCCATACCCTTTCCAGTGGCAACGATTATTGTAACCACCTTCATCATCAATATGCGTCATATGCTTATGGGCGCATCACTGCGCCCGTGGTATGCGAAACTATCCCCCTGGAAGATCTATACAACGATCTTTTTTATGGTCGATGAAAGCTGGGCGCTGACTATAGGTGACTTTGCAAAGGGCGGACGTGATGCAGGGTTCTTGCTTGGCAGCGGCTTTACTCTTTATCTCACATGGGTCACATCCTCTGTAATTGGGCGAACAGTTGGAGCCTGGATCCAGAACCCTGCTCAATGGGGCCTTGATTTCGCAATTACAGCGGTTTTCACAGCCTTACTTGTTGGAATGTGGAAAGGGAAATCCAACATCCTGCCTTGGATTGTAGCTGCAGTTGTAGCTATAGCTGCCGCCCACTGGCTACCAGGCAAGTGGTACATTCTCCTGGGAGGTTTGGCAGGCAGCGTAGTAGGAGCATTCACCTATGCAAAGTGAAACTTTAACATTTCTTACAATCCTGGGCATGGCACTCGTCACCTATGCCACAAGAGCAGGCGGATTCTGGCTAATAGGCCTTCTCACTCCCTCACCTCGTATCGAAGCATGGCTCAAGCAAATACCTGGTGCGGTGTTAGTCGCCCTCATTGCGCCAACAATACTTGCAAGCAGCATAGCTGAAACACTTGCAGCAGTAGCAACTGTACTCGTGGCCATCCGCACAAAAAACGTGCTGATAGCGATGCTGGTAGGCGTTGCAACGGTTGCATTATTGAGATTGATAGTAAAGTGAAGTGAACACCTACTCCAACTCTCACCTGGCGTTACTACTCGAACTGCATGGCCGTGCCACTCTGTGCGCTCTGCCGGGCAGCTTCGATGATTCGCAATACATTCACTGTATCCCTGGGGTCGACAGGAGGAGGACCGCCAGTCACAAGCGCCTCACGTAAAAGCGCATAATATTGCTCATAAGCCCCTGGAAGCATCTCTACCGGACCATCAATGTGTATACCACCAATATCGGTTGAAAGCCTCCCCCACTTTTCGCGCGGTTCAAGTCCCCAGCCAGAATCACCGGGCCGCATACCCATAGTTATTGCTTCTTCCTGAGGATCTAAACCCCATTTCTCATATGTACCGAGCAAACCACTAATACGCATCCTCGGTCCTGGAATGCGTGTCACAGCACTCATCCAGAGATGAGCATTCACACCACTGCCAAAACGAAGAGCCACGAAGGTATCATCATCCACCAACGCGCCAGGACGTCGCCTCTCAACTTCAGCATAGATATGAGTCGGGAGACCGAAGAGTTGCACCGCCTGGTCAATCAAGTGACTACCGAGATCGAAAAGCAAACCGCCTGCTTCTTCTTCGCCTGGAAGTTCGCGCCATGCTCCCTCGCGGGGTGTAGCGCGGTAACGCTCGAAGCGCGATTCGAAACGAGTGATCGTCCCAAGCAGGTCAAGATCGGCATCGAGTAAGCGTCGTACCGTCAGAAAATCATTATCCCATCTGCGATTCTGGAAAACCGTCAGCAATTTACCCGTACGTTCACTGGTCGTTATGAGCTGTTCAGCATTGGATACCGATGCAGTTATAGGCTTGTCAATAACAACAGGCAGTCCTGCATTCAAGGCAGCTATACCAAGCGGTAGATGTGACCGGTTCGGAGTTGCGACTACAACCAGGTCATAAAGGGTGGGCTCGCGCCAAATTTGGCCGGCTGAGGTGAGAATAGTTGCTGTGGGAAAATCGCGTTGTGCCTGCGCCTGGCGTTCTGGATTACTGGTTACGATTCCAGCCACGCTCATACCAGGTGTAGCAGCAATGAGCGGTGCATGGAAAACCGCACCAGCCATTCCATATCCAATAATTACCACCCGTGTTGTTGGAACTGTAGAGTCAGAACCGATCGATGAAGACATACGAAGGTACCTCCATTTTCAATAGTAGAACGCAAGGTTACTTTGGAACAAACCGAAAGCGTGGAAATGTTGCTACTATATTGTGTCGCATAAGTGCAGAAAGAGGCAAATTTGCTACTGATAGCGGATGGAGTACAAAGAAGCGCGCCCGGCGGGATTCGAACCCACGGCAACCGCACAGAAGCAAATGATCAGTGAGACTCGCTGTCTCTGAGTACGATCATGATTTGAGACAGGGCCTAACTCCGGCAGAAAGAACGATTTGGGAAGAACGCGCTTTGATGCCTGTTGCAGGCATGGACAAGTGATCGGGAATAGACAGGGATTGCATCAACCTCTAAGAAATTGCTCTCTCTAACTAAGGAAATCCGATATAATATTCATTATCGGTTGTAAAAAAGCCGTCTGAGTAAGTATTGACTTTGATGATACGTGGCACAACACTTATTCCCTGCCCGCCATACCACCCAAGTCCGTCATGAAAGCTTTCTCTAATATCGTCTTCTGTGAGTGTGGGTTGAGTTGATGCGTCATGAAGTAGATCAATAAAAAGTATGACACCCCCATGTTTAGCATCGAACCAACCGCCACGGAACATTAGAAACTCTTGTCCTCCCCAATCGTTTCCTTTCTTGAGCATTCGTGAAAGAGTGTCGAGATCTTCGAGAACCTCTTTGACAATATCCAGCATATATGACGATATTCCGCCACTTCTGGCCTCTAGCATAATAAATTGATTATTTGTCTTAACAGTTGCTTTTGAAGGTATAGGGCCATAGCTAACGTGAAATAAGCGTTCGTGTTCAGTGTAGGCGTTAGATTCAGCCACAGAGGAGGAACCGTTTGTCGTAAACTTCGAGGCTATTATGGCTTCTCGAATGATCTTCGCAACCTTATCCCATAACTCCTCTTTCTGATGACTATTCATTATAGTGAGGGGTTTGGATGGATCATTGGCAGCTTGGAATTGTGATAAAGGCGAAAAATCAAACCCACAAGGACTAAGGATTATGGGGAGGATAACAGTACCCCTTGTTTTGGCAGACTTTAGTAGTGGAGGAAGTTCATTCTCAGCAATGAACTGTGAGGCTAGGAAATCTGTGCTAACAAGCAACACCGCTACTGCGGCAGCTTCAATTGCGCTCCTGACTTCTTCACGCCAATTCGCACCAGGAGTGATTTTGGTGTCACTCCAGAGATCTACCATGCCTTTGCGCTCAAGGTCTTTTAAATGAACTTGCAACCGCTCTAAATATTTGCGGTCTTTGTGACTGTAACTAACAAAGACCGTTGTACGATCAGTGGAAGTTAGCATCATTTAGTTGTTGTCCTCTCTTGTCGTTCGCCTACACTCCTTGAACTTATCGAGATCAAAGAAATTGATCCTGTAGCTATCCTTCTCAAATAGCTACATTGATTATCTCGCTTTGCGAACATCTTTATCTCTTTGGTCACTGCTGAATAGTTAGCTCTTCTAGTTTTTCAGCTATGTCACGATGCCTTTCCTGACCCGAAATTGCTATGGCGGCGTCAAATAGGACCAAGGGATCAGAAATGAAGTTACACCTCCGCTTCAAAAACTCAACAACGCAGAATTGAGAGCTATTCTGTATCCTCCTCATCGTCGCTGCCCTGCCTCTGTAATTTCCGCTTCCTTGCCTCGACGAAGTTGTGCAAATCAGTTTCAGATATTCTATATCCTCGCTTGCCAATGGGAAACGCTGCTAACTCACCTGACGTTATCCAGTTGCGTACAGTTTTCTCATTGACCCTCATCCGCTCTGCAACCTCTTCTACTGTTAGCATTTTATCGTCTTGCATACGCTCTGCTCCTCAATATTTAGATTTATTCTAACAGAGTCGAACATACACCGTCAATATTTGTTACATCCTCTTAAATACATTTATATCCTAATAATGGTTGCAAAATCTGATTATATCATCTATAATACTGTTAATGGCTTTACAAGTTTCTGTTCATGCGTTTCGTCATCAAGGCAAGCTAGAGGAGTGAATGAGGTGGGATTATTTGGTCCAAGACAACTGAATCACAAGGAAATGGGCGAAAGAAGCGAGGCAATTATCATTGGAAGATTGGTTTTTTCAGGATATACAGTACTAAAGCCATATGGCGAAAACCAACGCTACGATCTGGTCATTGAGGACGCTGATCGACAGTTCTGGCGCGTGCAGTGCAAAACGGCGTGGTTATCAAAGGATCAGAAAACACTCATATTCAACCCGTGCAGCAACCACTATGCCTATGCGTGGCAAAAAAACACTATGACACGCAGGCACTACCAGGGAGATGTGGAGTATTTTGCAGTTTACAGTCCTGATACTGATAAGATATATTTGATACCAATTGATCATGTGGGAACAACGCAGGCGAACCTGCGTTTGTTTCCAACAGCGAATAATCAGGAGAAGTACGTCCGTTGGGCGAAAGACTACGAACTGTAACGCGCCCGGCGGGATTCGAACCCACGGCCACAAACTTAGAAGGTTCGTGCTCTATCCACTGAGCTACGGGCGCAGAGTACTTTAGCCGCCAACATCATAACAATCCATATTGCGGAATGTCAAGCATTTTTTCCCCTGCACCTTGACATTCCCCGCCAGAAAACCTATAATACACTTAAATCCGAGTGTGCAAGTAAGGATTAGCAGGAAGCATTAGACTTCCTGAATCATATATCACCAGGTGTTAGCCTGTTAGATGGAGTGCAATCTATGAGTCAGGTATTCGACGTGGAGCAGCAGACGTATAGTCCAGGGTTCCATATGGCTGAAAACTACGCGTTTAAGTCTGAAAGAGGACTGAGTCGCACAGTCGTTGAGCAAATATCCGAGATGAAGGGCGAACCCGATTGGATGCGCACGTTCCGCCTCAAGAGTCTTGATCTCTTTGAGAAACGTCCCATGCCAACCTGGGGCGCTGATCTCTCTGGCATTGACTTCGACAACATTTTCTATTACATCAAACCAGTCGCGGAACAAGGGAAAACCTGGGAAGACATTCCATCAGACATTAAAGATACGTTTGATCGACTGGGTATTCCGCAGGCTGAGCAGAAGTACCTGGCAGGCGTGACGGCACAGTACGAGAGTGAAGCTGTCTATCACAAAGTGCGCGAAGATCTCGAGAAGCTCGGCGTGATCTTTACTGATATGGACACGG
>Ga0116218_1002229_pt1 | contig 10955 bp, 10 predicted proteins | sample Sb_taG_2_FD_88966 | JGI IMG/M metagenome (GOLD analysis project Ga0116218, IMG submission 88966) | Peat soil microbial communities from Weissenstadt, Germany - Sb_50d_5_LS metaG | ecosystem: Environmental > Terrestrial > Soil > Wetlands > Peat | place: Germany: Weissenstadt | collected 2010-09-21 | reverse complement strand
GTCCGGCATCGAAGTACGTAACATCAAAGACGCCACGCCGATCCCGCACAACGGCTGCCGTCCGCCAAAGTGCCGTAGAGTGTGAAACCCGTCGTTGGTCCTTGGTCGTGGGTCGTTCGCAACTGCGAATGCCGCAGACCAACGACCAAAGACCAACGACCAAAGACCAACGACCAAAGACCAACGACCAAAGACCAACGACCAAAGACCAACGACCAACGACCAACGACTGATTTTCGTCCGGGACGAAGGGTGAAGCCAAACCTGTAAACCGGTCATCTAAAGGAGAAGCAACTTGGCACGTTACACTGATCCCGTCTGTCGTCTCTGCCGCCGCGAGGGTATGAAGCTGTTCCTCAAAGGCACCAAATGCTTTAGCGATAAGTGTCCCATCGAGAAGCGCAATTTTGCTCCAGGCCAGCATGGTAAGGACCGCAAGTCGAAAATCGTAGGCTACGGCTTGCAGTTGCGCGAAAAGCAGAAGACCAAGCGTATTTATTTCGCCCAGGAAGGCCAGTTCCGCAACTATTTCGAGAAGGCCGCGCGCACCAAAGGCGTAACCGGCGAACTGCTCCTGCAACAACTCGAGCGTCGCCTCGACAACGTGGTCTACCGCTTGGGCTTCGGCGTATCCCGCCGCCAAGCGCGCCAATTGGTGCGTCACGGCCACGTTCAAGTGGATGGCCATAAGGTGAACATCCCTTCGTACCAGGTGAGCGTAGGCGAGGAGATCGCCATTCGCGAAGGCAGCCTCAAGTTGGCGATTCTCGAGCCGGCGAAGGAATTCGCCAGTCATCAGAACGCACCCACGTGGCTGGAGATCGACCGGGACCACTATAAGGGGAAAGTGATGTCATTGCCCAAGCGTGAAGACATCCACTTGCCGGTGAATGAGCAGTTGATCGTGGAACTGTATAGCAAGTAAATGCCAGTCGTTGGTCGTTCGTCCTTGGTCGTTTGGGCAAAAGCCTGGGACCAACGACTGACAGCCAACGACCAACGACTGATTTTCTGTCCATCATTTCGAGCCAGATCAGCCTGTCCCGACGTTTGACCTGAACGAGCACGGACCAGTTCAGGGAGTCAGGACTGAGCCAAACGGCCGAAGGAGAATAACCAATGTTGTGGAAAGGTTTTCAAAAACCGAAACGTTTAGCGGTCGATACTTCGACCCTCACCGATAAGTACGGCATCTTCTGGGCCCAGCCGTTTGAACGCGGCTTCGGCACCACCATCGGCAACGCCCTCAGGCGCGTGCTGCTTTCTTCGATCGAAGGAGCCGCAGTCACCGCGGTGAAGATCGAAGGCGTGCTGCACGAATTCCAGTCGATTCCCGGCGTAGTCGAAGACGCCACCGACATCATCCTGAACCTGAAGCAGATTCCCTTCAAGCTCAGCGGCGACGCGCCCAAAGCCATCTACCTGCGCGCCGACCAACCGGGCGTAGTCACCTCGGGCATGATCGAAGCCGACGCCGACGTTGAAGTGCTCGACAAAGACGTCTACGTCGCCACCGTCAGCGAAGGCGGCAAGCTCGACATGGAAATGCGCCTCAAGCGCGGCCGCGGCTACACCTCCGCCGACAAGAATTTCGACGAAGACCTCGGCATCGGTTTCATTCCCATCGATTCCGTGCACTCCCCGGTGCGCAAGTGCAACTACACGGTAGAAGCCGCGCGTCTCGGCCAGATCACCGACTACGATAAGCTCACGCTCGAAGTCTGGACCAACGGCTCCATCACCCCGGCTGATTCCATCGGCCTGGCGGCGAAGCTGCTGAAGGATCACATGAACATCTTCATCAACTTCGAGGAAGATATCGAGACCTCCACATCGTCCGAAGAACGCAAGCCAGAGATCAAGAACGAGAACCTCAATCGTTCGGTTGAGGAACTCGAGCTTTCGGTGCGCAGCTACAACTGCCTGAAGAACGCGAACATTCAGTCGATTGGCGAACTGGTGCAGAAGACCGAAGCCGAAATGCTCAAGACCAAGAACTTTGGCCGCAAGTCGCTGAACGAAATCAAGGAAATTCTAGGCACGATGGGACTAAGTCTGGGAATGAAGATCGACGAGCAAGGCAATGCTGTACCCGGCCCGACGTCGAACCAGATTCTACCCGCGTCCGCATACGGCAACGACAACGATCTATAGAAGTGAGCAGAAATTGTGTGGGGACGGGTCTTCGACCCGTCCGGGCGAGCAAAGCTCGGCAGGGTTGTGGCAGCCACCGTCCCCATATTTCGATAACCAAGAACTGAGGTCATTCCATGCGTCACAAAGTAGCAGGATGGAAACTGGGACGGAACACCGCGCACCGCCGCTCCTTGCTGCGGAACCTGGTCACTTCGCTCATCCTCGAAGAACGAATCGAGACCACGATCCCCAAGGCCAAAGCCATGCGCCCTCAGGTCGAAAAGATGATCACGCTAGGCAAGCGCGGAGACCTCAGCGCCCGCCGTCAGGCGCTTGCTTACCTCATGACCAGCGCCGCCGTCGACAAGCTCTTTGACACCATCGGACCGCGCTTCGGCGATCGCAACGGCGGCTACCTCCGCATCATCCGAACCGGATGGCGAAAAGGCGATGGCGCCGACAATGCCTTCGTCGAACTCCTGGGCAGCGAGAAAGTGCTCGACGAGAAGCGCCAGAAGCGCGGCGAAGCCCGCGCCAAACGCGCTGCCGAAACCAAGAAAGCCATGGAAGAAGCCGAAGCGCAGCAAGGTGTCGAACACCCTGTTCCAGGCGCCGAAGGCGAAGACAAGACCAAGTAAGAACGGCACCATGGAATGTTGGGACGGGCAGGCCGGACTTGATCTTGCCCGCCTTGTGTCGGACTAGTGAGGGTGTCAGATGCGTTGCACGCCGTTCAAGACTTTAGCCAGCAACTCGCCCACAATAGCGGCCAGCGCAATGAAGTTCCCCATACTCCATAAGCCGTTTGAAGAAAGAACGGTGGCAAATTTTGGTGCGACCTGCCAGCGCAGTTTGGTGTCGGCGGCACGGTGGGCCTCTCCCATCCCGTCCGCCCCCAGGGGCGCAACGATCTCATTAGGCCCGAGTCTTGTGCCGGGCGTCAGCGTCATGCGTCAACCCCGATTATAAGCTGGGCACCCATCGCGCGCCGCACATTCGGCTACCTATATCAGTTTCACAGTTGCTCTATCCCATTATGAACTGTCATCCCGATTGCAGCGAGGGATCTGGGGGTTTGCCTGCGACGGTGTTATCGGTAGTGCAGGCAAGAACCTAGATCCCTCGCTGCGGTTGGGATCACAAGTGTGTTTTGGTCCACGCTATATCTGAAAACGGTCTAAGCGCGCGTAGCGGGAGGATCGCACAAGTGCAACCTGGTCTTCTTACCGCTAGCCCTGATGGAAAACCCGCAAACGTTTTGGGGGGAGCGGGGATCTTGATCGGAGGCGTTTTCGATGAGGCCACATGCGCTTTGGCGCACCACCAAATAAAAAAGAGTTCCATAAGGAGCGGCGCAAGAACTCCGTCGCGACGTGGTCATCTTGCCTTTCGCCGCCGTGCGCGTAATCCTTCCACCGGAAGGTCACGCGTTCCTGCTCGAAGGCCACTTAGCGATGATTAGAAATGGCAATGCGATGAGTATAGCGGCCGAGATAGCGCAGCACTTGCATGGGATTGCCCGAGGCGGGCTTGGCATAGCCACCCAGTCGTGATGGTGCGGGTGGCGGCGAGCAGGCGGCCTACCGCTGGAATTCAACTTGATTAGGCGCACTGGGGCTGACGAACCGGACTAACCGCTCTAGCGCTGAGTCGAACTAAGCAACGATAAAGATACGGTAAAATACGCGACGGGCACAGGAATCTGGATTTGGGCGTAGGTCGCGAGCGCGTGCTCTCCACGGATTCTGAACTCATAACGTGAACGATCCATGACGCGAATCATTCTCATCGGGGCTGGTCGTGGTGGAAGAGCCCTGGTGGAACTGTTCCACCAGGATCCGAGTGTCGAGATTGTCGGAGTCGCCGACAAGGACGAAGGCGCGCCCGGCATCGTCCTCGCCCGGGAACTCGGCTTACCGGTTGCCGCCAACTACAGAAAATTCCTGAAAGCCGATGCCGCCGACCTCATCATCGATGTGACTGGCGATCCTGACGTGGGACGGGAAGTTTACCGCTTGCGGCCCCAGGGGACGGAAGTGGTTGGCGGCAAGACTGCGCGCTTCATTTCGGAGTTTGCCGGGAACAAGAATCCAGCCGATTCTCTCCAGGATCAATATCAACTGGCCCTGCGCGAACTCGAAGCGCGCGCGGAAGGCGAATTCATTATCGGCAACAATCTGAAGATGAAGGAAATCTCAGGACTGATTTCCAAGGTTGCGCCCACGCCCACGACCGTCCTGATTCGCGGCGAGAGTGGGACCGGGAAAGAGTTGGTGGCGCGAGCCATCCATCGCAACAGCGCGCGAAGCAATCACCCGCTGGTAACGCTGAATTGCACGGCACTGTCTCCCGCCCTGCTGGAGAGCGAACTCTTCGGCTACAGACGCGGCGCTTTTACAGGAGCTTATAACGACAGCAAAGGGTTGTTCGAAAAAGCCCATGGTGGCACGATGTTCCTCGATGAAATTGGCGACATGTCGCTGGAGACCCAGGCCAAATTTCTGCGCACGCTGCAAACCGGGGAGATTCGCGCCGTCGGCGACATGCAGACGAGAAAGGTTTCGGTGAGAATTGTCGCGGCCACGAATCGGAATCTGGAGGTCGCCATTCGCGAAGGCACGTTTCGCGAAGATCTGTTCTACCGGATCAACACCTTCTCCATCACCCTGCCGCCGCTGCGCGAGCGGATTGAGGATATTCCGTTTCTTGCGGAATACTTTTTGCTGCGGGCCCGAGCTAAAGTCAACAAGAAAGTGGACAGCATTGCTCCCGAAGCGCTCGCGCTTCTGAAGAACTATTCATGGCCGGGCAATCTTCGCGAACTGGAAAACATCATTGAACGGGCCGTTGTCTTAACCTCCTCTTCCGTAGTGGATGCCGAGCACCTTCCTCTTCACGTGCAGGACGTGGTATCGTTCAAGCCCCAAATGGGGTTCATGCCGAGCAAGGCGCACGCCATCGAAAAGTTTGAACGGGAAGCGTTGGCCAACTATTTACTCAAAGCCGAGGGGAACATCTCGCGGGCCTCGGCCTTGGCGAAAATGCCCCGCCGTACGTTTCACCGCTTGCTGGCCAAGCACAAAATCTCGTCCCGTTCCTCTCCGGGCTACGGTGAGACTAAAAAGCCTCAGTAGTGAGACATGTGCGTCCATCATGTATTCGTCATCGTAACTGCAGCTATCTCATACTGTTACACACTTCACCGTAGCTTGTGGGTGAGACATCTATGTCACTTATGCAGCAGACTGCGGAAATCCGTGGGCTTCGCGTTTTGCTCTCACGGTTTGCTCCAACCGAGAGAAACAACACTACTTAGAGTCTCTAGGTCTGCCATCGCAAATATCGAATCGGGATTGGAACGGGAACTGCCTTAAGGAGATATGCAGGCGGGGGACAGCCGGCGAACCAGCCGGAACGACTTCGAAACCAGAGTCGCGAGAAGTACGACGCAAAGATGTGGCCGGGCCAACCAGCCCGGCTGCGATCTGGAACCGCGTACCCCTGCGGTCAGTTCAAGGGATATTAGTCATTTAGATCCGACGTTTCACAAAAACAACGTATCGCTTCGCCGTGTTGACGAACGGCGGAGAGATTAGCGATTTTCGGGGAGAGAAAGAAATGGCTGGTCACAACAATTCAGGCAAAAAGAAAAGTCGTTGGGCCGCGGGCATCACGCCGTACGCTGAAATGGGCTACTACGACGCGGATTACGAACCGAAAGCCACCGATATTCTGTGTGCGTTCCGTCTGGTGCCGCAAGCGGGCGTAGATCCCATCGAAGCGGCGGCAGCGGTGGCCGGCGAGTCTTCGACAGCAACGTGGACGGTGGTCTGGACCGATCGCCTGACGCCCTACGAACATTATCAGGCGAAGTGTTACCGAGTCGATCCCGTACCCGGCACGGATCAGTACATCGCCTACATTGCTTACGATATTGATCTTTTCGAAGAGGGCTCGATTGCCAACCTGACTTCGTCGATTATTGGCAACGTTTTCGGTTTCAAGGCGCTCAAGTCTTTGCGTCTGGAGGATATGCGAATTCCTCCGCACTACGCGAAAACCTTTCAGGGGCCGGCGCACGGCATCGTGATGGAGCGCGAGTACTTGAATAAATTCGGGCGCCCACTGCTGGGCGCAACCGTGAAACCCAAGCTCGGCCTTTCTGCCCGCAACTATGGGCGCGTGGTCTATGAGGCGCTGCGCGGAGGACTCGACTTCAGCAAGGACGACGAGAACATCAACAGCCAGCCTTTCATGCGCTGGCGCGACCGCTTTCTGTTTTGCATGGAGGCGGTGAACCGCGCCACTGCCGCTACCGGTGAGATCAAGGGACACTACTTGAACGTGACTGCCGGAACCATGGAGGAAATGTACGAGCGCGCTGATTTCGCCAAGGACCTAGGCACGGTGATTGTGATGATCGACTTGACCATCGGCTATACCGCAATTCAGTCCATGGCCAAGTGGGCGCGCCGCAATGGCGTGATCCTGCACTTGCACCGCGCCGGTCACGGAACTTACACCCGGCAGAAAACCCACGGCGTGAATTTCCGCGTGATTGCCAAATGGATGCGCCTGGCGGGAGTGGACCACATTCACGCGGGCACAGTAGTCGGCAAGCTGGAGGGAGATCCTAACGCGATTCGCGGCTACTACAGCACGTTGCGCGCGAACAAGATCGATGCCGACCCATCGCAAGGACTCTATTTTGAGCAGGACTGGGCGTAGTTACCGGCAGTCATGCCGGTCGCTTCCGGCGGGATCCACGCGGGCCAGATGCATCAGTTGCTGCACCTTCTCGGCGAGGATGTCGTGTTGCAGTTCGGGGGTGGCACGATCGGCCATCCCGACGGCATCGCTCAAGGCGCGACGGCGAATCGTGTCGCCGTGGAAGCCATGATCCAGGCCCGCAACGAAGGCCGCGACGTTCTCGGCGAGGGACCGGAGATTCTGAACAAGGCTGCCCGTTGGTCGCCGGAACTGCGCACGGCGTTGGACATTTGGAAGGACGTTACTTACGACTTTGAGTCAACGGACGTGCCCGATGCGGTTGGCACCGTCACGGTTAGCTGAGCCCCGCCCGCTTACCGAGCAGCGCTGGTAACGAGCGGCGTTTGTGAATGGAGGAGAATCATGCGCATCACCCAAGGAACGTTTTCTTATTTGCCGGACTTCACCGAGGACCAAGTCAAAGCGCAGGTGCGGTACTGCTTCGATAATGGCTGGGCGTTTTCGATCGAGCACACGGATGATCCGCATCCCCGAAACTCGTATTGGGAAATGTGGGGGCTTCCGATGTTTGAATTGCAGAACCTGAACGAAGCGATGGAGCGCATCGACGAATGCCGGAAAGCCTTCCCCAACCACTACATCAAGCTGAACGGCTATGACCGCACCAAGGGGCGGCAAACCACGACGCTGAGTTTCATTGTGCAACGGCCCGAGAATGAGCCTGGGTTTTATTTGGAGCGTACCGAGGCGCAGGATCGCCGCATCCAGTACACCATTCGATCCAAGGCCAACTCAGCCAACTAGAACGCGAGAAATTCATGCCCAAACTAGATACAGATTCCGTGGTGGATGCAGCGCCTATCCGTGAGCCCGAGGAGACCTCGGTGGATATCGGCGCCGCGCATCGCGATTCCAATCTCGACGAAATTCTCGAGGAACTCGATCGTGAACTGGTTGGCCTCCAGCCGGTGAAGGCCTACATCCGGCGCCTGGCATCGCTGCTGCTGGTAACCCGGTTGCGCGAAAAGGTTGGGCTGTCCACCGAGCGTCCCACGTTGCACATGTCCTTTACCGGACATCCTGGCACCGGCAAGACCACGGTTGCCATGCGCATGGCGAAGATCCTGCACCACCTGGGCTATCTGCGGCGCGGCCATCTGGTGGTTGCGACCCGCGACGACCTGGTGGGTCAATACGTTGGCCACACGGCTCCCAAGACGAAAGAGATTCTGAAGAAGGCCATGGGAGGCGTTCTGTTTATCGACGAGGCGTATTACCTCTACCGCCCCGAAAACGAACGCGACTACGGCCAGGAAGCGGTTGAGATGTTGCTCCAGGCTATGGAGAATCAGCGTGAAGATTTGGTGGTGATCCTGGCCGGCTATCAAGATCGAATGGCGACTTTCTTTCAGTACAATCCCGGATTTCGCTCCCGCGTGGCGCACCACATCAGTTTTCCCGATTACACGTTAGAGGAGCTGACCACGATCGCCGAACTGATGCTGCGCGAGCAGAATTACAGCTTTGACAACGAGTCGCGTCAGGCGTTTGTCGAATACCTTGAATTGCGGACTAAGCAGCCTCAATTTGCCAATGCGCGCAGCGTGCGCAACGCCATCGACCGAATGAAACTGCGTCAAGCCAGCCGCCTGGTTGATGAGGGCGGATGCATTGGCAAAGAGCAACTCGTTCGCATCGCCGTCGCTGACGTCCGTCAGAGCCGGGTTTTTCAGCGAGGTCTGGACGAAGAAATCGAAGCGGGAACTGCAATCCGCACGCAACCTGTGCGGGGCGAGGAGTAGCGATGAAACGAAGACCAATCGTGCTGGGGATCGTAGGAGACAGCGCTGCCGGCAAAACAACCATCACCCGGGGATTGAGTCGGCTGCTGGGCCCAGAGCGTGTGACCCACGTGTGCGCCGACGACTATCACAAGTACGACCGCACCGAGCGGGCGCGTCTGAACATTACGCCGCTGCATCCCGATTGCAACTTTCTCGACATTCTGGAACTGCACCTGGAGCGTGCGCACTACGGGCAACCCATGCTCAAGCCGGTCTATGACCACAGCACCGGCTCGCTGGTGCGGCCCGAGTACGTGGAGCCGCGCGAGTTTGTCATTGTGGAAGGGCTGCTGGGATTTCACACCCCCGCGATGCGGCAATTCTACGACGTCAAAGTTTTTCTCGATCCTCCCGAGGACATGAGGCGCCTTTGGAAAATCAAGCGAGACACCACCAAGCGCGGTTATGCGGCGGAGCAAGTGTTGAAGGAAATGGATAAGCGCGAGCCGGATTCGCGCGACTTCATCCGCCCCCAGCGCGAATTCGCCGACATTGTCGTGCGCTTTTATCCGGAGAGCGGCGTGGGATCGGATCAGGCCGATGAGCATTTGAACGTCCATCTGGTCTTGCGTCCAACCATTCCACATCCCGACCTCACTTATCTGGTGAACCACAAGAACGGGGAGACCGCAGGGATTCGCCTTGCCCTTGGGCGCGACTGTGGACGGCCGGTGGAGTTTCTTGAAGTGGACGGCAGCGTGAGCCGCGAACACGCCGCTGAATTGGAGCAAGCGATTTGGAAGCATCTTCCCGATCTGCGGCCGTTGCGCGCCGATCAGTTCGGCGATTACAACGACGGCAGCGAAGTGCGCCATAGCGATCCGTTGGCCCTCACGCAATTGCTCATCACCTATCACTTGCTGCGCGCCTACAGCAAGGACAGCCCAATCCCGTTCGCGCGGCCAGTCGCGGCCCTAAGCCGATTGAAGTCGGTGCCGGACGAATCGCCCGTAGAAGTCGTCACCAAACAGTGAAGACTCAACTTCTTATTCCCTTCGGGAAGGACAAGCTCCGGTAGCGGAAAAAAGCTAGAGCCGGTGCAGTCCCATATCGGGACGGAGTTTACTGTTTAGTACCGGGTACCCCCCTACCCCCTTTCGTGTGCAAAATCTAGAAAACAAAGGACCTACAGATTGACTATATGTGCTAGATCTTTGAGTTTACAGGACTTATACGCAAAATCTAGAGAACATGGGAGTTAGGGCGGGCGCGAGCGAGTGTTTCGTCCCATTTTGGAACTGATGGGTTCGGCAATTGGAGCGGGGATCTAGAAGCCGCACCCTCGCCTGGGTCAAATTGTCAAACCCCGCATGAACCTTTGGGCCGCTTAGGCCATGAAAATGTCAAAGATCGTATGGCCGACAACGGGCGGCCTCCTGGGAGGCATTCCGCTTCGCAAAGTCCTTTTGCGATCCCTCAGGACTTCTGAGCGACCGCTGGACCCTTCGACTTTGCTCAGGGCAGGCTTGCGAGGACGCCCGTCCTCATCGCCCTTGCGAAGTATTTGGAGCAAAGATGTCTACAATTTATCTTTAAGATAATTGCTGTAATAGATTATCAGATTCGGGTCATGCAGTCAATGATGAGCATGATTCGGAACTTAGGCACCTTCGAAACAGTCCCGGGTTTTTTGGGGGCGCGCTTGTTTGAATAAACAATAACAGCTTATGTGAAAGTCCAAAGCAGAGCCACTTCAAAAGCGGCGGACAAGAGTGTCCGCCTTACACGAGTTACGTCAGTATGGATTCCACTACGCCATAGGCTTCGGCGAGGGCTGCGTCCAGCGCTTCGGGATTTTTTCCGCCTGCCTCGGCTAAATCAGGGCGCCCGCCGCCTTTGCCCCCGACCTTCTCCGCCACTTTGCCAATGACCTTGCCTGCCTGAATGCGGCTGGTCAGGTCTTTCGTGACGCCAACGATGAGCGCGACGTTGCCGTTGTTGGCCGAGCCCAGTACCACCACGCCTGAGCCCAGTTTGTCGCGGAGTTGGTCAACCAGCGTGCGCATCTGCGCGCGTTCTAGATTGTCCACACGGTGGGCCAGAACTTTGACGCCGTGGATGTCTTTGATCTTGTCGGTGACCGAGGCGACTGTGGATGACGCTGACTTCATGCGGGCCTGATCCAGTTCGCGCTGCAGGCGCTTGATCTCGGCGTCTTTCTTGTCGAGTTCGAGCTTCAATGCCTCGGCGGGAGAAGCGGTGGCGTCTCCATCTCCGGGTGCCCCATCCTTTCGCGTTCTTTGC
>Ga0116218_1002223_pt1 | contig 10967 bp, 10 predicted proteins | sample Sb_taG_2_FD_88966 | JGI IMG/M metagenome (GOLD analysis project Ga0116218, IMG submission 88966) | Peat soil microbial communities from Weissenstadt, Germany - Sb_50d_5_LS metaG | ecosystem: Environmental > Terrestrial > Soil > Wetlands > Peat | place: Germany: Weissenstadt | collected 2010-09-21 | reverse complement strand
GAGATCAACATCTAAGGCGGATGAGAGCACATTGACCGTACTGATGTATTCCTGGCAATGCGCCATGAGCAAGCGTCCCTGTTCGGGCGTCGGGTACAAACGTACCTGGTAGGTCTGTTGTAGTCCCTTTGGTTTCTTGCTCATCCCTTGTGGCTTCCTCTTGATGTCCAGCTGGGCGACTGCTGGAATGTCCGTCATGCATCTCTTCTTTTTCTCCGCCCCAAAAGCGGAAGGCCTTTCATCCCCGCATTGAAAGAGCGGGGCTTTCAGACGATCTTAGGTGTAAAGGGATCATGCGAGGGGTACGGTGAAAAAGAATGTCGTGCCATTACCAAGAACGCTTTCAAAGCTAATTTCGCCACCGTGCTGCTCAATAATTAACTTCGCGATCGATAAACCAAGTCCGTAACCACCCATTTTTGACTGCTGTTCATGGTTAGATTGATAAAAACGCTCGAAAATATGTGGTCGGTCCTCAATCGGTATACCATACCCGGTATCTGAAACGGAGATTACTATGAATCGCTCGTTATAGGGTCGAACACGAATGGTTACCGATCCCTCAGGTGGTGAAAATTTGATGGCATTGATGACGAGATTGTTCAGAACTTGCTTCATTCGCTGGGGATCTATACTAAGCATGGGAGCCGAAGCCGGTATTTCTTCTTTGATGGTCACACCCGCTTTGCGAGCTTGCGGTTGAAGGCCAGTTACAACTTGCTTTGACAGCACTTCGAAATCGACCTCTTCTCGTTTCATTTCAAATTGACCGGAATCTGAGCGCGTCAATAAAAGAATATCCTCAACGGTGGAAACAAGTTGTTGCACGCCTTCCTGAACATAGCCAAGATATTTCTGTTGCTCTTCATTCAATGTGCCCATGTAGCCCTGCAAGAGTAAATCTACAAAGCCTTGAACAGAGTTCAGTGGGGTGCGAAGTTCATGCGAAACCATAGAGACAAAATTTGCTCGCACGCGATTCGCCATTTTTATGCCAGAGACATCACGAGCAGCAAAGACCACATAGGTACTCTGCTCATGCTCGACCGGTGTAATGCTACAAGAGAACTCGCCCGGGTTATCTGTATCCTGTCCCAGGATCAATTCTTCCTGCGCAATAGCTTGTTTCTGTTGTATCACATACGTTACTGGACAGTTAGAAGTGCCACACAGCAGCGTCCTATTCATGTTTCTACACTTCATCAAGTGGCTGCACTCTTGTCCAATTACCTGTTCGCGAGAAAGACCCAGGAGAGTAGCGGCGGCAGGATTCAGGTCAAATAGATGAAAATGTTCATCGACAGCCAGAACTACATTTGGAGTGTTTGTAAATAAGTCTTTCAGCAACCAATAATTATTCACTCTTATTTTCCTACGAATTTATAGCCTATACCTCGTACCGAAATGATATGCAGAGGTTTATCAGCATCTTCTTCTAACTTTAATCGGAGACGTCGTATATACACATCGACAATGTTGCTGTTGTTTTCACTATCGTTCCAGACTTCCGAAAGTAATCGATCACGATCTACAACCTGTCCGGTAGAGCTCATAAGCACGCGCAAAATTTGCATTTCTGTTGGAGTGAGCGTAATAGAGTCAGTACCAGCAATTACAACCTTCAGTTCTCCAGGAAAGAGTTCAAACTGGCCATTATGTATAGTACTATTACCAATCTTAGGGTTGTGTTTGACACGGCGAATTACAGCTTGCACGCGTGCCACCAATTCCTGATGATTGAAAGGTTTGCAAATATAGTCATCCGCCCCAATATTGAAACCCTCTATTTTCGACTCGATCGCATCTTGCGCAGTCATAAAGATAATTGGGATCTCGTATCCTTCTTTTCGTAAATGAGATGCAAACTCGAATCCATTGAGGTAAGGCATCATCACATCGATGAGAAGCAAATCCGGCTCTCGCTTTGTGATCAAATGAAAAGCGCCACGAGGATTGTCCGTCGTCTCGACTTCGTAGCCTTCTTTACTGAGGACAAACTGTACGAGCGTGTTTGCAAACTGATCGTCATCTACAACAAGGATGTACATTTTCCTCTCCCAAACGACTCCTTGCAGTCGCTCTGATACGTATATTCTGTTAAGCAGGTGTTGTCGCCAGATGATGCTTCTCCAGGTAGATCATCAACATAGCGATATCTGCTGGAGTAACGCCCTCTACTCGTGATGCCTGTCCAATCGTGCGAGGGCGCATTCGTATAAGCTTCTGGCGAGCTTGAGTACGTAAATGTTGCACCGCAGTATAGTCTATAGTTTCGGGTATTTGGTGTTCCTCCATACGCCTTGTACGATGCACAATTTGCTCCTGTTTGCGAACATAACTTTCGTACTTGACCTGTAACTCAACCTCTTCGGCAACAGCCGCAGTAAGCGCAGGAAGAGGGCGTTCAGAAGTATGAGAATGTTCACAAACCAGCTCAAGCTTATCACCATCATTGTCCTCGATAAATTCAGCCGCAGTCAATTTCGCATGAAGGACTTGCTGTGCCAGTTGGGTCACCTGGTGATACGTAACCGATGGTCTGCGCAAGAGTTCACGCGCTGAGAGCATCTGCCCAAGCGGATCAATCCCTAATTCATGCACAAATGTCTCTGTTATACGAGACGATGTAAATACCAATCTATCAAGTTGAGTAAGCGCTCGCTGGATGCTTTCACGCTTGTGAACCACCTGGGCATAACGTGTATCATCGATCAGTCCGTATGTATAGGCATAGTCGCTCAGGCGCAGGTCGGCGCTTTCCGGGCGCAAAAGCAAGCGATACTCGGCACGAGAGGTATGCAGGCGATATGGTTCACTCATAGGGCGTGTTACTAAGTCATCAATCATGACTCCGATATATGCTTCGTGGCGACCAAGTACGAACGGTTCTTCGTCACGAACATGCAGAGCAGCGTTGATTCCGGCAACAATACCCTGGGCAGCAGCTTCTTCGTAGCCAGAAGTGCCATTGATTTGACCTGCAAGAAACAGCCCTCTGACGGCTTTAGTCTGCAATGTAGGAGATAACTGCTCGGGTGGCACATAGTCGTATTCGACTGCATACCCAACTCGCATCATCTCAACACGTTCGAGTGCAGGGATACTACGCAGCATAGCAAGTTGCACATCTTCAGGAAGACTGGTATTCATTCCCTGAACATACACTTCACCTGTGCGCCAACCTTCTGGCTCCAGAAAGATTTGATGCCTGTTCTTATCGGCAAAGCGCACTATTTTATCCTCAATAGAGGGACAATATCGAGGACCTATGCCCTCGATGATGCCTGTATAGAGTGGAGAACGGTGCAGGTTGTCACGAATAATCTGATGAGTTTGTTCGCTAGTATGCACAAGATAGCAAGGCAATTGTGGTCTCCACCCGTTAAGATCTTCGTCTGTTACCGGATAAATTGGATTGGGGCGACCGCCAGGCAGTTGTACATCTTCTCGAGCAGAGGCGTCTTGTGAAAAGAAGAGAGGTTCACGACTTCCAGGCTGTGGTATGGTTTTACTAAAATCGATAGTGCGCGCATCGATCCGTGGCGGCGTGCCAGTCTTAAAACGGCGCACTTCGAGTCCTAATGCAATCAACGAATCTGAGATACCCAGAGCAGGACCTTCGCCTGCTCGGCCTCCAGGTTGAGTCTTCTCCCCTACAACAAGGCGCCCATTAATAAATGTGCCGGTGGTTAAGATGATAGCGCCAGCCTCATATTGCCAGCCATTATTCGTCACTACACCTGTAACTTTCGTGCGACCATCCTCTCCCGTTTCACTCAGGAGCCGGGCAATGGTTGCCTGTTTCAACTCAAGGTTTGGTTGACCTTCCAGGACATACTTCATCGCGAGACGATAGGCTTGTTTATCGCACTGGGCGCGTAGGGCTTGCACCGCTGGACCTTTGCTCGTATTAAGGAGCCGAACCTGAATAAAAGTCCGATCAGTATTACGACCAACTTCCCCACCTAGGGCATCTATTTCTTTGATCAGGTGACCCTTTGCAGGTCCACCCATAGACGGATTACAAGGCATAAGCGCAACGCTATCGAGATTCATCGTCAACAAGAGTGTCTTTCGACCCATGCGCGCGCAAGCCAGCGCAGCTTCGCATCCCGCGTGGCCTGCCCCAACGACGATTACCTCATATATTCCTCGTAATACTTGCACAGGTGGCAGAACGTTTTCCCCGGACTCGTTGCTCATATATACTCGACTTTTTGATTTACTTTGCAGGCAAATGATTATTTCTCTTCAACGACTCGTATTATGGCGCAGAACATGCTCGTCGTCAATATTATTGGGAAGAATGTTTACATGATTGTTGCATGCACATCATGTGGTCGTCAAAACTCATTAAAAACTCGTTTTTAAGGTATAAACTCGTTGACCTTACGGGCATTAGCTGGTATTATATGCGCAACGATTAGTTACATTCGCAATTTCAGCAGCAGGGCAATTGAAAAATGCAGGAGCTAACTTCCTGGCGGTTACTGCTAGGACAGCTTATTCATGACCCACAAGAGCGAAACCGCATTGCTAATGAGTTAGGCATAAACCCTGCTACGTTGGTACGTTGGGCACATAATGAGACGAATCCCCGCCCTCAGAACCTCAGTCAGCTTCTTAAAGTCGTCGCTTCTGCCAATCGCCAGAAATTGCAGGAATCAATAGCTGAAGAGTTTCCAGAGTTTGGCATCAAAGTCAATGATGATTTCATTGAAGATACGTCGATTGAGATTCCAGCGGGAACCTATTCAAGCGTATTACATACGTATGTAACGGCTCCTAAAAGACAGCGGTCCTGGTTAGTCAGCAATCTCATTCTACAGGAAGTTCTTAGACAACTAGATCCTAACCTTCTGGGAATGACAGTCAGCATAGCACAGTGCGTAAAACCGCAGCCAGGAAAGAAGGTACGTAGCTTACGTGAGTATGTTGGAAGAGGAACACACCCCTGGAAAGCTACCATGAAACACGAGGTTGCATATCTTGGAATAGAGTCACTGGCCGGTTATGCTTTGTCCAATGCGCATTTACTCAGTATTCAGGATAGATCTGATATACTGATGTTCTATCCTGCAAGATGGTTGGATTGGGAAAAAAGCTCAGCAGTATGTCCTATTATGCGCGAAGGGCGCTTCGCGGGTAGTCTGATCGTCTCAAGCACGCAACCAGGCTATTTTTTATCATACCGTGAAACGCTTATTCGGAACTATGCTGAATTGATGGTACTTGCATTCGAACCAGAGGAATTTTACGAGCTGAGCGACATTCAATTAGCCGTGATGCCAGAATTTGAAGTACAAGAACAATACTTTCACACAATAAGACAACGAATCGCAAAAATTATGGAAGATGGAACAACGAAGAAACCGCCAGTGACAATCACCGAGGCAGAACAATTAGTCTGGCAACAATTAGAAGAAGAATTTGTTCAATCAATCCAGAATTTGTAACGAATATCCGTATTTTCTGATTAGAAGGACCTTGTGAAGACAAGAGAAGGACATGTTCAGGCTATGGTATTATTAAGACAGATTTGAGCTTCAGGTTAAGAAATGAGCCTCAAAACGATCGAAACATGACATGAGCAATAATAAGGTCAAGAAATGCAAGAAGCGACAACGTGGCGTGAGTTATTAGGAAGCATCATCCAGGATCCGCAAGAGAGGCGGCGGCTTGCTAATGAATTGGGCATAAATCCTGTAACCTTGACACGCTGGGTAAACAATGAATCCAGCCCACGTTCCCAAAGTATCCAACGCTTGCTGAACGCCCTGCCGCAACATCGCAAAGCCCTACTTGATCAACTATTAGATGAATTTGGAGGTCTCATAGCTGAGACAGAAGGCTCATTAACAGAGGACTTGCTGAATAAGATCCCAAGTGAATTTTATATTCGTGTCCTTCGTACCCTCGCAACGATCCCTCAAGTACTCCGATTCTCATCACTTTGCGATCTCATCCTGCAACAAGCGCTTGAACAACTTGACCCAAATCGAGTGGGCATTGCAGTTACGGTTGTCCGATGCATGCCTCCTTCCACTAATATGAAGATTCGCAGCTTGCGTGAGAGTGTAGGACGAGGAACACCACCATGGGAAAGCAATCTCGATCAGCAAGCAATTCTTTTAGGAGCAGAATCTCTGGCCGGAAATGTTGTCTCTTTGGGACGTCTTGTTGCTAACCAGGATCTCCTGGAAGAACAAAGCCTCTCGCCTGGATATCATGGACAATGGGAAGAAAGCGCTGCTGCTGCCCCCATTATGCTGGAAGGAAGGATCGCAGGCTGTTTACTTGTTTCTAGTTCCCAACCGAACTACTTTCAACAATCACGTCAGACACTCATCGAGAGCTATGCAGATCTCATTGCATTGGCATTTGAGACAATTGAATTCTACGATACCAGGCAAATTGAACTAGGTCTTGTTCCTTTCCAGGACGTTCAGAAATTGTATTTATCCGGCTTCCGGCAACGGCTTAGTGAAACCATGATACAGGCTACGAAGAACCAGCGGCCACTCACAATTTTCGAGGCCGAGCAAATAGTCTGGCAACAGTTTGAAGCAGAGTTGCTTGGACTACCACAAGCAAAAGAAAGTAAACAAGAAATGCCCAGGGAGCATGTAAAAAGGAGCCATCCATGACAACGCCTCAAGATAATCCAAAAAGTGGTAATGTCTATATTAGTGATCCCGAGAGCGGCGCTGAAATGGCGCGCTTGATCGATCAAGATCGCCTGGTTACCAATGGTATGGGCGGTCTTTTTCCCGAGCGGTCGAATGACTTCTCAGGAATCCATCGGGTACTCGATGGCGCCTGTGGCCCGGGAGGTTGGGCGCTCGAAATAGCCTTCAAGTACCCAGAGATCGAAGTAGTTGGATTTGACGTCAGCCAGGCCATGATCGATTATGCAAATGCGCAGGCACGTGTTCAAGGCCTGGAGAATGCTAGCTTCAAGGTAATGAATCTACTAAAACCATTGGAATTTCCTGATAACTCCTTTGATCTCTCCAATGTGCGTTTTGTCAATTTCCTCCCCGCCACAACCTGGCCGCAGTTTGTGCGCGAGCTTGCAAGAATCACTCACCCTGGAGGGTTCATCCGTCTGACTGAGAGTGAATGGTGGTACTATAGCACAAGTCCTGCACTAGAAACCCTGAACTCTCTGGTCATAAAATCCATTCAGGTTCAGGGAGGTTTTTCTCAAACGGGGCGATTTACGGGCATTCTTCCCCTTTTAGGGAACCTGTTGCGCCAGGTAGGTTGTGTTAACATTAAACTTGTTTCACATGTTATCGACTTCTCTTATGGAACAGAAGCATATGAAGGTTTTCGACGCGACGCATCCGTTGTCTTCAAACTGTTCCAGCCCTTCATTGTCCGCATGCAGGTAGCATCCCAGAGCGAACTTGATGACCTCTATAATCAAATGATACTCGAAATGTTGCGGGAGCATTTCCATGGTCTTATGATGCCTCTAACAGCAATAGGCGAGAAAGCATAATGCATCACGTATGGACGAGGGTTGTGAGGGTTGTGTGGATGCTCTCGCGCCGTCCTGGTGTCCGACACCGGGCAGAATCTCGTCATTGATCACTCGCAGGACTGCTGCGGCTGCCCTTTCCTGGTCACGAAGCATGGACTCGCCGCGGTCCTGCAACCCGACAGCGTCGGCTTCGACGCGCTGCATGCCTACTTCCTTGACCGCCTCGTGCCCGTGTGCGCTCAGTTGCTCGACGCAGCCGCCCAAGCCGGAGAGATCAGCGCCGATATTGATGCCTACGAACTGATGCGTGGCATCGGCAGCCTCTGCGTTGGCGGAGACCTCGACCTGCGCTACAATGCCCGCCACATGGTCGGGCTACTCATCGCGGGACTCCTCCAATCGCGCTCGACCTGATACTGCTGATCCAGAGAAGGAGCACCTGCAGTACCTCGAGAAGGTTGGTCAACTTCGTGTACCTTTGGGAATTCCGTGAGCAAAATTTTTGATACATCGGCGAATGGGTCTTCCCTCAGAAAGAGAGCAGGTCACTCACCGATGTATCCTGATTCCACCCATGGAATAGGTCCGGCTTAATTTGTGAATGATGAGCTTATCTGACGATTGCTATCCTTTTTCTGAGCATATGAAGGAAGGGCAAAACTGCTACTAAGGATGTGCTTTCACCAAGATTGGGCCAGTTCCAATTAATGTGTTAGAAAAGTCTCTCACTTTTTGCAGAGAGAAACGTTCATACTGATCTGAGCCATTCATTCTGAAGCAGACCAAAGTAGTGTTCGTCCTCGAAACGGTCGCGGAAAACGTAGCACTGGCGCAGGTTTCCTTCATAGTCTGGAGAGTTCTTTTTATGAGTAATACATGTACCAATTGCAGCCCGTTCGTTAAACGAACAGGCTGCCGTTGATGCTGGCAGCCTGCGTCGTGAAGCTCTCGTATCCTTTAGCGCAAGGAGATTTTGCATGAGATTGCTAGTAATATGTCAGGCCTCGCATATTCGCGAGACCTGAGCATACCGCTGAGTTGATTGAGTTTTTGCGCTGGATGAGTGCCCGCTCCAGCGCTCCACTTGCGCGCATCAGCTTCCATCATCCTCCCCACACGTTTGGTTGTCATGAGGGGTGACCCTCAGCCTCACATCAGTGGTTGAAGTAGTGCTCTTCGAGGTCCGGGAGAAGTCGCGGATGCACTGGCCGCCATCCCAAGAGTTCCTGGGTCTGTGCAGAAGACCTCGGTCTGTCGACCGCCGCCACTCTGCCGAGAAAAGGGCCGAAGTGGGCGTCTGCCTCTTCGCGGGAAATGCTGACCACCGGCAAGTTCAGGTGACGACCGATGACACTGGCAATGTCGCGGAATGGCACACCCTCATCGCCGACTCCGTCAAGCCGTGACCCCGCCTGGGCGCTTTCCAGTGCCAGGCGATACAGGCGCGCCGCATCGAGGCGATGGACGGCAGGCCAACGGTTGGCTCCGTCGCCGATGTAGGCAGAGACGCCCTTCTCGCGGGCGATGGTAATCAATCTCGGCACGAAGCCGTGATGGTCGCCCTCGCCATGCACGGACAGAGAGAGAGAGGCGACCGATGATCGCACTCCAGCCAGTGCGAGCACCGCGTTATCCGATGCCTCCCCGTTTAGGTGAGCGGTGGTCACGAACGGCTTGCCTGTGCCTTCGAGCGCTGCCCCCATCGTCTCGACGGCGCGCAGATCGGTAGTGAGCGCGGCTGCGAAGTCCGGGTGGCCGTGCTGAAACGCCAGGTGAATGACGCCGGAGGCCTCGGCGGCACCGCGGTGAAGGCTGTCGAGGTCGTCAAGGGCGCCGCGGTGCACCTCAGCCCCAGCTTCCTCCAATACCGCAGCCCCCGTGTCTGAGCGGGTAAGGCCGACGACCGTATGACCGGCACCGATGAGTTCGCGGACGACGGCGGAACCGATGAAGCCTGTAGCTCCTGTGACGAAAACACGCATAAGAAAGTCCTCCTTCTTCTGGTAAGATCAAACGTAAGTGTGATAAAATGAGGCTACCTCCATATATATATTAACGGAGGGACCCTCACTTTGTCAAGGGTCAATATCCCTGGGAGAAAGGAGTTGCCAGAAATGAACGAGCCACCACAAGCCAACCGCCCTATGCGAGCTGATGCGCAGCGCAACTACGCCAGCCTGTTGAAGGTGGCGCGAGTCGCGGTCTCCGAGCGAGGCGCTGACATCGTCCTGGAGGACGTTGCCAGGTCGGCTGGGGTTGCCATCGGAACGCTGTACCGCCACTTCCCCACGCGCCAGGATCTCCTTGAAGCCGTGTTCCTGGATGAGACCAATGAATTGAAGGGGCGCGCTGAAGCACTCGCTAGCGTTCCGGTTCCTTTAGATGCCCTGATCAGCTGGCTGCGTCTCCAGATGGACTTCGCGGCTCGAGGGAGGAGCATGGGAGCAGCCATCATGGCTGCCAAGCACGTTCCGGGAACGAGAATCTATGACGCGAACAAAGCGATGCACCAGGCGGGAGAAGTCCTCTTGTTCCGCGCCCAGGGCGCAGGACAAATCCGAACGGATGTCCATATTATCGACGTGCTCCGGCTCGTCTACGGAATCGCCATGGTGAACGAACATGCGTCCGATCCTGATGGGGTCAACCGAATGCTCGATCTCGTCATTGCTGGAATCAGTACAAAGCCGAGTCGGGACTGAAAGATTGCGTGTCACCTCTCGGCTAGGAGTCGATCCTATTGACGACGGCGTGCGCCAGTGGAGCATGCGCACCGGCTTCGCTGGGAAGTCGAAAGGCAATCTTGGGGAGGGCCAACATCGTAACGTTCTCTCAACGGGCATGGAGACCCAGTACCAGCGAAGCTGACACAGACCGCAAAGGAGATGGTCATAGTTGGTAGACATCCAACACATGTTGTAACCACAAGGTGTTGACGCATTTTCTCGCCACATTGACGCAATTCTCCGCCAGATTCAGGTCTGAAACCTGGATTCGTAGCAGAAATTTCGGAACTTTTTGAGGTAGAAATTTTCGGGCAGGTTAATGGGTCAATTTCAGATTCGGGCGAAGGTATGCGTCAGCAAAAAGAGGAATAAACATTCTAGTCAGGCTCTGATTGCAAATGGAAGATAGGATCGGCCGAATCCCGAAGGAAGTTTAGCCGTTTTCGGCTCTGGAAATGAGTTTGCATTGCCCTCACTCAGAAGGAAGTTTGGCCGTCATCACATAAATGGAAGGAAAGTTTGGCTGCCATTTCTCCCACACCGGCAAAATCTGACTCTCTCTGACCGTGCTAGCCTACGAGACAATTTCTGGCAAGAGAGGAGCAAATCATGGCAAAACCGCTCGATGGCACCGCACTTCAGGCATATTTTCGTCGTTTAGGCATCCGGCAAGACACGCAGGAACTGCTTACAGTGATTCGTTCTTCCCCACCAAGCCGCACCCCAGGAAGTCGTCACGGCAACGAAGCGGT
>Ga0116218_1002218_pt1 | contig 10990 bp, 7 predicted proteins | sample Sb_taG_2_FD_88966 | JGI IMG/M metagenome (GOLD analysis project Ga0116218, IMG submission 88966) | Peat soil microbial communities from Weissenstadt, Germany - Sb_50d_5_LS metaG | ecosystem: Environmental > Terrestrial > Soil > Wetlands > Peat | place: Germany: Weissenstadt | collected 2010-09-21 | reverse complement strand
TACATTTAGAAAGTGCTTTGAGGTATGTTACTGAGGATGAACGCGATATAGGCTTTCAGCCTGATCTTGATTGGATTCGTAAGAAACTTTCCAATATTGCAGCTGATATGAAGTTTGCTATCGGCAGAATACCTGATTCGGCTCCTACTCAAGCATACGCGGACTGGGCTTGTAATGATTCTGAATCCTGCGCCGATTGGTTACAAATATATTTAAGCGAGATAAATCTTCCTAGGAAGGGACCTCATCTATTGATCAAAAGTGAGCAGGAATTGAGGAAAAAGAAAGAATTGATTGAAATACCGTTGCAACCTAGTACCCTTGTCATGGAAGAGTAAGCGAAATTTTCATATCATTTTCCCCGATTATATTATATATCAATACAAAAAGCTTGTTATCGAACATTCTAATACAGAAATAGCTGTTAGCACTTACCTAACACTCCTCGCCACCATTCCCTCAATAATCCCCTCCTCCTCTCCAAAATGCTCCACCAACCTCCCAACAGCCATCCTCCTTAAACCCTCCTTCACCCCTGGCGTCAACGCCTCAAGCAACGCCGGATTCACAACAAAATAACGATCATCCTCGCTCAACTCCAAAAGCCCCTGACGTTCAAATCGTGGAAAAGGACTTGTCTTAAGCATCTGGCATATCTGCGCTATTGTTGCATTTGGATTATCAACAACCGAATGCTTCAAACCATAACTTTTTTCAGTAGGCAATCCTGCCTCTCTACGCAGCCTGTAAAATTCGGAGAAACAATGAGCAGTGTCCTTTAATGAGAACTCACCGTTCCCGTCCGCCCATTTTAGCATGACAAGTAGCAATAACATTTGGTAAGCATACTCGAGCTTCGTGTTCTCGATAAACGAAAAAAGCGTCTCAAGAGCAACATACTGTGCCTCGTCTGGGATAGTAATATCCAATTGTGTCTTTGGCTTCAGGCCAAGCATAAGGAGTCGCTTTTTATATTCTACATCTGACGTATTAGTACGAAGCCCTTCCTCGATCTTTACCAGTTCCTTCTCGATAGTAGTATCGAAAAGGTATGCCTCACTGCAAAATGCCGCAATCTGCGCCTCTATCGAGATAAATGGTTCGGTATGCCGCTGCCCAGTAATAAATAGATTATGCTCTACATTCAATGATAATCCTCTTTTGGTGAAGTTAGAGGTTCCGACCAGGCCTTTTTCTATGTAAAGCCTTCGTAACTACTCAGAAGGGGTTGCAAACTCTGCTAAAATAGGGCCATGAAAGCAGAAGAACGCATAGCCCAACTGGAAGCGGAGAACGCGTCGCTACGGGAACAAGTCAGCCAACTGCAAGCCCGTCTTGCAGAACTGGAAGGGCAGGTGGCGAAAGATAGCCACAACAGTAGTAAGCCTCCATCGAGCGATGAATTGACTGCTGTCATTACCCGCCATCTCCTGGGGAATCTGAGGAGGGACGCGACTTTTGCCAGAGCAAGCCTTCACGATTACCATCAAACCAGTAGAAGCGTCTCAATTGGATATGTTGGAACACGAGTTTTCTCCTGAGACGCTGTCAAAACATCATTACAAGCGCTATGAGGTCCAGAAGCAAAAGGCAGGAGTCTATCTCATCGCCTGGCATGATCACATCCCTGTGGGTCACTTCTTGTTGCGGTGGAGCGGCCCTAATGATGCTCGTGTCATGTCCTATGTGAACGTGAAGCTGAGTGCCTACTTGTCATCGGGAGGGACACGCGTTGCCTATCGGAGAAAGGGGGTAGCGACGGCGTTAATTCGAGAAGCTGAGCGATTAGCAAAAGCTAAAGGATGCGTTCAGATTGGGTTACAGGTAGGAAGCACCGATAATCCAGACGCAAAACGCCTGTATGAACACCTGGGCTTTGTCGACTGGGGATACGGAGATTTTCTCATTAGCTGGGAATACATTGATCTGGATGGCAACACCGGGACGGAATCGGAAATAGTCACGTATATGTACAAATCTCTCTGAGCAGAACCCCTACATCTCCCTGATGTCCAACTGAGTGGGAACATGTTTATTTGAACAGCCTCTACAATTCCCTACCTGAGTAGTTACGTATCGTCTTTGTGTACGACGGTTAGTGTTAATTATCAGATAGTAATAATAGAGGCGCCAGATTGGTATCTACTGCAATAATAATAAGGATCAAGAGAAAGTGAATCGTGATGATTCTGTGAGCTTGTAAATCATAATTGTAAAGGTATTGTGATACTAAAATGTTATTTATCTAGAGGAAAGGTAGCGAAATCATTAGATCATCTTGTGAGCATCTGAGTAAATAAAGAGTACCTTGAGGCAACAAGATGGTGCTCTCATGATGCGAAGAAGGAGAACTTAATCTATAATGTTTCCTTTAACAAGGACTATCAAGATCTTCTATACCTATGCTCATGCAGATAATAAGCTACGGAATGAGTTGGAAAAGCATCTCAGTCTCTTGAAGCGGCAGGGAGAAATCAGCGCCTGGCATGATCGCGAAATCGGTGCTGGGCAGGAATGGGCAAAGGAGATAGATGTCCATTTGAATGATGCCGATGTCATCCTGCTACTCGTCAGTCCAGATTTTATGGCTTCAGATTATTGCTATGATATTGAAGTGAAACGAGCTTTAGAAAGACATGATGCTGGCGAAGCACGAGTTATCCCTGTTATCCTTCGCCCAGTTGACTGGCATGAAGCTCCATTCGGCAAGCTCAAACCTCTACCGACAGATGGCAAACCTATCTCTCGCTGGTCTGATCGTGACGAAGCATTTTACGACGTTGTGAGAGGGATCCGGGAATCGATCGAAGAATGGAATGCATCGTCTTCTGTTATCTCGTCAGCCTCCAATAATGTGGCGCCAGCGGATATTCAGGAGAGTCCATCAAGCTTTGATCGTTACCAAATAGATTGGGGAGAAGCTCTACAGACTAGTCAGTTTTATGGACGCGAGAATGAACTAGCTGAGTTGCAGCATTGGATAATGGCTGATCGCTGTCGAATAGTAGCAGTATTGGGCATGGGGGGCATTGGCAAGACAAGCCTTGTTGTAAGGTTGGTAGAGCAGGTGAAAGATGGTTTTATCTATGTTTTTTGGCGTTCGCTACAAAATGCCCCGCCTTTAAAGAGCATAATGCTGGACTGTATCCGCTTTGTATCCAATCAAAGGCGAACAAACCTACCAGAGGATGTGGACGGCCAGATTTCGTTGCTTCTTGACTATTTACTGGAAAATCGTAGCCTGATAGTGCTGGACAATGTTGAGTCTATACTGCAAGCTGGTAATCGAGCCGGTCAGTATCGAGAAGGCTATGAAGGTTATGGGAAACTCTTTCAGCGCCTCGGAGAAGCACGGCATCAAAGTTGTCTCTTATTGACGAGTCGAGAGAAGCCTAGAGAAGTGGCGCTCTTAGAAGGAAAAACATCACCTGTTCGTTTGTTGCAATTGCTTGGTTTAGGACAAGTAGAAGGACGAGAGATTCTTCAGGACAAAGGCCTCTTTGGATCAGAAGAGGATTGGGCAAAGCTAATCCATCTTTATTCAGGCAATCCACTCGCTTTGAAATTAGTCTCCGAGCCTGTTCGAGAGGTGTTTGAGGGTGATATTTCTGGGTTTCTGAAGGAAGACGAGACAGTCTTGGGCGATATTCATGTTCTCTTGGACCAACAGTTTCAACGCCTATCTCAGCCAGAACAGGAGATCATGTACTGGCTAGCAATCGAGCGTGAAGCAGTTTCCTTAGGGGATTTGCGTGAAGATACTGAGATGATACACTCGGTGTCGAAGGAATTACTAGATGCTCTTAACTCACTCCGACGACGTTCTATGATTGAGACGACGATCCCCAGGTTTTTCACCTTGCAACCAGTGATCATGGAATACGTGACAAACTTATTTGTCGAGCAGACATCTGAAGAGATTAATGACCAGACATTGAAGTTGTTTATTAGCCATGCGCTAATCAAAGTGCAGGCTAAAGACTATGTGCGGGAGAGTCAGAAGCGTCTGATCCTTATACCTATAGTCGAACAGTTACTCACCAAATTAGAGAGAGTAGGGTTTGAAAAGAAACTCAGAAGCATACTTTCCACATTGCGTGACATACATCCTCAAATACCTGGTTATGCAGCAGGAAATGTGCTTAATCTGTTGGCTCAGTCTGGATGCAACCCTCGCGGATATGACTTTTCGAATCTGACAGTGTGCCAGGCTTACTTGCAAGATATGACGCTTCTTGATATGAATTTCGCGCATGCCAATTTTGTAAAATCTGTTTTCACCCAAAACTTTGGGGGTATTCTTTCAACCACTTTTAGCCCAGATGGGGAATTGCTGGCTGCTGGGACTACTAATAACGAGATTCGGATATGGCAAGTTCATCTTGGCACGCTCCTTCTAACCTGTCAGGGTCACACCGATTGGGTCAGGTCGGTGGCCTTCAGTCCCGATGGCCGTACGCTTGCCAGTGGTAGTGATGACCAGATGGTGCGCCTGTGGGAGGTTAGCACCGGTAGTTGCACCATGACTCTGCAAGGCCATACCAATTTGGTGCGATCGGTGGCCTTCAGTCCCGATGGCCGTACGCTTGCCAGTGGTAGTGATGACCAGACGGTACGTCTGTGGGAGGTTAGCACTGGCAGTTGCACCATGACTCTGCAAGGTCATACCAGCTGGGTTAGGTCGGTGGCCTTCAGTCCCGATGGCCGTATGCTTGCCAGCGGCAGTGATGACCAGACGGTACGCCTGTGGGAGGTTAGCACTGGCAGTTGCACCATGACTCTGCAAGAATGCATCAACCGAGTTAGGTCGGTGGCCTTTAGTCCCGATGGCCGCACGCTTGCCAGTGGCAGTGATGACCAGACGGTGCGGCTGTGGGAAGTCAGCACTGGGCAGAGCCTGAGTACCTTGGAAGGCCATACCGATGAGATTCTGTTGGTGGCCTTTAGTCCTGATGGCCGTACTCTCGCCAGCTGTAGTGAAGATCAGATGGTGCGGCTGTGGGAGGTCAGCACCGGTAGCTGCCTCAGAACCTTGCAAGGTCATATCAACCGAGTCTGGTCAGTGGCCTTCAGTCCCGATGGCCGTACGCTTGCCAGCGGCAGTGATGACCAGACCGTACGATTGTGGGAAGTCAGCACCGGGCACTGCCTTATGACTCAGCAAGGTCACACCAATGTGGTACGGTCAGTGGCCTTTAGTCCCGATAGTCAGTTCCTTGCTAATGTATGTGAAGATCAGTTCGTGCGACTATGGGAAGTCAGCACTGGCAGATGCCTCAGAACTTTACAAGGTCATACTAATTGGGGAAGCTCGGTGGCCTTCAGCCCCGATGGCCGTACGCTTGCCAGTGGTAGTGATGACCAGACGGTGCGACTGTGGGAGGTCAGCACTGGGCACTGTCTCAAAACCTTACAAGGTCATATTAGTTTGATCAGATCGGTGGCCTTCAGCCCCGATGGGAGTATGCTTGCCAGTGGAAGCGAAGATCAAACAGTGCGACTGTGGGACGTCAGTACTGGGCACTGTCTCAGAACCTTGCAGGGTCATACTAATTGGGTCAGGTCGGTGGCCTTTAGCCCCGATGGGAGTATGCTTGCCAGTGGAAGCGAAGATCAAACAGTGCGACTGTGGGACGTCAGTACTGGTAGCTGCCTCAGAACTTTGCAAGGTCATACCCATAGAGTCTGGTCAGTGGCCTTCAGCCCCGATGGGCATACTCTTGCCAGTGGTAGCGATGACGAGACGGTGCGATTATGGGAGCTTAATACCGATGAGCGCCCCATGATTTTGCAAGAGCCTGCCCACTGGGTCAGGTCGGTGGCCTTTAGTTCTGATGGGAAAATCCTTGCAAGTGGCAGTTTTGACAAAACAATCCGGCTATGGGAGGTGGGCACCGGTCGTTATCTCAGGACTTTACAAGGGCATACGGATCAGATATGGTCAGTGGCCTTCAGTTCTAATGGGAAAATCCTTGCAAGTGGCAGTAATGACGGAACAATCAAACTTTGGGATGCGCAGACGAGTGTCTGTCTGAAAACGCTTATAAGCGAGAGGCCATACGAGCGGATGAATATCACTAATGTGGAAGGCTTGACAGAGGCACAGAAAACTGCGCTCAGAGCACTAGGGGCATTTGAAGATAAAGAGCAAGCTTTCGCATGAAGGATAATATAGTAGACGAAAGGTTATACTAATGAGTGGAATTGTTGGTTATGTTGGTGCTCAGCAGGCAACTCCGATTCTGCTAGAGAGCCTGCAAAGATTGGCATATCGGGGATATGAATCGGCTGGTATCGCAGTGCTGAATAGTGAAGAAAAGCTGGTAGTGCGCAAGAGTTTGGGCAAGCTAGCGGATTTTGTCAAAGTTATTCGTCATGGGTCTCCTGATGGCTCACTGGGTATCGGTCACACCGGCTGGTTTACACATGGTCGGCCAAATGATGATAACGCTCACCCACACTGTGATTGCCATAATGAGATCGCAGTAGTGCATGATGGTATCATAGAAAACTATACCGAGTTGCGCAAGGAACTGTGTAATCAAGGACATCTCTTACGCTCAGAGACCGACACCGAGGTTTTGCCACATTTGATCGAGATGTACTATTCTATGACCAACGGTGATTTCCTGAAAGCAGTGAGCCTGGCCTTGAGCCGTATTAACGGCTCTTACTCCATCGCTGTCATCAGTAGCCATCATCCCGGAACATTAATCGGTGCACGTCGGTTTAGTCCACTGGTTGTTGGATGGGGTGAGCACGAGCAGTTTTTAGCCTCGGATGTTTTAACCCTGCTGAAGTATATACACCGGGTCCTCGTTCTTGAAGATGGTGAAATAGCAGTTTTAAGTCCTGATTGTGTGCGAATTTTTGATCTAGCGGGGTCCGCGATCGCACGCGAATCAATAGTTATTGAGCAGGAGCATGAGTCAGTCGAGAAGGGCAACTTTGATCACTTTATGCTTAAAGAAATCTACGAAGAGCCCGATGCCATTCGCCGCAGCCTATCACAACGTTTGATCGGGCTATCCTCTGACTTGGAACTTCATCTCTCCGAGTTGACACAGCTTGAGGGACAAGGAGCACTGCAGCGCATTCAGCGTGTCGTGATTGTAGGATGTGGCACACCACTTAATGCCGGGCTGATTGCGAAATATATGCTGGAGGAGTGGGCGCGAATACCGGTAGAAGTGGTTATTGCCTCTGAGTTTCGTTGCAGCAATCCAGTTCTTGGGCCTGAGGTGCTTTGCATTCCTATCACACAGTCGGGAGAAACCGCTGATACGCTGGCTGCGGCGCGCCATGCACGTGTTGGTGGTGCCTTGATCGTTTCGCTGACCAATGTCGTGGCCAGCGCCATTGCCCGACTTTCTGATGCAGTACTCTACCTCCATGCGGGACCGGAAATCAGTGTGTTGAGTACAAAGGCATTTGTTTCAGAAGTGGTGGTGCTGGCTCTGCTGGCGCTACATCTTGGCAGATTGAGAGGAACACTCAAAACGAGCGAACTGGAGTTGGCACTTAAAAGCTTACAACGATTGCCAGAGGAGGTGCAGTGGATTCTAGATCATGCTAATGACGCCCAAGAAGCGATAGCCGCCGTGGCCCGCGAGCTATCAGCGTACCAAAGTATTATGTTTATTGGGCGCGGCGTAGGCTATCCAGTCGCCCTGGAAGCAGCAATGAAGCTTAAGGAGGTTGCATATATTCATGGTGAAGGTTTTGCTGGCGGTGAATTCAAACATGGACCAATTGCTTTGCTGTGTCCCGATATGCCGGTAATAGCTATTGTTACGGCTGGCAGAACATATGGTAAAATAATGAGCAATATTCGGCAGATACATGCCCGTGATGCACGCATCGTGGCAGTAGTGACGAAGGGAGATACGGACATCCAAAATCTTGTCCAAAACGCCTTTTATATTCCACCCACACATGAGTTGTTGGCACCCATTCTCCAGATCATACCACTGCAGCTTTTTGCCTATCATGCTGCTTTAGCGCGAGGCTGCAACATTGACCAGCCACGCAATCTCGCCAAATCACTGACTGTCGAATAATCGGATGCCAGGTTGCATGCTGAAATTGTCCTAACTTAGGAGACAGCTCATGATATAACAATATCAAGGTAGATCAAAGAAAAAGAAAGGAAGGGGATATCAGTGTATCGTACGCTCATTCCGGTGTTTGAAGAGTTGCATGGCAAACGTATCGTTGTGCGGCCATACCAGGAAAGTGACGCACATGCATTCTTCGAGGCTATAGCGGAGTCACGTGAACACTTACGCACCTGGCTCCCTTTTGCTGAAGCTCTACTAACACTTGAGGATTGTCGAGACTGGATTATCCGCCAGATGGCCAACTGGCTACTTCGTGAGGAGTTAGTATTCGGTGTCTGGGAGGGCACAACCAGCCGATATCTTGGTGGTGGTGGCCTGTATCCCCGAAACTGGGAGATTGGGTACTTCGAAATTGGCTATTGGTTACGCGCCTGTGCCACGGGCAACGGGTATATGACTGAAGCGGTGCAACTTCTGACAGATTATGCTTTCACCAAGCTTATGGCTAATCGCGTTGAAATTCGTTGCGATGAGCGTAATATTCGGAGTGTCGCTGTCGCACAACGCCTCGGCTTTGTGCTGGAGGCGCAGTTGCGCAACGACTTACCTGCACTTGATGGGATGTTCCGCACGACCCTTGTCTTTGCGCTCATTCCGAATGATTTACAGTCAGTGAAGAAAGAACCTCCCCCAGACTTTCACTCATCCTAGTTATATAGCTTTATTCCTCCTCTCAGGTCAGTAGTTGACTTAATCCTGGGTAGCTCGTAGATTTGAGTCAAGCAGGATATAGGAGAAGACCTCTACCAAGCTGTCTAATATTCTATTTGCTTTGCTGAAATCCAGGTTTTTTGTCTCTCTGCTTGGGATAGCATAACAAATCATCTTTGCTGCAATAGCTGCGTCAATTCCGCTTGGGCCGTCTTCTAACACCAGGCACTCTTGAGGCTTAACGCCTAACTTCTCCGCTGCAAGAAGAAAAATATCAGGTGCTGGTTTGCCCTTTGAAACTTGCTCAGCAGAGCAATAGATATCAATAAAAGGAGCTATATGTAGAGCATTGATTACCGACTCAATTTCATTAAGAATTGAGCTGGAGGCAATGGCTTTTTTATAACCATTTTGTTGAAGCCTTTCCAGAAGTTCTATCAATCCTGGCTGAGGCACAATTTGGTCCTGCAAGAGTATCAAATATTGGGCTTGTTTTCTCCTGACGAATTCTTCCGGAGAAAGCGGTATACTAAATCTTGTCACCATATCTTTAGCAGCATCAATATCAGAAATACCAACATATCTTTTAAAATGCTCTTCTTGTATCAAATCTTTTCCAAAAATATTGAATATCTTCCTAAAAGCCTTATAGTGGAAAGGCTCGCTATCTATCATTAGCCCATCCATATCAAAAATAACTGCTCCGATCATAATATTTCTCCCGTCAACCAAACTCAAGAAACGAAGGTTTGTGAGATAACTCATCTGCAGAAGCAGCAGACACTTTCTGCCATTGCCATCGTCAAGTGGACAAAACGGTGCCCGAATTACTCCTGAGCTGCTTGTAGGCCTCCCACCAGTGATAATTGTATCGTCATGGTCTTTTTTCGGCGTTTCTTTCGAGAAGCGTACTCGGGGAGCCGTTTAACGAGATGCCACATGGCCTCATCGAATTCCCAGAGCCATCCTTGTAGTGAGAGGTAGTGCGTTTCAAACCGTCTGGCCTCTGGCGCCGCTTGCTGACTTTGACGACGCACTTACCTCCTAACGGTTCATAGGCGACAAACACATTGATCGTACCATGCCGCTCGTATTCGTTATCGCAGCGTGCTGGTTTGCCTGGTTCCATTGGCTCGCCCTCACGCTTATCAGCGAGCAATTGCTTGCTCCCTTCATCCATGCAGACCTGCGGATAGCGTGCATCATAGGGACGATGGTACACGTCGAGAATATCTTCCATATGATACACAAAGTCGGCATTCTTCTTGGGTGGAATGCACCACTGCTCTTTTAACCAAGGTTTGAGTTCATTTTTTTTAGGGTCACGCGAATCGTTTCTCGCCCCACCTGCTCGACATAGCCCGCCTCGACCATCTTGTGGGCCAGCAGTCGCACGCTCCAGCGCTCTCGTCCCTCCGGCTTTTCGCCGCAGGAGAGGGCGATTAAATAGGCTTCGTGTCGGCCATTGAGAGTGCGTTTCTCGGGGCGCGCTGGTTGCGGACGGCGCTTGAGCGCATCCTCAAGCCCGTGCTCCAAAAAGCGCCGTCACACTCGCGTGATCGTCGAGAGGCCAACCCCAAATGCCTCATGGATCTGCTCATCTGGCCAGTTGGGACCTCCTTCACTTCTATCAGCCTTGAGCAAGATATGCGCATGCATGATCTGACGTGCCGGGGCTACTCCTTTGGAAATCACCTGCTCGACCTGCCGACGTTGGTCTTCGCTCAGTACTATGCGTTGTTTGTTCATCAGTGCCTCCTTACAAGAATGGATCTTCGGGGCCTTTTCCTTCAAGGATACGCTTTTCCCTCTCCTTTTTCAAATGAAGATGGTCAATCCAGTAGTGCTCCGTCAAGCTTCATATGATCAGAAGAAATGTAGGGGCATCCCTCGCGGATGCCCGGTTCACAACCACCGATTCAAGCTTGACGGACAATCGTAGGTGCCGATTATGGCTTTTGATAATGAAATTGTTTGTGTACCACCTTTCCAAAACCGATAACCGAATTTGGGTTCATCCTCACATTTGGGGAACAGTGCCTGCTTACTTCCAAAAACAGGGAGTGGAATGAGGGCAGAGGAAGCCAAAATACATTAGCGGTCCGAAGAGCAAGGAGCGAAAGAGAGGTACGGCTGGAATCATGACGAAAAGAGCTTCTCGCATTGTAAAGCTACTTCTCAAGAGGCTTCATGAAGCAGGAAAAAACGAACATAACGGG
>Ga0116218_1002214_pt1 | contig 11005 bp, 7 predicted proteins | sample Sb_taG_2_FD_88966 | JGI IMG/M metagenome (GOLD analysis project Ga0116218, IMG submission 88966) | Peat soil microbial communities from Weissenstadt, Germany - Sb_50d_5_LS metaG | ecosystem: Environmental > Terrestrial > Soil > Wetlands > Peat | place: Germany: Weissenstadt | collected 2010-09-21 | reverse complement strand
CTTTGGCGCAAAGCAGCTGGTTTCTTCGCTTGGATTCTTCTTGTCTCCTCTTTGTTCGGGCAAAACTCCATCCCCGACTGGTGCCGCCCTCTTCCCCGCCCGGAGTACAAAACTCTCGAGCGCGTCTCCGTTACTGACGCCTGGTTCGAAGTCTACAAACCAGCGCCTGGCGTCTTCGCCATCTACGAACCTCACCAAGCCGAAGAAGTCATTAGCTATCTCATCGTGGGTGAGAAGCAGGCGCTACTGTTCGACACGGGCATGGGCATGAGCGACATTAAGAAGGTCACGACGGAACTCACCAAGCTTCCCGTCATCGTGCTGAATTCGCATACCCACGACGATCACGTGGGCGGCAACTGGGAATTCGACACGATCTACGGAATGGATTCGGACTTTACCCGCAAGAACGCGCAGGGCTCTCGCGACGACGCGCAAGCCGAAATCACGCCTGATCAGATCTGCGGCGCACTGCCGAAGGGATTCAACGCCAAGGCTTACGCCACCCGCCCGTGGATGATTACTGCCTACAAGCACGACGGGGATCGCCTCGACCTAGGCGGCCGCACTCTGGAAATCATCGCCACGCCCGGCCACACTCCGGACGCGATTTCACTCATCGATCGCGCCCACGGTCTGCTGTTCACGGGCGACACTTACTATCCGGCGCCCATCTGGCTCTTCCGGCCGGAAACCGATCTCGATGCCTATGCGGCTTCAATTCGCCGCCTGGCGGCACTTGCGCCACCAGTCAAGCTGGTTCTGGGCGCGCACAATATCCCGGTCGCACCGCCAACGGTACTGCCAAGACTGGTGGCCGCGTTCGATGCGGTGCGCGCGGGTAAGGTACAAGCGACTCCGGATTCGCCGGGGAAGGTTTTGTATAAGGTAAATGGATTTTCGTTTCTGATGCGCGCTCCGTGACCGGCGCCGGGCCTGCGGCCCGGGGACAGCCGAGGGCGGCTGTCCCCACATTCTTGGCGACGCTTTTAGCAAACGCTTTAGCGCAGTCCGTCTTCTCCTTTGATCTGATCTTTGGTCAATCCTCCGACGCGAGCCAGCGGACGCCCGCTGTCAGTGACCGCAATCGCCACCATGATTTCATTCGCGCGCGGCGCGTCATTGATTCGCACTTCCATGCCATCGAAGTGGCTGCGAACATACGCCGCGTCCTTGTGCCCCAGCGGGATGTCGAGCACCACGCCCATCCCACCACGTTTTTTTGAAGACGGAATCAGCGCCGCTCCCTTGCCTAGCACACGCCGCACCGGCGTTCCCAGCTTTGGATGGAGAATTGCCGCCGCATGTTCGAGTTCGCCGTTCTCTCCGACCGCCGCCGCCTTGCCGTAACTCTCGGCCGATGGGCCCAGAATTCCCAATGCTGCCACCGCTCGCGCAGTCAGCAGTTCACCAAGTTCCTCGCCGATCGCCATCAACTCTGAGAGATCGTCCACATATCTCCCGGCGCACGGATTCTCAATCACGGCTACGGCCGCCGCCCGCCGTGTCGGCGGCGATATCGAACGGTCCATCTCGCGCTGGGTTTCTTCCACGAACGTCGCAATCTTGCGGATCTTCGCTTTCATCTTTTTGGTCCTCAGCGTCTCGTCCTCATCGCAGTCCGTCTTTGCCTTTGATCTCAGAAGCCTTCAGTCCGCCCGCGCGCGCGTGCACCCGGGCCCCGGTCGTCATCACCAAGGCAAGCAGGATTTCGTCCGCCCTCGGCGCATCATTCACTCCTACTTCCATCGCATCGAAGTGACTGCGCACGTACGACGCGTTGATGTGCGTGATGGGCACGTCCAGCCGGGATCCGGGCCCGCCGACTTTCTTCGTCGAAGCCACAATCGCCTTCGCACCGCCCAGCACTTCGCGCATGGCGTATCCGCCCGGAACGTGCCACAAGGCTCCGTGCTCGATTTCTCCCGCGGAGCCCACAATCGCCCCCTTCCCATAGCCCTCGACGACTTTCGCATCGCCGCCCAGCGCCGCGACCAGCGCCCGCGCCATCTCCAAGCCCAGAGGCTTCAAATCGTCCATGAAACCTTCGATGTTCTCGACGTACCTTCCCGCAAACGGATTTTGAATGACCGCAATCGCCGCCGCGCGGCGCAGGGGCTTCTCTGCTACCGGCGCGCCCTCGTGAAAAATCTCCTCCACGCATGTAACCTTTTTTCGGACCACCACCTCAGGCATGCACCAGGCCCCTTTCGCGAGCCGCAGTCGCGATCATTCGCGATTCTCCCAAATTTCCTACCACGCGCGTCTCTCCTCGCAGACTCAGGGCAGCCGATCGGATCAGACCCATTCGCAGCAATCGTTCTGCGGTCCGCGTGCCCGCTTCCAGAGCCTGACTCACGTCGGCCGCCGTCAACTTGCCCACTGCCTGAGTAACCAGTTGATCGTGGAGATCGCTGTCGGGCGCAAGTTCGCGCGCCGGAACTCGCACAATCGCAGGATGTCCGGGAAGGTCGACTGCATTGGCGATGATGGTCGCCGCGGCATCGGCGGCCGCGGCACGATCGGCGAGCACGGTGACTGCGTCGGCGATGCCCAGGGAAAAGCTACGCCCTCTCCATCCGCTGGTGGCGATGCCGCGCACCGGATCAGCCGAACACAACGTGGTCGTCCCGAACAACGATGGGCGGTCGGGCCGCTCCACCATGCCGACCACAAATTTCGCGTCTGCGCTTAAGTGCAATGCAATATCTCCGCCGTCGTTGACGTATGCAGACGACAGTTCGGCCGCAGCAACCAGCGCGGCCAGAATCTCCTCCGCCACTGCGCCGGCCACTGCGGCCATCGGAGTGATGAAGTACTCCGCGGCATAAGGCATTACCGCAGCTGCCATTCTCCGGGCCACCGCACCCTGCGGCCATGCCGCTTCCGCACAACAAGGTCGCCGCAAGTAAGTGAGCTCGGCACACAACTCGTCGAGCACCGTCACAAATCGCGCACTGGCAGCTCGATACGCGGTCTCGACTTCGCGCGGCGCAGCGAACGCCTTGACGATCAAGTCAATCGGGCCATCGTGAAGATGCAGCCGCCGTCCGTCAGGGAGCATCCGGATTTGCGCGCGCTGATTCATCGCTTTTTCGTTTTTACGCCGGACTCGAGCGGCCACGGATTGTCCGTGTGCGCGGCCAGGCGCCGCCGGCTTTCATCCACGGCTGCTATCGAACTCAGCGGACGCACCTGCTCCACATATCCGCCCAGAGCGGCATAATCCTCCAGGCGCAATGTGAACTCAAGCGGTGCTACCAGCGCGGGCGTCGGTACATATCCAAACGCATTCCGCGGCATACGGGCCACGTCGACCATGAAGGTAATCCCGCCACCCGGCCAGACGTAAACCGGGGCACCGCCGCAGGTCACGCGTGTGAGCGCGTCGCGCACGGAATGAGTCAGCTTCACCGGATTCTCAGTCACGCCAGCGCGCAGCGATCCTCCGGCTCCGCCCATAAACAGGACGGTGCAGAGGGCAGGCTCGCAATTCTCCTGGATGCGCGTCACCGACTCACGCAGAGTTGCAGGCAATTCTTTTTCTCGCGGCTTCAAATCTCCGTCCAGCTCGAAATAGCCATAGTGCTCGCCGGTCGTACTCACCATCAGCAGGCGCAACCCCGGCCAGGCTTTCTTCGCGTTAAACTTCCCGAGAATCTGCAGCGGATCTTCGATGTCGGTTCCACCCCAGGACGTGCCTGGGTTTGCGACCTGAAAATATCGTCCCGGCGTGGATCGCCGTCCCTTCAGCTTGATCCCCGTCTCCGGCACGCCGAGCAGTTTGCCAGCCTGATGCTCTGAGAGCACGCCGGTGATGTGATCGTCGACCACCACCACATCGTCGACCTTGCCGAACCATTGCTTGGCAAACATACCGATGGTCGCGGAGCCGCAGCCCACGCGCATGCGCTCTTCCTGCGCACCATCCACAATCGGCGGCTGGCCCGCCTGCACCACGACTTTCGCGCCATCCTCAATTTTCAGTTCCACGGGCCTGCCTTTGCACAAGTTCAACAGGGTGTCGCAGGTGGCCGTGCCTTCGTGACGGCTGCCTCCGGTCAAATGTTTCACGCCTCCCAGAGAAAGCATCTGCGATCCATACTCGCTGGTGGTCACATGCCCCACGGCTTCTCCCTGCGCCCGCACGGTGCTGCATTCCGGGCCCAAATATCGATCAGTGTCGATCTTCACCTTCACGCCGCAGTAGCTGAAAATTCCTTCGGTCACTACCGTAACCATGTCGACGCCTTCCACTTGCGACGAGATGATGAAAGGCGCCGGCTTGTAATCCGGATAGGTCGTTCCGGCGCCGATGGCAGTCACGAACGTTTCCCCGTGGCTCGCTTCGCTGTGGTTGATCGTGCTTTGATGAATCAGCGTGCCGTCCCAGTCGCGCGCGCGCTCCAGGAATGGAACCACGGACTCTCCTCGCTCCAACGCCCGATCCAGCACGATATGCGGATCCAGCCGCACTAATTTTCCCTCGTGATTGCCATAGCGATCGCATGATCCTGTCCGCCCCGGCTTGATGTAGCACAGCACCGGGCAGGCATCGCACCGGATCGCATCGTCAGCCACGCGCACCTGCCTTCGCCTTCGCGAGAATGGCCGCCCGCACCCGGTCGGGCGTCGCGGGCACCTTATAGATGCGGACCCCAATCGCGTCATGAATGGCGTTGAGGATCGCGGGCGCGGTGGGAATCACCGCCTGCTCTCCAATTCCCTTCGCGCCGAAAGGGCCAATGGAAGAAGCTTCTTCAATCAAAATCGACTCTACGGGAGGAATGTCTCCGGCGGTCGGGATCAGATAATCGTGCAGATTCTCGCCTTTGCCGGGAAAGAATTCCTCCATCAATGCCATCCCCAGCCCTTCCGCAACTCCGCCTTCGATCTGGCCCTCGATCAGCGTGGGATTGATGGCGCGCCCCACGTCGTGCGCCGCCGTCACTTTCAGCACTCGCACCGTGCCCAGATCCACGTCGACTTCAATCTCCGCCAGGTGGACACCGAAGCCGAACACCGCGTACGGACTGCCCTGCCCGTTTTCGTCCAGCGAACTGGTGGGCGGATCGAACGTCGCTTCACACGTAATCACATAGCCATGCGAGTCGAGCGCCATCTCCGCCGGAGCAAGCGCTTTCCGCTTTCCCTCTTCAATAACCGACACAGAGCCGTCGCCGAACTCGATCTTCGCGCAATCACACGCCCCGGCCAACTTCAGAATCTCGCTGCGCAGTTTGCTTCCTGCCATGTGCGCCGCTTTGCCGGTGACGAACGTCTGGCGCGACGCCGAGGTCTTGCCGCAATCGGGAGAGAGCGCAGTGTCGCCTGAAACCAGATCGAACTGCGCCACGGGAGCGCCCAGCGCATCGGCACAAATTTGCGTGACGATGGTATTCGAACCCTGACCAATGTCGACCGCGCCTTGGTGGAGGGCAATGCGCCCATCGCTCTTTAATCCGACGCGTACGGTGGACGGATTCGGCAGCGAGGTATTGCCGCATCCATACCACATTCCCGCCACACCGACTCCGCGCCCCAACGGCCCCACTTCACTCGCGTTCAATGCGGCTGCTTCCGCCCGCGCGGCCTGCCATCGCGGCCGCAGAGCCTCGAAGCACGCGCGTATTCCCACGCCCTCGCCGAGAACTTGCCCCGTTACCGTCGGAGTGTCGTCCTGCAGCGCGTTCAGAATGCGAAACTCCAGGCGATCGATTCCGACGCGGTCTGCGAGTTCGTCATAAAGCTGCTCCTGGGCAATCGCCGCCTGCGGCACTCCGAATCCTCGAAAGGCTCCCGCGGGAACAATGTTCGTATGCACGGCGCGAGTCAGTGCCCGGTAGTTTGGGACGCGGTACGGTCCCGAAGCGTGCACGGGAACGCGCCCCGCAACCGTTGGCCCCCAGGACGAATACGCGCCCGTGTTGAAGTCTGCGGAAAAATCGAGTGCCGTCAGTTTGCCGTCCCGCGTGGCTCCCGCACGCAGCCGCATACGCGCGGGATGCCGCTTCGTCGTCGAAACAATCGACTCCGTCCGCGAATACACCATGCGCACCGGCCGCCCCAGCTTCCAGGCCGCCAACGCGACAAAGGGCTGCACGGAGAGGTCGAGCTTCGCCCCGAATCCTCCGCCCACCGCAGTCGGAATGATTCGCACGTGCTCTGGCGGAATTCCCAAAATCTTTGCGACATCGTGGCGATCCATGTACGGAGCTTGCGTGCAAGCCTGAATCTCGATGTGATCCCCCACGCGCCGCGCAAACCCCGCTTCCGGCTCGATGTAGGCGTGCTCGACGAATCCCGTCTCGTACTCACCTTCGGCCACGACGTCCGCTTGCGCGAGCGCTTTGTCCACGTCCCCGCAAGCCACGCGACCGCGCACCAGAACATTTCCTTCGCGATGGGCATGCATGCGAGGCGCATCGGGGGCCAGCGCTTCGTCGATCGTTTTGAGCGGCGGCAACTCTTGCCAGCGAACGGGAAACTCCGCCAGGTCGAGGGTCTCGAGCGCGTCGGCCTCTCCTGCCAAAGCGGCCACCGCTTCCCCGCGAAATCGCGCTTCGTGGTGGGCAAACACAGGCTGATCCGCATACCTGGGAATCACGCCATAGCAATCGATGCCGGGCACATCCTTCGCCGTGAGCACCTGCAACACGCCCGGATGAGCCGCGACGAACTGATCCAGATCGCCGAATCGAAATTGCGCTCGCGCATGCGGGCTGCGAATTACGCGCACCCCGAGGGCCCCCGCAGGAGTTTCATCTGCCCCGAAGATCTCCGTGCCCTCGACTTTCTTCTTGCCATCGAGCCGCACCAGGCGCGCACCCACCGCCGCTCCCGCGACAGGCGAAGCCTCCAATGCGGCATTCGCCCCAACCTCCATGATCGCGCTGATGATCTTCCGATACCCGGTGCAGCGACAAAGCACGCCGCCTATGGCATCCATCACTTCCCTTTCGTCCGGCGATGAATTCTTTTCCAGCAACGCAGTCGCGGCCACCAACATCCCAGGCGTACACGCACCGCATTGTGCGGCACCGTGAGAGAGAAATGACTGCTGCAGGCGGCCGTGCAAAGGCGAACTTAAGGCCACCCCTTCCACGGTTGTAATTTCACATCCCGCGGCCTGTCCCGCCGCCACCAGGCACGCACAAACCGGCTCGCCATTCAGCAACACCGTGCAGGCGCCGCAGTCGCCCGCATCGCATCCCACCTTCGTTCCTGTCAGTCCGAGATCGTCCCGTAGAAGGCGCGACAGCCGCCGCGTTCCAGCCGACGCAACCTCTACGCTGCGTCCATTCACGCAGAATGAAATCAAATCAGTTTCCACCGATGGGAGTTTTTCTGTGGTCGCCATCAGCGGTTCCCCACGCAGGCTTCCAGCGCGCGTCGCACCAGAGTCAGAGACGCATCACGCCGGTATTCCGCCGTCGCGCGCACGTCATCAATCGGTGAAAGAGTGCTGAGATGCTCGGCCCTGACAGCCTTGCCAATTCCCACATTCGCCGGCAAACCAACCAAATCCTTCTCCAACTCGCCCAGCCGCTGTGCTTTCGCCGAACAAGATCCCACTGCGACGTGGACCTCTGCCACGCGGCCCGCTTCGTCAGTTTGCACCACCGCCGCCACCATTGAGATGGAGATCACCAGATACCGCCGCGAGCCCAGCTTCACGAAAGCCGAAGCCGCGTTTTCGATTCGCCGGGGAATCAGCACCGCCGCCAGAATCTCATCCGGGCGGCGCATCGTCTGGCGATTGCCCGCGATAAACTGCGCCAGTGGCATGCGGCGCCTTCCCTCGGCAGAAGCCAGTTCCACCTCCGCATCGAGCGCCAGCAACGGCGGAACCCCATCCGCCGCGGGAGAAGCGTTGCACAAGTTTCCGGCGACGGTGGCACGGTTCTGAATTTGTACCGAGCCCACTTCCCGCGCCGCCGCCTTGAGCGCATCAAGACAGCGGGGCAACGGCGCGCGAATGGCATCGCTCCACGTGGTCAGCCCTCCAATCCGAATCTGCTCGCTTTCTACGGAGATACCACGGATCTCGCCCAGGGCCGTAATGTCGATGACGCGTCTCTGCGGCAGCCGTTCACCGAGAGCCGGATAGAAGTCCGTCCCTCCAGCCAGAATTTGTCCGCCGGGAGAAGCCAGCAGAGAGACTGCCTCATCGAGCGTTTTCGGCTTGAGATACAAGAACCGGCCCCCCCACGACAGCACGCCAGCACGACACTCTGAGCTTTCAGAGTTTGTATACGAAGCTTGTGGGTTTGTACAGGCTCCGTTCCGGCTTGTTCTGTGTTCTAATCTCCGCGTCGTAATTCTTGCACGCAGGAAGTATTCGGAGAGACCCATGCCCAAAACCTGCCTGAAAAAGACTTGTTTGAAGCGCTATGCCTTCGTTGTTGCAGCGACTCTTGTGGCTTCGGCGTTAGCCCAATCGTCGGGACCGCCCGCCGATCTTGACGCCTACGTTGCTTCTTCGATGAAGACCTTCGACGTCCCCGGCATGGCAGTGGCCATTGTGAAAGACGGAAAGATCGTCGTCGCCAAAGGCTACGGCATTCGCAAGCTGGGCGATCCCACACCGGTCGACGAATTCACCATGTTCGGCATCGGCTCGAACACCAAGGCATTCACCACCGCCGCACTCGCCACGCTGGTCGACGAAGGCAAGCTCTCCTGGGACGATCCCGTTTACCAGCGGCTCCCCGGCTTCGTCATGTACGACCCCTACGTCTCGCACGAAATGACGATCCGCGACCTGCTCACCCACCGCAGCGGCATGGGACTCGGCGAGGGCGATCTCCTTTTCTGGCCCCACTCCACCTACACGCGCGAAGAAGTCATCTACAAGCTGCGTTTCATGAAGCCGCACTCCAGCTTCCGCAGCCACTACGCCTACGACAATTTGCTGTACATGACGGCAGGACAGATCATTCCGGCAGTCACGGGCACTTCCTGGGACGATTACATTCGCCAGCGAGTTTTTGCGCCCCTCGGTATGAATCACTCCAACGTCAGCAACCAGGCGTTCAAATCCGGCGACGACTACGCGTTCCCGCATTCCAACGTGGACGGCAAGCTTCAGGTCATTCCGTTCGGAGACCTGGACAACGCCGGACCGGCCGGCGCGATCAACTCCTCGGCCGCCGATATGGCGAAGTGGGTGCAGCTGCAACTGAACCGCGGCAAGTTTGTCGACCGGGAGGGCCACCTCTTCACCGAGCAGCGGTCGAAAGAAATGTGGACCGGCCAGACTATCCTTCCAGTGGGCGACCCTCCACCGCCGCTCAGCGGGCTGAAGGCCAACTTCGCCGATTACGCGCTGGGCTGGGGACTGCGTGACTATCACGGCCGCAAACTGGTTGGACACACCGGCGGAGTCGGCGGCTTCGTTTCGCGGGTCATGCTCGTGCCCGAAGAGAATCTGGGTGTCGTTGTGCTGACCAATGCCGAAGAAGGCGGCGCTTTCGATTCCATCCTCTATCACGTGCTCGACCACTATTTTCATTTGCCGGCGACCGACTGGGTGGCTGCTTACAAGTCGGTAAAAGACAAAGAAGAAAAGGACGCGGCAGAGACCATGAAGAAGGCCGAAGGATCGCGCGATGCCAATTCAAAGCCTTCCCTGCCCCTCGAGAAATACGCCGGCGCTTATAACGATGCGTGGTACGGACCGATCACCATCCGTATGGAAAACGGCGGCCTGGTCATCACCTTCGATCACACACCGTCCATGATCGGCGACCTGCAACACTGGCAGCACGACACGTTCAAAGCGCACTGGCGCATGCGCACGATCGAAGACGCCTTCGTCACGTTCTCACTGAATCCGGACGGGAGCATTGAGAGCGCAAAAATGGCTGCAGTCTCGCCACTAGCCGATTTCAGCTTCGACTATCAGGACCTGCTGCTGAAGCCAGCAGAAAAGAAATAAGAAAAGAAAATGAGGGTGCCCCACCCTTGTCCCGACGGTTTTTGGCGGGACAGGGTGGGGACTTTGACTGCCGGGTTCCTAACACTGCACAGTGGCCACCTCCGACAACCCGCCCTTCAAAACAGCCGAGGCCGAAGTCCAGTCCCACAGCGCCTCTCTGCGCCGCGAACTGGGCATCGCCGACTTGGTATTGGCCCAGATCCTCATCATCATCGTCCCTGAGTTCTACGGGACGGCGGTGAAAGCGGGCAGCGCTCATGTAGTTCTGTGGCTCCTCGCCATTCTTCTCTTCTTCATTCCCCACGCTCTCGTCGTCGCTCACCTGAATCGTCTGATGCCTTTGGAAGGCGGCCTCTACGAATGGGCCCGGCTGGGGTTCAGCGATCGAGTCGGATTTCTGACTGCCTGGAACATTTGGCTTTTGCAGACCGTCCAGGTATCGCAAATCGCGCTGGTGACGACGACCTACATCTCCTACGCCGCGCCGCGCGCGGCCTGGATCGCCACCAACCGGACGGCTTTGGTCGCCGCGTCCGTCGTGTTGATTGCGCTCATGATGCTGATCGCGCGCCTGGGCCTCGGCATCGGAAAGTGGTTCAGCAATGCGGGCAGCGTGGTCACGGTCTTTATTCTGACCGTGCTGATCCTCTTGCCGTATTTCCACGTCTGGCGCGGGCGTCTACCTGCGTACCACCCGCTCCCGCTGGTCTTGCCGCCGATGACCTTGTTGAGCTTCAGCATCTTCAGCAAAATGACTTTCGGGGCGTTGTCGGGATTTGAGACCGTCGCAATCTTTGCGGGAGAATCCCGCAACCCCGCGCGCAATATTGCCCGCTCCATCCTTTTTACCGCGCCGATTATCGCCATCCTCTACATCTTCGGCACCAGCGCGATCCTTGCCTTCGTTTCCCCCGACGCGATCGACGTGATCGGGCCCGTCCCGCAGGCTCTGCGTGCTGGTTTCGCCATCCTCGGCTCGGCTGGCCCAGTCGTTTCCATTGCCATCCTGTTCATGTTGCTGAACTATCTCTGCAGCTACACTCTGTATTTCTCGGCCAACACGCG
>Ga0116218_1002212_pt1 | contig 11011 bp, 8 predicted proteins | sample Sb_taG_2_FD_88966 | JGI IMG/M metagenome (GOLD analysis project Ga0116218, IMG submission 88966) | Peat soil microbial communities from Weissenstadt, Germany - Sb_50d_5_LS metaG | ecosystem: Environmental > Terrestrial > Soil > Wetlands > Peat | place: Germany: Weissenstadt | collected 2010-09-21 | reverse complement strand
TCCTTTGTAGCCGCCTTCTGTGAACGGACCAAACTGTCAACCATGTGCCCGGTCTGTTTTGTCCACTATGTGCCCGGTTTGGACCACCTACCACCCACGGCTTACGCCGTGGGCTGCATTCTTGCGCCGCTTCGCGGCTACTGAAGCCAATTTGGCGCCCCACTTTTTCCGAGGACTGTTGGCTTCGGCACAGACTCCGGAGGGACGGCGCCGGTTCTCATCAACTCTGAGCATGCCTCTGACAGTGGGCGCTTCAACTATTTGAGCGGATGTTCCGACCTAACGCAGCGCCAGCAGCGAACCTACCCCCGGCTTATAGCCGTAGTAGTCGCCGATCATGTGCAGCTTTTCGATGATCTCCTCATCGTAGCGCTGCTTGAGTTCGTCGGTCAGAACGCTGTGCTCGGCGTTGGGGTCTTGCGCAAGATCAAACAGATAACTCTGCGCCGGAGAATCATAGGTTGTGTACAGATATCGCCCGTCCGCGGTGAGAATCCCGTACACCGCCCGCACATCGGAGGCCAGCAGCAGGTCGTCGCGCCGGTAGCGATCGAGTTCCTGCCTGGTTTCGGCAAACAGAGGCCGCCCGTATAGCGGATTCTGCCGGATGGGCCGGTGCCCCAGCAGGTAGTAGAGCGTGGGCGCGATGTCGGTCAGGGTCGAGAGTCTGGCGTCGTCATAGACGAGATGCTCGCGCATCTTCGGCGGCACGTGCATGATCAGCGGGACGTGCATAATCTCCGGCCAAATCGAGGTCGAATGGCTGCTGCGCCCGAACTCGCCCGTAGCGTCGCCGTGATCGCTGGCGATCACAATAATGCTGTTGTCGTACATCCCGCGCTGCTTCAAGTAGGCGAAAAACCCGCCCAGGCAAGAATCCACCCAGTGCACCTCGTAGCTGATGCGCCCGCTCATTCCCACCGGGCCTTGCCAGTGCTGTGATGCCGCGGAGGGCACATCATTGCGCGCGAACTGATGCACATTCATGGATTGCGCGTAAAAGAAAACGGGCTGGGCTGGGCCTCGCCGTCCATCGAGCGTCGTTTCCAACTGCTGCACCGTAGAGCAGATTTCGTACTGGTTCCACAGCTGCGTGTTCAAATCGAGCTTCGTGAACTCATCGGAAGGCGGGAAAATCTGCTGCAGCACCGTGTCATAGCTCACCACCATCTGATATCCATCGGTCCGGGCCAGCGTGCGCAGGCTGTTGACTTCGTTGAAGGGTTCCGGAAAGTGCGTGTGCAGCAGCAGCGCGCCCGACCAGATCGCCGGCTCGGAAAGGGAAGTCCCCATATACTGCGTGTCCGCGTTCTTGAACACGACGCTGTCGCGTGCCAGCGCATCCAGGTTGGGGGTGTAGTTCACGTGTTGCGGGTTATAGGCGCCCAGATAATCCGGCCGCATCGAATCGACCACAAACAGGAAGATGTTCGGTTTTTCACCCGGCGCCGGCGACAGATTGTCCACCAAACGCACTCCCTCGCGGATGTGAGTGTCGCGGATATCCGTATTTTCCCGCAGGATGCGGCACAGGTCTCCGCAAGCCTGGTGGCGGCTGTTGCCCAGCGCGTGGTGCGCTAGCAGGAAGGAAGCGTCATGCCCGCCATAGGCTTCGAGGTTCAAGGAAATCTCGTCATCCGTTGAACCCATCGGCCTGCCCCAGAAAATCTCAGTGGCCAGCAATGCTTTGTAGACAAAGGCGCTGACCACAAATATCCCAAGAACAGCAACGATCGAATAATTTGCCCGCGCCGGGCGCAGGCGGTACAGGCACAGGCTCATGGCGATCCAGAAGATCAGCGCTGACACGCTCTCCACAAAGCCATTCCAGTCCTCGCCGCCGATCAATGCGCGGGACCCCAGCGCCAGGGCCACCAGCGCCGCCATTACCGCCCAGGTCAGAATGGCCGCTGAGGGTGAGATTTTGTGCTCGCCTGGCAGGGGCGCACTCCGCAGCGCCAGCACCGGCGTCACCAGCGAGAATCCCCACAACGTTAGCGACAGAGCCAGGGCTCCGGCATAAATCCAGGCTCGCCGGCCATCAAAGCTCATGGCGTTGTCGAGAAATCGCGTCAACACGAAGGCCAGAACGATCGTGATCAAACTGCCCAGCAAAATCCGCCGCGTCGCCTGTGGCCTGGCGCTTTTGGCGGCTGCGAGGAAAACCACGTTGACGACGGACAGCACTGCGATCGCCAGCGCGACGTGCGACACCGCGCTCCACAGAGCTACTTCTATTTCGCGAGCGCGAAAGCTGAAGGCCAGGGTCTCACTGTAAATCTGTACGCGTGCGCCGATCGTGTAGATGGCGCTGGTTACGGCTGCGGCCAGCAAGGCGGTGGAGTACCCGAACGGGCGTCCGCTGCCTTCGGCCTGGCTGGTCGACTCCGTCGCTGACCCATTCTTCTCCCAAAGGGCAAACCCGACGACCGGCAGCAGGGCGATGAGACTCCACACATAAGCGTGTTGATCGCTCTGCAACACCGGAAGGAAGGGCCGCATCGTGAGATAGGCTCCGCTTGCAACCAGCAGCCCGCAACCAGCGACGAAGCGAGGGGCTAGAACTCTTCGGTCACGCGGAGACCCTGCTGAACTCCAATTCGCTCCCACTGCCATCGCTGCCGCCAGCCAATACAGTCCAGCCTGATGATGCGCGAACCAAGGCATCCACGGATAGGGTGGCGCTTTGATGAACGCGGTGTAGGTGTACGGCAGAAAGGCCAACAGGCAATAGAGCGACGTGAGAACGAAGTAGGCCCCCGACACCAGCCGCAGCAGCGTGTTAAGCCAAACCTTCAAAGTACCGGATCCTCTGGAGAGGAACGACAAAACGACACCAATCCCTCGCCGCCAACTTCAATTTTCCCCGACCGCCTCGAATGCCCGCAAGTTACTGTGGCGCTGACCAAAGAAGCTGGCCACGCCGACGCTTGCCCCGCCGGCTCTCCGTGACCAAAGTACCAACCTCATCAATACCTCCGTGTGCCGATCGCACGCCCTGAACTTGCTGCACATCGGCTAGGATGGAGACTGCGCTCCCGCACGAGGGCGCTTCCCGAATGCCCACACCTGCCGTCAGGAAGTCCGCGCAATCATCGGTGACGCTGTTTGCCCGCAACTTCTTCAAGCACCCCTCGATGTTGGGCTCGGTTATCCCCAGTTCACGGTTTCTCGTCAAGGACCTGATGGCGCAGATTGATTGGGAGCGCGCCCGGGTCATGGTCGAATTCGGCCCCGGCGTCGGCACCATCACGCGCGAGGTCCTGAAGCGCATGCGCCCTGATGCCACGCTGCTGGTGATCGAACTGAACGACGAATTCGTCGACTACCTGCGTACCACCATCCCAGACCCGCGCCTGCGGGTGGTCCACGGATCGGCTGCCCACGTGCGCCGCATCCTCGCAGAACACGGCCTTGCCCCGGCCGACTACATCATCTCCAGCTTGCCTTACAGCCTGCTGGACGAGCCCCAGCGCCGGCAGATCGTTGCCGAATCCCGGCACGCCCTGAAAGCCCAAGGCTCGCTGCTCGTCTTCCAATACAACCGCACGCTGCTGCCGTACCTGCGCTCCAGCTTCAGTTCCGTCAAACTTGGCTTCCAGTTGTTTAATATCCTGCCCGCGCTGATCTTTCGCTGCACGCCGTAAACGACATCGTCTAATCTTGCAATTGTCCCGCCGGGTGGTATGCTGTTGCCCGTCATGGCGCGCATCTCCCCGGAGCAGGTGCGGTCTGAAGTCCACAGGTTCTGGCAGGTTCTGACCTGCAAGTCGAAAGATCCATTCGAAGAGTTCTACTCCCCTGACGCTACCGTCATCACGGGCAAAGCCAAGCGTGCCGAGCGGGCGCAGCTGGCCGTGGCTCGCCGGAAGCGCGAGATCGCGCAGACCAGCGACGCCAGCGTAGAGCTCGGGGCGATCGATGTGGAAATCGTCGGCGACCAGGTAGCCATTGCCTCCTACACCTACAATTTTCGGAGGATTCGCAAACGCGGCGATGGCGACGTTCGGCGCCACACGCCCCACGGCCGCGCCACGCACGTGTTTCAACGGGACGCCGCCGGCAGCTTGCGGATTGCGCATGAACACCTCAGCTCTGCTGCTCCAACCGGGGTTCAGCCCGTGCCCAGGGAGTAGACGTGCGTGAGTTGCTTCGGCGGGTGATCCCTGCCGGGGGCAGGGACGAACATGGAGAAAATTTCGGCCGAGCAGGTTCGGGACAGGGTTCAGCGCTTCTGGAACGCTTTTTCGGGCAAGGCCAAATCCGAATTTGAAGACATGTATCTGCCGTCGGCAACGGTGTTCGCCGTGGACGGGCGGCGAAGCGAGTTGGGGCGTCTTACCGTGGTGCGCCGCGCCCGCGAACTCATGAGCCAGTCATCCTCGGTCACGGCTCGATTGGGGACGATCGAAGTGCAACTGCTCAGCCCCGAGGTTGCCGTGACCTCCTACCCTCTGCATTTCTGCACCGTCCGCAGCATGCCCAATGGCCGCCGCTACCGATCGGAAATTCCCTACCTGCGCGCGACCCACGTTTTCGCGCGCGATGGCGAAGGCCATCTGAGAATCATTCATGAGCACTTGAGTTCGGCGGAGCCGGTTGTGGTGCAGGAGCTAACGCAGTAGGTTGTGCCGGGTCCCGGATGCACCTTCAACAAACGAAGGCCGGACATCCCGGAATTGCTTCCGGATGCCGGCCCACGTCTTCCTTCAACTTGGAGAGGAAAGCTTTTTGGGTGCCCCATTTCTCGCGCGTTTTGTGCGCGAGAAGTGGGGATTTTAGCCCGACCTCAGTTGCCCGGGTTTGAGTTTGAGGCCGTGGTCGGAGTCCCGTTCGGAGCGCTGGCCCCGAACCGCGCCAACCGCGGATAGAACGGCGTGACTTCAAACGGCATCTTGTCGCGCGCCGAGGTGATCGCGACCGGAGCCGCCTTCACCATCTCCGCCTTGTCGTCCCAGGGATTGATCTTCACGCGGCCGCCCAGAGGCAGGGCCGCGATCTGATCGAGCTTGTTGTTGTCGAGTGCCGGACCCTGCGTTTCCAGAGCCTGCAGGCGGGTGACAGAACCGCCTTCGGCCAGAGGATTGCCCAGGTGCGTCGTTAACAGGGCGCCGAGAGCCGGAGCGCGCAGTTGCAGCGCCTTCAGGAACAGGCCCACGTTGTCGAGCTTCTGCGCGTAGGGCGAATTCTTCAGCAGATCGATGGCTTTCTTGTCCGCTGCCTGCTCTTCCTCAGGAATGTGCTTGAATCCCAGGTTCTGGTAGGTCCCTTCGTCGGAGAACAGCATGCGGTCGTTGAAGGCGTACTTGGAGCCCAGGTTGTGGCCGAGCACGATGTGTGCCAGCTCATGCGAGAGCACCGCCGCCAGGCTGGCCTCGTCGGGCAGAACGTCCACCAGGCCACGGCTGATGACGATGGTGTTGCCCACGCTGAAGGTTTCGAGCGGCGCGGTCAGCAGCACCCGCGTGCGCACGGGCCGCGGCAGATCGATGTTGTTGGTAACTTCAAGGTTGTTGACCACGGTCTGCAGAATGTGGTCGAGGTCGCCCTCGGGAGCGAGCAAGCCCGCCCGGGTCAGGCGCTCTACGACGTTGTCTTCGGCCTGCTGCTGCCACTCGCGCTCAGCCTGCAGCGGAGAAGCATCCTGCGCCGCCGGGCTTTCGTCTTTCACCGCGTCCACGCGGATCTGCGTCAGCTCGTCGTCCTTGTCGCCCTTCTTCAGGTCATAACCCCAGATGCGGGTCTGCGCTTTGAAGGCAAGCTTGTTCTTCACGCCCGCGCTGAAATCGCCTTCCTCGCTGTAAATGAAAGCCGGCACCCAGTAGCCGGGGATCAGGTTCAACCGCCAGCTGTCCATGTGGAAGAAGTAGGTGTTGCGCGTGGGCGGATAGTACGTTCCGTTCAGGCGCACGATGTTGAAGTCCTGGTCTTCGACCCAGATGCGGCCCAGGAAGCGGCCGCGGCCGGATTTCGGCTTGGGCTTCACGTCAAACACCAGGCAGCGCACTTCGCCCAGAAATTCGCGGCGAATATAGCTGAAATCGTAATGTTCGCGGTCGAAGTCGGAGCGGTCGGCGTAGACCATCCAGGAGAAGCCCATGGGCTGATACTGCACCTTGTAGAGCTTCTGCAGCCCGCCCAGCAGACGCGTCTGCATGCCCTTTTCTTCTTCTTTCAGATAGTCCTTACGATCCACGGTCTCGCCCATATCCAGGCGGCCGAGGAAGTAGTGATCCTCGCTGGGAATCGGGCCAAGCTGGGGATCGCTGGTCAGGTTCTGCAGATAGGTCTCGACCACGGGCGTGCGGTTCGACAGGGCCTTGATCAGGCCGTGCTCGCGCTCGATGAACAGGTTCACCACCTGGTCCATGGTGGTGGGCGCAGCCAGGGGCGCGGGTGCGGCCGGAGCCGTGCCTGCGCTGGCCGCGCTGGCCGGAACCGAAGTCGTCGAGGCCTGCGCGGTCTGGGTCGTGGCCGGGGCTGCCGGCTGAGAAGGTTGAGCCGTCTGCGTCGCGTCAGGCGCCGGCGACTGCGCGGCCGGTTGTGTCCCGTCCGCTTGCTGGGCGGACGCGCTCATCGCTCCGAGCAGTACCGCCGTAAGGATCCAATTCCAAGTACGCATGACTCTCTTCTCCGTAAATCAGTTATCAGTATCCAGTACCTAGTACCTGGTACTCAGTACCCAACGAACGCACGCTACTGGGTACTGAGTACCGGGTACTGAGTACTGCTTTTCAGTACGCCATCTGAAACGTCACATGCACGATGGCGGTTGAATCCACCGGCTGCCCGCTGTGCAAGGCCGGCTTGAACCTGATCTTGTTGGCGGCGGCGATGGCAGCCTCGTCCAGCCCGTGGCCCAGGCCGCGCACCACCTTGTTCACATGCAGCGAGCCGGTTGCCGAAAAACTCACCTCGAGCAGCACCTCGCCCTCGAGCTTCAATGCCCGCGCCTCGTCCGTGTAAACCGGATTCGGCTTGTAGGTGATCTCTACCGGCGTGGTAGCTGCACCCGCGTCTGGTGCCGCGATTTTCGGCCCCTGATGCGCTGCAACCGTCTCCGACCCGAATCCGCCGGTCGAAACACCCTGCCCGTTGCTGCGGCCGTCACCGTGGCCGCCGTTGGCAATGCCATTGCCAAATCCGGCGCTGGCCACCGTACCTTTGATTCCGTTGGCCCCGCCCGATCCGTTCCCTTGTCCCTGGCCCGCGGGCATGTCAAACGATCCCAGCGCCGCGGTGTACAACTTCGCGCCCGCCTTGCCTGTACCGGGCAGTCCATTGGGATCGCCGAAGCCGCCGGTCTGCACCTTCTCGACCGGAGCATTCACGGTCGGCGTCTTCGAGCTTCCCTGAAAATCTCCCGTATGCACCAATTGCGGACGGGCTCCGCCGCTCACCGCCATCTTGATTTGCGGCGCGGCGAACTGGTTCACCACCACCTTCGGCGCTTCCACGGGCTGCGGGACGTTGTGACGCACCTCGCGCGGCACCACCAGCTTGGGCTGGTCGAGTACGGGCTGCAGCTTCACCGCCGGCAGCAGCTTGGGTTTAATCTTCGGCACTTCCGGCTTAATGGGTTCGGGCAGGGGCCGCAGCGACGGCATGGGAATCAGTTCGGTGATGTGATACTGCGCCAGTTGCAACCTCTGCGGAATCAGGAGGCCGATATTAAGAATGATCAGTACGGCCAGCGCCACCAGACCGTAGCTGGCCGCCATCGCCTGCTTGTTGACCTTGCGCTCCGGCAGTATTCCGAGTTGAAACCCGCGGTAAGCTGTCGCCATCTAAATTCACTCCATAGGGGCCCGGTCGGGGAGAGTTCCGGGACTTGGAGTCTTCAAAATACGAGAGATAGGACAGGGGGTAAACGTGTCCACGGCTCCTGACCTTAGGTAACCAGGGCTACGACCCTTTGGGGAAAGTAGCCCGGAACGGGCTCGGGACGCGGCTTCTGCGGCAATTGCTGTTCACCCTGAACTGAGGAAAAACGGGAAGAAAACCAAAGTACAGGGGTAAAACCCGGCGCTATCGTATCAAGTGCCGCGCAGGATTGCCCTCGGTACCGTCGGTGATGAAAGGGCCTTAAGAAGGGGAGTGCCGACGCAAAGAAGAAAACACCAGAAACACAGGAATTCCGGCCAGAATCACCAGCAATCCATAGCCTGAATTCGGCCAGTCGTTGCGGAAGGTGTAGCACAACAATGCCGCCGCCACGGCCACGAACAGCGCGGGCACGACCGGATATCCCCACATGCGGTAGGGCCGTACCGCCTGCGGTTCACGCCGGCGAAATACGAAGACCGTGCTGCCCGAGATCATGTAGAAGAGCCACTCGGCGAAGATCGCCAGCGAAAACAGCTGGCGGAAATTCGCTCCCAGCAGGAGCAGGACGATCGACAGCGCGGCCTGCACCGCCAGTGCCATCGACGGGGTGTGAAAACGCGGATGCACCTCGGCCAGCGCGCGGAAGAAATATCCGTCGCGCGCCACCGCATAGGGCACGCGCGCTCCGCTCATGATCGTGCCATTCAGCGTCACCAGCATCGACAGCGCCATGCCGGCTGAAACGATGCCGGCACCCATCCGCCCCATGACCAGCGCGACCGCATCCGAAGCTGGCCGCGGCGAGGCGGCAATCGCCTTCGCCGGCAGCACATATTGCACTCCCGCGTTCATCAGCATGTAGAGCGCGGCCACGACGGCCACCCCAGCGATCAGCGCAACCGGAATATTCCGCTCCGGACGCTTCACCTCTCCCGCCACCATGTTGAGATCGTTCCAGCCGTCATAGGCCCAAAGCGCCGCCACCAGCGCCGCGGTGAAGCCTGCGAGTCCGCCCTTGGCGCCGGCGAACGTCCCGGCAAAATTGTGCCAGCCTGCTCCCGCGACGGCCCCGGCAAAGCACACGACCACGATCCCCACAATGATCACAACCTTCAGCAGCGTGAACACCAACTGGAACTCTCCAGCCTTTTTAACCCCGACGTAATTGAGGAGCGAAATCAGGATTGCCGCCCCGATCGCCACTACCTGCCCCCAGCTAATCGCAAAAGGATGGGAGATCACGTTGGCAGAGAAGAAAGAGAAGACCGGGAACGTCCCCAGAATCCGCACCAGCCCGGTCACGACCGTTGCAATCGATGCGGGCTTGGCGATGACGAACCACGTCCAGGCATAGAGGAATCCGGCCAGAGGCCCGTAGGCGTCGCGGACGTAGACATACTCGCCTCCGGCCTGCGGCTTCATGGCGCCCAGTTCGGCGTAAGTGAGCGCCCCGAAGAACGACAGCAGCCCGCCCACAATCCATGCCAGGTAGACGAGTTTGGCGGAGCCGACCGCCTGCATCATCTCGGAGGGGACAAGAAAGATGCCGCTGCCAATGATCGTGCCGACGACGACCGCGGCCGCGTGGCTGACGCCGAGGTCGCGGGAAAGCTCAGGACGGAAGGTGGCGATCTCAGGCATGATCGAAGTGAGCCAGTATACGCGAGAGGCGCAGCAAAGCCCTTAACCGCGAAGGTCGCAAAGAAAGGCCGCAAAGATCGCGAAGAGAAGCTGCTGACTTTGCCCCCCTTTGCGTCCCTGGCGGCGGTTCTTAGCGCACTTTGCGGTAAAGGTCTTGGTGTTGGAGCTGAAGGTTATCTTCCGACAGTTCTTGGTAATTGTTGACCATCCGTCTAATCCCGTCCTTGAGGAGGACGACGTGAAAGTTGATCAATAGACCGACGTGAATGTCCAGTAATCTGAGGTGTGACAACAACTGCGCCTCATCTACTGGGTGGAGTGTATCCTTGCATTTGATCTCAACCACGACCGTGCCCTCAACCACCAGGTCGGCGCGAAATCCGCACTCCAGCTTTACTCCGTCGTAGACAAGCGGAACCGGCCTTTGCCGCTGCACGTGAAACCCGAGTTGCTCCAGTTCGTAAGCGAGGCAGGCCTCGTACACCGATTCCAGCAGGCCTGGCCCTAGCCGCCGATGAACCTTGATCGCAGCTCCGATGATCTGCGGCGTGATGTCCTCGCGAGTCAAGAGCTGAGTCCCAGCCGCCACCTACGCTCGCTGCAGCACAAGACGGTCAATGTCCGCAAGAAAAACTCGATCTTGTTCCCAAAACGAAACAGCAAAGACTTTTTACCGCAAAGGACGCGAAGGAAATGCCGCAAAACACGCTAGGAAAACCAGCGACAAAGCTAGACCAAAGGGGTTGCTTTTCTTAGCGTGCTTTGCGGCATTTCCTTCGCGATCTTTGCGGTAAAAATGTGTTCACTCAACCCGGTCGCGATCTTAGGGGAGAACCTGCTCTCGAACGATTGCCATGCTCACCACCCACCCCACTGCAAACGTCACCCCGCTCCCGATCATGACCCACCACGTCCACGAAACCCGTGTTCCCAACCAGAGATAAAGCTCCGTCGCAAACCCGCACAACATCCCCACCATAGCCCCGCGTTGATTGGCCCGGCGCGTGAGCACGCCGAGCAGGAACGCGCCCAGCAAAGCCCCGTACGCGACCGACGCAATCTGCAACCCGACTTCTACGACTCGCCCGGCTTTGTGCAGCGCGACTACCGCCAGCGCAAACAGCACCAGGGCCCAGGCGAGCGTCGCCACACGCGCGAGCCGCATCTTGGTTTTCTCATCCGCTTGCGGCCGCAGCCGCACGTAGAAATCCAGAATCGCGCTCGACGACAGCGAGTTCAGCGCTGCGCTCAAATTCGACATCGCCGCTGCCAGAATGGCCGCAATCAGCAGTCCCGAAACGCCGTGCGGCATCTTCGTGACAATAAACGTCGGATAGATCCGGTCTGGCTTCCCGAAACCCGCCGAGGGCACGCGGTAGTAGGCCCACAGCATGATTCCCACCATCAGAAACAGCGCAAACTGAAACAGCACTGCCACGCCACTCGAAATCAGTGCGGTCATCGATTGTTTCTGCCCCCGCGCCGCCAACAATCGCTGCACGATCAGTTGGTCGGTGCCGTGGCTGGCAACGGTGAAAAATGT
>Ga0116218_1002211_pt1 | contig 11015 bp, 8 predicted proteins | sample Sb_taG_2_FD_88966 | JGI IMG/M metagenome (GOLD analysis project Ga0116218, IMG submission 88966) | Peat soil microbial communities from Weissenstadt, Germany - Sb_50d_5_LS metaG | ecosystem: Environmental > Terrestrial > Soil > Wetlands > Peat | place: Germany: Weissenstadt | collected 2010-09-21 | reverse complement strand
CCGGCCGACAGCTGACGATCGCTCTGCTCGAGTGAGAAGGTCGAGGCCGGCTTGTGCTTCGCCACGGAAGGGAACGCCAGCGCGGACCGACGCTGACGATCGCTTCGACGATTCACGCCGCCTACGCCGGACGCTCGCCTCCGACGGAAAGCATCCGCGGGTAGCGCCGTCGCCTGAGGCGACCGTGGGCGCGGGGGCCTCGTCGACCTCGAGCTTCGCGCTCGCATTTCGCGCATTGCGCAACTGGGGTCCACTCGCCTCCGCCTGCGTACCGATACGCCTCGTGCCTATGTAGAGCCTGTCGACCGGCGAGGCGACGGTGCGCTTCTGCGTGTCGTCCTACTCGACACTGACGCCGGGGTCGCGGCCGGCTTCCGCAACCCCTGCGCGAGCAGTACTCGCGTTGGCGCGCCTGGGGACGGGCCGCGTTTGTCGTTTTGTCACTACACCCGGCTTGGCGCGTGCCGCCGGGCAGCCCCCGTTTCTTCACCAAGCAGGTGGGCGCCCTTGATCAACGGGCGCCCCGCCGGTGGCGGGTGCGAGGACGCGACCCGGCGCCCGGCCGCGTCCCGCTTGTGGTTGGCACCGTACGTCGCCTCCACGCGCGATAAGCCAGCTCCCACAGCTCCGGGTTGACGCCGTACGATCCGCCGATGAGCACCAGGCTGGAGACGGCGCCTCTGGTCATTCGCACCTTTCAGGCCAGGGACGCGGAGATGTGGGCCGTCGACGAAAAGCCGACGGGCACGTTCATTGGGCAATGCGGGCTGCGTCCGGCCGCGACGATGGATCCAAGCGCCGGTAGCGAAATCGACCTCGCGTCTCACCTCACGAGCGCCTCGTGGAACAAGGGTACGCAAACGAGGTCGTGATCGCCGTGCTGGCACACGCGCTCACAGCGGTGGGACTCGAGGGAGTGATGGCGGTCGCGCTTCCGGAGAACGTCGGCTCCTGGCGGGTGATGGAAAAGGCGGGGATGCGATACGAAGGCACGGCCAGCTACTACGGGTTGGAGGGCCTCAAGAAGTACACCGCCGAGCGGGACTCGTGGAAGCCGCCGGCCGCCCCCCGGACAAGCCACAACACCGGCCGCTCGGTAAACCCAACAACGTCGCTGGCATACGGGCGGGATGGCGCTCCTGCTTCCTTTGCGCCGCAGCGTCCCCCGGCATAGGAGCCGGAACCCACAAGCCGCGGCCTGAAGGGCCGAGCCGCGCCGGCACCGGAGTCACGCTTTCCGGCGCGATGAGGTTTCCGTCGCTACCTGAGGTGGCGAAGGGAGCGCATCGGGCTCATCGCGGTCCCACGTGTCGCGGCCGGTGTCACGAAGCTGTCAGCCAGCTGCGCTTGCGCAGGCCCACCAGCCGGCGCAGGAGTGAGGTCGGGGCACGCCTCACCGCGCGCTGGTCGGACAGCTGCGTGTTGGACCGCGCGCGCAGTAGCTCGACCATCGCGGTGGTGCGATGAAACGGGTCGGCGATCACGACGCCGTGGGTGAGCGAGATAGCGGCACGCAGGGTGCCGCCGACTTCGGCCACGAGGTGCGGTCCGTGCAGCGGTCGGGCGCAGTCGAGCTGTGCGAGTTCTTCGAGCGCGCGCTCGTCAGCTGGGCGGGAGAGCCGCAGCGTAACCGCGTCGGCGGACACGGTCGGGGACGTGCCGGTCCGGGCGCCGCGGGGCCTCGACCGGCGTGAGCTCGTGAGTTCGCCGGCGCGGCGGGCTTGGTCGGCCTCGCGCAGCAGATCGTTGATGTGTTCGTGTGCGGCGAGGTAGGTGAGCGTGGGTGACATCCAACGGCTCCTTAGGTAGGTAGGTGGTGTGGTCGAGATCGACGATCCCAGGTGCCCGTGGACGCAGCGCGAAGCCCACGCGAATCGCCGGTGAAAGCGCGTTCGAGTGAGATCACGCAGCGCGACGGGCAACGCCACCGGCCCGAGGAGGCGGCACAATGCGTGCGTGCGAATCGAGCGGACGCGTGAGAATGTCTTCACGGTCACGGCGACCAGTCAGGAGCTGTCGGCGTTGGTCGCGGCGGCACGGATGGCGCTCGAGGCGATGCGCGGTGCGCCCGAGCCTCCGCCGGCTGAAGCGGTCGCAGTGCTCGAACGGGTGATCGGAGACTTCGATCGAGCGCGCGATCGGCTGATGTGAGCGGGCGGCTGACCGGTCGGGTCGGCCGCCCGCCGAGAATTGCGTCAGGCCGGCGCGCCCGCGGCCATCTGCTCGCGGACATGCGCGGTGACTTGGTCGAACTCCGAGGTGAACCGGTCATAGTCGAACTGGAGGGTGTTCAGGTAGGTGCTCCAGCCCATCGTGTTCTTGGCGATCATCGCGGTCTCGGTGATCTCGTCCTCGGTCGCGCCGAACAGCCGCGCCGCCTCCGCGTGGAAGTAGGCGCAGTAACGGCAGCGGGTGGCTCCGGAGACGGCCAGCCCAATCATCTCCTTGTACTTGTTGGGGATGGCGGTCTCGGACAGGACCAGTGATTTGAAGCTCGCCCACTCGGTCGGGAGCAGGTAGTCAGGGACGCGCTGGAAGAACTCGGGAACGAGTCCCAGGGTCCCCTCGATGTCCCGATCCGCCTCGTGGCGATCCTCGACGACTGACATGAAATGACCTCCTGGCGGGTAGGTGGGGTTGTCGAGGAAGACGATCTCAGCGGACCGTGTGCGGGGCGCGAAGCGCGCGCGAATCCGCCGTGAAAGCGCGCTCCGCGAACGCGCGGAGCGCGAGATTGACGCCCACCGGCTTGCGCGCCTGGGGGCAGTGACCGCCGTCGGGCACGCGTAACAATTCCCCGCCGGTTGCCTTGACGAGCGCCTTGGCGTCGGCGTGAGCGGTGATCTTGTCGTTGGGCGCGGAGATGACCAGCACCGGACAGCGCGCCCGGCGGGCCAACGCCAACTGATCGCGCCGCGTCGCCGGCGCGGCGAGGTCGCCGAGGACGCTGGCGATCAGCGTCCTGGCGTCGGTCTCGAGCGCCCAGCCAATCGCGTCCTCGAGCTGTTTGGTCGAGTGCGACGTATTGAAGACCCGGCGCATCCACCACTCGACGAAGTCTGGGTAATCGGCTAACCAGTGCGCCCCGTTGAACTTCAGCCAACCCGCCGCGACCGGCGGACGGATGAACAGGCCCCGCCGCAGTCGCGGATGGGCCATGGTGCGCCAACGCAAACCGTGGACCGGGCTGACGGGGAAGAACGGCGCAATGAAGGCGGCGGCGAGAACGCGCGCCGGATGGTCGGCGGCCAACAGCAGCGCCCGTTGTGCCCCTTTCGAGAGCGATACGAGCACCGCTCCCGCGGTCTCGGTCGCGTCCATCACCGCGAGCGCATCCGCCGCGAACTCCTGCTCCCCGTATGCCGCGGGTTTCCTCGGCCTGTCGGATCGCCCGTTGCCCCGGGGATCGAAGGTCACCACGCGGAAGTGCCGCGCCAGGTAAGGGATCTGCGCCTTCCAGCATCGCGAGTGGATGATCGTCCACGTCGGCAGCAGCAACACGGTCGGATCGCCGTCTCCGTAGCGCTCCCAGAACACGCGGACCCCGTCGCGTTCGACGTAGCCGGTCTCGTCGGGATAGCGGGCTGTGCTCACAGCATCTCGGCGATTCGCTCGGCCGCGCGTCGCGCGCCGTCGGTCTCAACCGGCAGGTAGTCGACCTCACGCCCGATCTCTTCGGCGATGGCATCCGCGATCGACCCGGGCGTTGCACTGTCAAAGTCCATCCGCCGTCCCGCGCGATAGCGCTCGAGGCGGTGACGGACGTGGAAGTTCTGCTCGAAGTGGTGTCCGAGGGGGAAGTAGATAAACGGCCGGCGGTTCGCGGTCAGCTCCATCGCCGTGGTCAGCCCGCCCTGGACGACCGCCAGGTCGCAGGCCGCCAAGTGGCGATAGAGATTGTGGACATAGCCCACGACTTCGAGACTCTGGTGGCGGGGCAAGGACTCCGGATCGATGCGCGGCCCGGCGACGACGATCGTCCGCAGGCCGGGAATCCGTGCCGCGGCGAGCGGATGGGCGTCGATCACGCGGCGCAGCAGATGTTCGCCGACGCCGGAGCCGCCGACGCTGACGATGCACACCTGCTCGTCCGGTCCGTAGCCGAGCGCGTGGCGGAGCGCTTCGCGGTCCGCGAACGCCTCCGGAACGAATCCTGAGACGTAGCCGGCGAAGTCGAAGTGCTGCTGGGTCCACTCGCGGATCAGGGGAAGTTCCGGCCCAAGCCGGTCGGGGACGATGTCGTCGGGGTTACCGACGAAGATCGCGCGGTCGCGCAGGCGCGGGAAGCGCGCGATGTGCTCGACCATCTCGGCGTTGTAATCGGCGGTCAGGAACGCCTCGCGCTCGCCCCCGTCAGGCATCGGCAGCCACCCGACGAAATCGGTCAGCCAGCAGTACGCGGCTCGTTTGAGCTCGGGGTTCTCGTGCAGGTAGTAGTCGAGCTCCCACGCTTCGTCGCCGATCCACAGGTCGTAGGGCTCCGCCTCCACGAGATCGTGGAAGACCATGAAGTTCGCTACCAGGATCTCGTCCATCCGCCGCCACGCCTGGAAGCAGTGCAGATCGTGCTCGGCCGATTCGGATTCGATGTGCGTGGACTCGTTCGCTAGCTCGCCGCTCGCCGGGTGGACGCGCTCTCCCTCCCCCTCCAGCAGGCGCGTGACGGGATCCTGGGCCAGCCAGTCGATCTGAAGGTCGGGCGCCAGTGCTCGCAGTTCACGCGCGATCGCCACGTCTCGCTGTGCGTGCCCCAAGCCGATCGGCGAAGAGATGTAGAGCGCCCGTCGGGGACGTGCCCTGGCACGGGTCCAGGCCGAGGTTGGCGCGCTCCGGGGATGGATGAAGTCGCGGAGCATGAGGTTGACCTTGACCGGATCGCGCGCCTGCGGGCAGTGGCCTGAGCCCTCGAGGGTGACCAGCGTGCCGCCGGTCGCCTCGGCCAGCGCCTGGCCCTGGGCACGGGGGCGGATCATGTCCCGGTCACCGTGCAGGACGAGGGTTGGGCAGCGCACCCTTTTACACACCGACCGGAAATCCTCTCCGCGCGGGAGGTCGATCCCGCGCTCGGTGTCGACGAGCGTCTCGGGTCGGGTGGTCAGCGACCACCCGATGGCGTCCTCGATCTGCTTGGTCGAGTGCGGCTCGTTGAAGCACTTCGCGAAGAAGAACTCGAGGAAGCCCGGGAAGTCCCGGCACCAGTAGTGCCGGTTGTGCTTCGCCCACTCCTCGTCCGTGTCGAGCAGGTCCTCGAACGGGTACAGGCACCGCTCGGGGTGGCTCGGTGCGAGCGCGACCGCGGGACCGATGTGAACGATCGCGTCAACTCGCTCCGGGTGGTCGGCGGCCAGAACGGTGGCGGACAGCGCCCCGCACGAGAAGCCGACCAGCGTCGCGCGCGCGGTGCCGGTGGCGTCCATCACCGCGAGCGCGTCCGCGACCGTCTCGTCGATCGTGTACGCGTGCGCGCCGGCGGGCTGATCCGAGCGCCCGCCGCCGCGTCCGTCGAACGCAACCACCCGGCAATGGCGTGCGAGATAAGGAATCTGGAGCTTCCAGAAGCGTGAGTGGGCGATCGACCAGGTTGGGAGCAGTAGCGCGGTTGTGTCGCCCTCGCCGTAGACCTCGTAGAACACTTGGACCCCGTCGCGGTCGACATAGCCCGTCTCTTTGGGGTAGCGGGCGCGGGTCTGCTCGGGCGCCACGGCGGGCGATGTCGCGGTCCCGGTCATCGGGGGTGGTCGGGGCCTGTGATCCGGGCGGCTGACGGTGGCGCGGTCATGGTGCACACCCTCTCACTTCGTCGTGTGCGGAGCGCGAAATCAGCGTGAAACGGGTTTACGCTTGCGCGCAATGCTGCGGGTCCTGGTGCTGGGTGAGTTGGCGATCGAGCTCGACGGCACCGCGCTCGAGCCGCCGCCGAGCAAGCGCGCCCGGGCGTTGCTCGGATGGCTGGCGCTCGATCGGCGCATGCACGCCCGCTCGGGACTGGCGGCCCGATTCTGGCCCGACGTGCTCGACGAGAGCGCCCGCACGAGCCTGCGCAGTGCCCTGTCCGCGCTGCGGCGCGCGCTCGGGCCCGACGGCCAGCGTTACCTGCTTGCCACCCGGGATGAGGTCGGCCTCGCCGACGACTCGCTCGTGTGGACGGACCTTGACGAGTTCGAGCGCCGGGTCGAGGAGGGGCGCCTCGAGGAAGCGCTCGAGCTCAGCCGCGGCGAGCTGCTCGTGGGTCTCGACGAGGACTGGGTGTATGAGCGGCGCGATGAGCATCGCGATCGGGTTGCCGGCGTGCTGGCGCGGCTGGCCGCGGACGCCGAGCGCGACGGGGACATGGCCCGCGCGATCGACTACACCCGCCGGCAGGTGGCGCTCGATCCGCTTGCCGAGGACCATCAGCGCGAGCTGATGCGGCGGCTGGCCGCGGCCGGCGATCGCGCTGCGGCGATCAGGACCTTTGAGCGGCTCAGCCGCCGCTTTCGCGACGAGCTGCGGATCGTCCCGTCGCAGGCGACCCGTGCGCTGGCCGAGGAGTTGCGGCGCGGCGGCGAGGGGACTCCACCCGAGCCAGCGACGCGTGAGCTTTCTCGCGGCGCGTCGAGCGCTCCGGAGGCGCCGGTCGCCGCCGCGATCGTCACGCTGCTGTTCACCGATCTAGTCGGCTCGACCGCGCTGCTGTCCGAGCTGGGCGATGATGAGGCCGAGCGCCTGCGACGCGTCCACTTCGGGCTGCTGCGCGACGTGGCGGGCGCCCGCGGCGGGCAGGAGGTGAAGAACCTCGGCGATGGGCTAATGGTCGCGTTCCCGAGCGCGGTCGAGGCCGTCGGCTGCGCGATCGCGATCCAGCGGGCGGTCCACCGTCACAACGCACGCCAGGCCGACGACCGACTCCGGGTGCGCGTGGGCCTGAACGTGGGTGAGCCGATCCGCGACGAGGGGGACTACTTCGGTACCCCCGTGGTCGTCGCCAAGCGGCTTTGCGATGCCGCCGACGGTGGCCAGATCCTGGCCTCCGAGCTGGTGCGGGCGCTGGTCGGTTCGCGCGGAGGATTCGGCTTCCGGCCATGCGGTCCGGTCGCCTTGAAGGGATTCCCGGAGCCACTTGCGGTCTGCGAGATCGGGTGGGAACCGGCCGTCGAGCGCAGGCTCTCGCTCCCGCCCGCGTTGACGGTGGGCGAGCCGGCCCCGCTGGTCGGTCGCGGCGCCGAACTCAAGGAGTTGAATCGCCTGTGGCGAGACGCGTGCGGCGGTAGGCGCGCGGTCGTGGTGATCGTCGGGGAGCCCGGGATCGGAAAGACTCGGCTCGCCGCGGAGTTGTGCCGCGGCGCCTACGCCGAGGGCGCGGCGGTCCTACTCGGGCGCTGCTACGAGGATTCGATCGTCCCGTACCAGTCGTTCGTTGAGGCGCTTCGTCACCATGTCTCCGAAACCCCGCTCGATGAGCTCCGCCTCCAGGTGGGCCGACATCGCCCGGTCCTCGCCCGGCTGATTCCCGGGCTTGCCGATTCGGCGCCGCAGTCGACCACGAGCGCGACGGGCGGGTCCCCCGAAGGTGAGCAGTTCCAGCTGTTCGACAGCGTCGCGTCGCTGCTGCGCGCGATCGCGGAACAGCATCCGCTGATCCTCGTGCTGGATGACCTTCACTGGGCCGACGTCCCCACGCTGCTGCTCTTGCGGCACGTCGTCCGCGCCACCGAGGGCAGCTCGTTGCTGATCCTTGGGACCTACCGGCAGACCGAGGTCGACGAGGCACACCCGCTCGGACAGGCAATCGCGGAACTGCGCCGCGCGCGGGCGCTCGCCACCGTCACGCTCGGCGGTCTCGGCGAGGGCGAAGTCGCGGAGCTGGTCGCTTCGCAGGTGGCCGGCGCGGCCCCGGCGATGGTCGCGCGATCGATTGTCGAGCGCACGCAGGGGAACCCCTTCTTCGTCGAGGAGATTCTGCGCGACGTCGGCCCAGATGGCGACGTCAGCGATGCCCTGACGCGGATCCCCGACAGCGTCAAGGACCTCCTCCTGCGCCGCCTGCGGCGGCTCGACGAGGGCTGCAAACGTCTGCTGAGCATCGCCGCCGTCGCCGGACACGAGTTCGCCCTGGACGTCCTCGAGCTCGTGGCGGGCGGCGCTGCGGAGGAAATCGCGGAGGGACTCGAGCCAGCCATCGCCGCGCAAGTGATCCACGAGTCGCCAACCGCGGTCGGGCAATACAGCTTCGCGCACGCGCTGATCCGCGAGACGATCTACGAGCAGATTTCCCTCACCCGCCGTGCGCAGCTCCATCGGCGGATCGGTGAGGCGATCGAAGGCGCGCTCGGGGACGCGGCGCAGCAGCGGGCGGGTTCGCTCGCCTACCACTTCTCCGCCGCGGGGGATGTGCGCAAGGCGTACGAGTACCACTCGACCGCCGCCGCAGCGTCGGCGCTCGTCTACGCAGTCGAACCGGCGTTGGCGCACTACACCGCGGCGCTCGAAGCCGGTGCGAAGCTGGGCCTCGAGGCCGCCCGCGAGCCCGCACTGCGAGGTCTGCTTCTGCAGCGCGGGAAGATGCGGTGGCGCACCGGGGACGTGAGCGGCGCGCGCCGGGATCTGGAGGCGGCGCTCGCTGCGGCGCAGCGGGCGGGCGATCGCGTGAGCGAGCTGGACGCACTCAACGAGCTCGGCATCGTCAGCCTTCGATCCGACCTCGGCGCGGCCGCCCGCTCGCACGAGGCGGCGCTTGAGATCGCACGCGAGCTGGGCGACGTCGCCGCCGAGACGAGCGCGCTGGATCGCCTGTCGGTCATCTCCTCGCACCTGCTGCAGCTCGATCGGGCGCTGGAGCTCGGCGAGCGGGCGCTTGAGCTGGCCCGCGGAACCGGCGACGACATCGTCACCGGCCGCGCGATCGACAGCATCAAGCTCGCCGCCCTGCAACTCGGGCACCTGCGCCGGCTGGAGGCGCTAACCGCCGAGCTTGAACCTCTATGGCGCGAGCGCGGCGATCTCTGGTACCTGCAATGGACGCTGCTCGAGTCGGCCTTCGTACCGCTCGGGGGCGCCCACTGGGAAGAAGCCAAGGAAAGGCTCGCGGCGGCGACCGCGATCAACCGACGCGTCCGCGACCCGCTGGCCGAAATGCTGATCCTCGACGCGTCCTGCTGGCTGAACCGGAGCCGCGGCGCGTACCAGGACGCGCTGGCGGCGGGGCGGCAGGCTGTCGCCCGCAGCGCGGATGTCGGCTGGGAGGCGTGGGCGGCGTCAACGCTTGGGTCGACCCTGCTCGACCTCCGCGCCGCCGGCCCCGCGGCTCGGGTGCTCGAGCGCGGCGTCGCGGCCGGAGAGCGGATCGGCGCCGTCAGCGAGACCGCGCGCTGCCTGGGTCAGCTCGCCTGGGCACGCTGCCTGCTCGGCGACCAGGATGAGGCCAGTGCCCTGTGTGCCCGTGCCCGCGAGCTGCTCGAACGGGTCAGCGCGCCGGAGCGCGGTGCGTTTGTTTTCGGCGCACACGCCTACGCCGCGGTGGCGAGGGTTCTGCTCGCGGCTGGACGGCCGGAACAGGGGGACGAGTTGCTGCTTGGAGTCTTCAGGGCCGCGGAGCGCTTCGGCTGGCACGAGGCGGCGGCTTGCACCGAGCTTATGCTCGGCCTCTGCTCTGAGGCATGCGGCGAACTCGAGTCGGCCCGGGAGCGGCTAGGTCACGCAGCAGGGCTTGCCGACAAGTACGGGATTCCGGGGGTGGGATGGGAGACCCACGCCGCTCTCGCGCGTCTGGTGGACGAGCCCGACGAGCACCGAGCGGCCGCCGACGCAATCCTCAAGCGCGTGGCCGCCGACCTCACGGATGGCGACCTTCGCGATGGGCTGCGGCAGTGGGCGAGGCCGTAGCCCAATCGACCTCGTAGCCAAGCGCCTCGCGGTCGGTCAGCGGGCGACCGGCAAATTCCTCAAGCCCCTGCAGCTGGGTGCGATACATCCTCACCGCCGCGAGCTTACGCTCGTGGGCCTCGGCATCGAGCCCATGTACGGTCGGCGTCAACGCGCCCGTGCCGGCGAGTACGTGGTCCCAGAATGCCGATGCGAGGTCCCTCGAGACCGCCAGCCGCGCTCCTTTGACCCATGCAGGCCAGCCGTGGAGGGTCGCGTGCGGAAGGTCGGCGTAGAGGGACACTGGGAAGCCCGCGTCTCGCAGCTCGACCGCCGCGGCGCGAACCAGCGCGTGGTCGGCGTGATTCGCGAATGCGGCCGGAGCGTAGATCCAAGCGCCCGGTGGAAGCAATGGCTCGATCTGCTCGGTGAGAGGGGCAAGGGCTTGCTCATAGCCTCGGTATTGCTCGTCAAGGAAGCCCAAGTTCACGGCCGTCCGTCCGGCCAGGGCGAGCGCAGAGCGGTCCTCCTCGACGCGCTCGCGCACGCGTTCTCCCGAATCCGCCGCGCCGGTGTACCGATCCCACCATGCGGGAGTCGTCAGCGCAGTCGGCACCCCTGCGAACACGGTTATGACCTCGACATCCCCGGGCTGCGTCAGGACATGCCAGCACGACAGCACCGCGTCATCAAGGTGCGGCGAGAGGATGACGGTGGCCATTGCTCAACGATGCCGCCCGAGCGTGTACCGAACGTGAACACACCGCGAATTACGCTCACCGTCGCGGCTGATGACCCGAGTGGCGCCCGTCACCGGCGAGGTGACCGCGTACTTCCAAACCTGGAGTCGCTGAGGCCCAGACGGCCGGCAAGATCGCGGCTGATCGAGATCCACGCCTGCTCGGTGACGAAAGACCGGCTGGCGTCAGCACGCACCAAGCCCGGTGTTGTGACAACACGACAAACGCCGGCCGTCGCGAGGCCCGCCAACGCGAGTGCTGCTCGCGCAGGGGTTGCGGAAGCCCGCCGCGACCCCAGCGTCAGCGTCGAGATGGACGAGTTGGAGCAGCGCGTGTGCCGGCAGCGATCAGATGACCGCTCCGCCTGACCAAGCGACAGCCGGGTGGTCAAGGTCGCAACGACCCTGGATACGTTCCGTGCCTACGCAAGATTCT
>Ga0116218_1002210_pt1 | contig 11016 bp, 11 predicted proteins | sample Sb_taG_2_FD_88966 | JGI IMG/M metagenome (GOLD analysis project Ga0116218, IMG submission 88966) | Peat soil microbial communities from Weissenstadt, Germany - Sb_50d_5_LS metaG | ecosystem: Environmental > Terrestrial > Soil > Wetlands > Peat | place: Germany: Weissenstadt | collected 2010-09-21 | reverse complement strand
TCTAGTCACGGCCTTCCAGATGCCGGGCATGAGCGGTCTCGAACTGGCTCGCACTGTCCGTGACCGCAGCCCGCATTTTCCAGTCATTGTTATGACTGCGTTCGAGCCTGTAGAGTCTGAGCACATAACGCTCTGGCTTCCCAAGCAGTACCTCTTTCCGAACCTGCTGGAGAAGATTCGATATTGCCTCACTGCTGCCAAACCTGAAGGCGAAAAGACACTTGGTTAGCCGGACCCGGGGTCCCGTACCAACCGGAGTACGACCCACCGAGTAAAAGATTGCTTGTTGTCGAAATCACCGGATCTGACGGCCATCCGGGCGCGTGGGGACGGTTAGCGGTCAGATCCTGTCGGCAGATGGTTTTACAGCGCCAGCCTTACGGGGCGGGCTCTGAACGCGAGCGCCAGTTCATCAATGCGCTGGCTTTGATATATCAGGACGCTGCCACGGTTCCGTACCATACGCGAGCGTTGAACTATGAGCACGCGATGAGCCATCTCGCTTCAGAGAACAGCAAAGACGTCGAAGCACAGGTGTTTTACGCGCTGTGGGAATTCTGAAGCGCCAAGTCATGGCGTGGTCAGCCCAGGCGGACAGGAAACCGGATGAAGCCGCAGCTTTGATGCGCGCGTCCGCCGACGATGAGGACGCACTCGAGAAGCTCCCGGTGACCCCAGGGCCGATTGTTCCGGCCCGCGAACAGCTCGGCGACTTGCTCCTGGAGCAGAATCACCCGGGTCCAGCGCTGAAGGAATTTGAGAAAGCACTCGCCAATGCCCCCGGGCAACTTGGGGCTCTGCAAGGCGCGGCGCATGCTGCCGAACTCTCCGGCCAGAAGAAGACTTCATCACGGTAGCTCCAGCGACTATTTTCAAGGAGCGCCCACGGCATTTTCGTTTCGAGTCACTACGCGACAATTCCCGCATCGTCGGCTACCGGGAAGTAATCGCAACGAGACTGCACGGATTAGTAGTGGCAAGTCGGCAATCAGGAAGTAATCCAAGGTAAGGGTGGCCGACAAACCGGGAGCAACAAATGAAGCTGAAAAAGAACCAGCCCGCCATCGGAGTGCCGGGCGCGCCCTGCAACATGCGCAGGCCGGACACGCTCGCCCGCGCCGCCCGCGCAGCTCTTCCTCACCGAGCCGGCCTTCGTGGGAAGGCTGAGGCATCGACCATAACAATCCATCTCGCCCGTCACCAGGGTGTGTGACCTGCGTCATAGTGTAGCTGGGGAATGGGGAGTAAGTTTATAAGTGCAGTGCGGGCGATGGGTGCTGTTATGGTCGCCAAGGGTAGAAATTCCTCGGGTTCCTGCTCGTTTCGACCCCTCAAGGGCAGACTCTTCCGTCTCGAAAATGACTTGACGTTCAGGTCGTCCCACGTCACGACTGCGGAGCGTTTCTGGCTGTCCCACTGCTGCTCGTCAACGATGACATTGCATCTCGCCGGAGACAGCAGCGTGATTCCAGCAGTCCGAGTTCACTTACCTATAAGGAGTGACTCCACAATGCAACCTCCGCACACAATACCCGCTCCCCTAAGGACAACTAACCAAACCGAGCCGCCTTTCCAATCAAACTTTCGGTGGAGGAGGCAAACATGTCCGACAACTTGAAGATACTCATAATCGACGATGATCAGGACTACAGAGCATCGGCCAGATCTCTTCTTGAGAGCCAGGGTTATTTGGTGCTCGAGGCGGACTCCGGAAGAGAGGGCTTGCGCAAGGTGGTTGAACAAAGGCCCGATATCATCGTCCTCGACATAATGATGGAGTGCGACACGGAAGGGTATGGAGTCAACCAGGCGATTAAGTACCAGGATGCGTACGCAGACTATCGGAATATTCCGATTGTAATGGTTTCTTCCATTGATTTAACCCCGGATGAACGATTTCCAATGGCCGGCGAGTTAGACATGATCCGCCCTGACTTCTACCTAACCAAGCCACTCGACATTCCCAAATTTCTGGAGGTTGTGGAAAGGGCTGCGGCGCATTGTCCCTCGCATAGGCAAGCCTAGTAACTGAGCCTCGATACTTTTCTCACCCAACCCGGGTCGGAGAAAGTAGCATGAGCGAAACGGCTGAGCAGGAAACAATCGTTGTTATCGACGATGATTACGCCATGCGGCTGTCTTGCCGGAAAATCCTGTCCAAGATGGGATTTCGGGTCGAAACATTCGAGGACGGAGGCCAGGGGCTGGAAGGTGTAACGACGTTGAAGCCCAGTCTGGTCCTGGTTGATCTCAAAATGCCAGGTATCAGCGGCATGGAGGTCGTTGCCCGGATCCACGAGGTGCGCCCGGAAGTCGTCCTCGTGGTCATTACGGGGTACCCGACGATCGATACCGCTGTGGGTGCAATGCAGCGCGGCGCCTATGACTTCCTCCCCAAGCCTTTCTCTCCAGACGAGCTGCGGTTGATCGTTAACCGCGGGTTGGAACACCACCGGCTCTGGCTGGAGATGCAGCGAGGCGAAATGGAGCGTGCGCTCCTCAAGCGCCGCTTTATTACCTTTGTCTCCCACCAACTGCAGACCCCACTGGTGGCGGTCCACCAGTATTTGGATGTTCTGAAACACCTTGATAACACGGAAGGCGCCACGGCCAAGCGGCAGGAGTGGCTCGAGCGCTGCCTCAAAAGGACCGAGGAGTTGCAGGCGCTCATCAAGGATTGGCTTAGCTTGGCCAGGATCGAAGGGGAATCCTTTTCCCGACAGTGGGTCAAAGTCGATCTCCAGCAGATTATTGCCGACATCCTCAGGACAGACGGGGAAATGGCCGCTACCAACAGCGTTTCCCTCGAAAGCCGGATACCAGAAAACACTTACTTTGTGAAGGGTGATCGAAACTGTCTGAGCGTACTCTTCGATAACTTGATCGTAAATGCCATCAAATACAACAAGCCAGGTGGCAAGGTCACCGTCTCCGCCAAGGACTTGGGCGGCGAAGTTGAGATTGCGGTGGCCGACACAGGGGTGGGAATTCCTGAAAAGTATCGTCCCCTCCTCTTCGAGGAGTTCTTTCGCGTAGAAGGGAACGGGAACAAGAAGACTCCCGGCACCGGTCTGGGGCTCTCCATCTGCCGAAGACTTGTCTCAGAAATGGGAGGAAGTATCAGCGTTGATAGCGAGGTCAACGTCGGATCCACCTTCCGCGTGCGCTTGCTGGAATACCACGCGCAGGCGGAATAGGAAGGAAAAAAGGGGAGTGCAGCATGATCTCAGAAGCGGAAAAGATACTAATCGTGGACGACGATCGTGACTTTGTCGAGGCCGTGTCGGCATTTTTGGAAGCACACAATTACGTAGTCCTGAAAGCGCAGGACGGCAGAGAAGGACTGAAGCTGGCTAAGATGCAGCGTCCGGACCTCATCATTATGGACATCATCATGAACGAAAGGACGGAGGGATTTTTTACCGTCCAGGAAATTCGCCGGACAACCGAACTGGAGACCGTGCCCATCTTCATCCTGAGTTCTCTGTACTCGCAGGCCCCGGATTTTGGAATTCCTCCGAACAGCAGTTGGCTTGCGCATGACGAGTTCTTGTCTAAGCCGGTAAACATGCCGGAGCTGCTCGAGAAAATCCAGCGCTGCATGGAAGAGCGTCACCGGAACGCTGAAACTCTAGTCGGGAGAAAGGCGGAAACGTGAAGATTCGGAAACTGCCTAAAGACAAGCTCGATTTTTTTGCTTCCGTCGTTCAGCAGTTCGGGGAAGTACATGCGCCGGTTGAGCAGGATGGCAAGTACGTATTCAAGCGCCTCAGCAGGTGGTCAGAGGCTCGCCTCGACTACCCGCGGACGATCCTGCCACCGAAAAAGTACGTTCTCCCTCAGCGAGAGACGCTTTTCCGGTTTCGGGAGGGTGAGGGCTACCTTCCCTGCACCGAGGGGTTGGACAAACGGGTCATTCTTTTTGGCGTGCACTCCTGCGACATCTACGCCCTCAACATCCTCGACCAGGTTTTCTCCGGAAAATACGACGACCCTTACTACCAGGCGCGCAGGAAGAACGTGGCGATCATTGGGATCGACTGCTGGCCGGACGAGCACTGTTTCTGCCGGTCCATGCGCGCTGATTTCGTCGACAAGGGCTTCGATCTCTTCTTGGGCGAGCTGGGGGATCATTACCTGACCTTTGTGGGGACCGCTTTGGGCGACGACATGGTTCTGGCTACCGGGCCTCTGTTCCAGGATGTCAGTCAGGAGGACATCGACGAATACAAGCGTCGTTCGAGCGGTAAGCGTGAGGGTTTCAAGCTACACATTGAGATTCGCGACTTACCGGAAATCTTCGAGATGGAGTACCGGAGCGAGATCTGGGATGAGTTGGGAGACAAATGCTTGTCTTGTGGAAGCTGCAGCATGGTTTGTCCAACATGTTACTGCTACGACGTAGTGGATGACACGCAACTGGGCTCCCGTGAGGGGAGTCGCAAGCGCTCTTGGGATTCCTGTTTGTTTGCTACCCACGCCTTGGTGGCCGGCGGAGAGAACTTCCGGAAAGGCCGGGCCAGCCGCATCAAGTACCGCTTTTACCACAAACAGCGAGGGTTCGTGGCCGAATACGGCCGGCCAAGCTGTGTCGGGTGCGGGCGCTGCATCAGCGCGTGCCCAGTGAAGATCGATATTGCCGAAGTCATCAATCAACTGCGGGGAGTCCAAAATGCCCCTTGTCGATAGAGTTCCTAGGTATGACGCCGTGTTCAACCGGAATCCTTACCAGCCGCACCTGGCACGCATCGTGCGTATCTACAGGATGGTTGAAGACAACTATCTGTTTACCCTGCGCTTCTTCGAGGATCATCTGGCCACGACGTTTCGGCATCAGCCCGGCCAATTCGTGATGCTGAGTGTGCCCGGCACCGGCGAGGCTCCGATCTCTATTTCCTCCTCGCCCACTCGGCCGGGAATTCTAGAATTGTGCGTGCGTCGAGCGGGGCGAGTGACGAGGGCTCTTTACCGCATGCATGCCAACGACGTGGTTGGGATTCGCGGCCCTTACGGGAATGGCTTTCCCGTCCAAGAGGTGATGGGCAACGACCTGCTGCTTGCCGCGGGTGGCCTGGGGATGGCGCCCCTGCGCTCGTTCCTGTGGTATGCCCTCGACAATCGCGATCAATTCAACCGGATCACCCTGATGTACGGCAGCAAAACCCCCGGAGAAATGCTCTTCCGGGAAGAACTCGTCTCGCTTGTGGATCGTAAAGACATGACGTGCCTGCTGACCGTGGATAGGGACCCGACGGGAACATGGAAAAACTACGTTGGGCTGTTGCCGAAGCTGTTTGACCGCGCGGAGATTGACCCGGCCCGGACCTACGCCGCAGTGTGCGGTCCGCCGGTAGTTTACAAATTCATTCTTGAGCGCTTGTTGGCCCTGGGTTTTCCCAAGGACCGCATCCTGATGTCTCTCGAACGGCGAATGAAGTGTGGCGTGGGAAAGTGCGGGCATTGCGCGGTCGGTTACAAGTACACGTGCTTGAACGGCCCCATCTTTACGTATTGGGACGCGATCAATCTTCCGGAGATGATCTAATGAGCAAACCCACCGTTGGATTATTCGGTCTCACCGGGTGCGCGGGGGATCAACTTGTCATTCTCAATTGCGAAGACCAACTCCTGGATCTGGTCAGTGCCCTTGATATCCGGGATTTCCTCATGGCGTCATCTGAGAATGATGAAAGTTGTGAGCTCGACCTGGCGCTAGTGGAAGGCGCGGTGTTGAGCAAACGCGACGAGGAAAAGCTCAAGCGGATTCGCGCGCGCTCGAAAACGCTGATGGCGGTTGGAACCTGCGCGGTCTGGGGTGGAGTCGCAGCGCTGAACCCCGAGGCAGACCGCGCTAAGCTTCTCGCAGAGATCTACGGCAGTCAGGGGTCCCGGTATGACAGCCTGCCACCGCTTTCCTTGCGGGAAGTGGTCAAGGTCGATCTGAACCTCACGGGTTGCCCCATCGAAAAAGAACAGTTTCTGTCGGCCGTGTCCAGCCTGTTGAACGGTGACCCGCCCATCTTCCCGGAGTATCCCGTTTGCACGGAGTGCAGGATGCTCGAGAACAATTGCCTCCTCATCGAAAAGTCGCAAGTCTGCTGCGGTCCGCTTACGATGGCCGGGTGTGACGCCCGCTGCCCGGAGCTAGGCATACCTTGCGTGGGTTGCCGTGGCCCGGTCGATGAGGCGAACTTCTCCTCCGCGCTTGCCATGTTTGGGGAGAAGGGCATCCCTCGCGAGAGGATCGCCGCCAAGTTACGTACCTTCGCGCCCATATCAGGAGATCACTCATGAGCACAAAGATTCAGGTCGAGCATCTGGCTCGGGTCGAAGGTCATGGTGGAATTACAGTGGAGTTGAACGGCGACGGCGCTGTCTCGTCGTTCCGCTTCGACATTTTTGAAGGAGCGCGCCTCCTGGAAGGGTTGGTGCGCGGCAGGAGTTACGAGGATATATCTCCGATACTGTCCAGGATCTGCTCGATCTGTTCCGTCGCTCATTCCTTGACCTCGCTCAAAGCCACCGAAAACGCTCTGGGAGTCAAGGTCACCCCCCAGACGGAGTTGCTGCGGTATCTCCTGTATAGGGGCGAGAGCATCCAGAGCCATGCGTTGCATCTGTTCTGCCTGGCCGTGCCGGACTATCTGGGTTATCCCAGTGTGACCGCGCTTGCCGCGGACCATCTGGATGCGGTGAAGCTAGGCCTGCGCTTGAAGAAGCTGGGGAACTCCATCCAGGAAACCCTCGGCGGTCGGGCCGTCCACCCGGTCAACGCGATTGTGGGAGGGTTCGGGAGACTTCCCAATGTGGACTCTCTGGTGGCGTTGCGCGCGGCCCTCATGCAGGGCGTGGCGGATTGCGAGACGACTGTAGACCTGCTGGCATCCTTGCCCGCCGCCGACTTCTGCCATACTGACACCGTTTTCGCCGCGCTCTCCTCTCCTCAGAATCATGGTTATTATGCGGGCGACGAAATCATCGTCTCTTCGAACGGGCAGCGGCAGAGCGTGCCCGCCGCTGCCTACCGCTCATTGAGCAATGAAAAGGCCGTCTTGGGCTCGCACGCCAAGCACAGTTCGTTTAACGGTAAGCCGTTCATGGTGGGATCCCTGGCTCGACTCTCTACCAACACGCAGGGACTGATGGAACGCGCGCGAGTGGCGATGGACGAATTGGGGCTGCGGCTACCCAGCGGCAACCCCATGGACAACAACAAGGCGCAAGCGGTCGAATTGGTTCATGATGTACATTCCGGACTCGCGATTGTAGACCGCCTCCTTCGCGACGGCATTAAAGAAGAAGGATGTGTCGCCGTGCGCGCCAAAGCGGGTACCGGCACGGGAGTTACCGAGGCGCCCCGCGGACTGCTCGTTCACAGCTATACTTACGACGACGAGGGTCGAATCATCGCGGCGGACGTTATCACCCCTACGGCATTTAATGTTGCCAGCATTGAAAACCACTTCCGCTCTACCGTCGAGCAAAGCGCGAACAAGGATGTACCCGCTCTCACGAAGAAGCTAGAGATGGTCGCGCGGGCTTACGATCCATGCATCTCGTGCTCCGTGCACCTTCTTCAGAAACGCCCATCGGTTGACGGATAAGAGCGCCCTATGTGGCAGGTCGAGGAGCGGATCGTATCTCGGAGTTTGGGTGTCGCAAACTCCACGACCGGCACGTTAGAGAAATGCCATGAGGCTCGACTTCTCATTTCGGAGGCTCTCGCTCAGAGCGAAGCTGATCTCCGACTACCTCGTCATTCTGGGAATCGGCGGGCTGGCCACATCGCTGCTGGGCTCGTGGATCGTGAGTTCTACGATCATGATGCAGCCCCACCGCGCCGTAGACCACGACTTGGCTGTGGCTCGCTCGCTCTACGACCAGAAGCTTGAGAGCGTGGAGCAAACGGTTCAGCTCGTTGCGTCCGGAACGGTCATTCAACAACACCTGCCAGCAGGGAACGAAAGCTCCCTCTTGGCCTATCTGGATTCGATCCGGAAAGACAACAGCTTTGATTTCCTCACCCTCACTGACCCGAAGGGACACATATCTATGCGGGTCTCTGAACCTCAGGGTGCGATGAGTGACGTCTCCTCGATTAGTGTCGTCAGAACGGCACTTTCAGGGAAGGTAGCCGCGGCTACAGAGGTCCTGTCTGCCGAGATCCTCCACCACACGGATCCTCTTCTCGCCTCCAGAACCGATCTGCCTGCGGGGGAATCTCCCCGAGCCGAACTGCCGGGCAAAACGACGGGACCATCGGGCCTGGTTATGATTGCCAGCTCGCCGGTGGTAGGAAGCGACGGCAGAATCGTGGGCGCGTTGTATGGGGGCATCCTTTTGAACCAGAATTTCGAAATCGTGGACCGCATCTGGAAAGTGCTATTTCAGGGCGACCGATTGGATAACCAGGATATTGGAGTAGTTACGATCTTCCAGGACGATATGCGTGTCTCGACCACCGTCAAAACGAACGGCAGCGTGCGTTGGGTGGGCACGCCGTCGTCGGCAGAAGTCCGTGAGGATGTTCTCGAGCAGGGGCACAGTTTTCGCGGCCGGATGTTGGCGGCTGGGGATTGGTACGTCAGTGCATATGCCCCGCTGCGTAGTTACGAGGGACGAATCATCGGGATGCTCGCCGTCGGGCGCTTGGAAAGAGCCTACACTTCCACACGCAACCGGGTCATCCTATCCTTTTTCGGCATTGCCACAATTGGCTTCATTCTTATTCTCGGAGTGACCTATCGCGAGATTGGCAAAGTTATGCTTCCCGTGGGCAGGATGGTGGCCGCGACCCAAAACATCGCTGCGGGCCGCTTCGATCAGGAGGTTCAGTCGAGCCCCCAGCAGGGTGAAATCGCCTTGCTAGCCGATTCTTTTAACACCATGCTGAAAAGCCTGCGTCAGATGCGGGGCGACCTCGAGGAGTGGGGACGAACTCTCGAGGAAAAGGTCAAGCAGCGCAGCGAAGAATTGTTCGCGATGCAGGCGAGAGTCGCACAGTCGGAAAGGCTGGCTTCGTTAGGTATCCTGGCGGCGGGCGTTGCCCATGAGATCAACAATCCTCTGGGCGCGGTCATGGCGCTGACCGCGCTCACCCTCGAGGACCTCAAGGAGGATGATCCCAACCGGGAAAACCTCCAGGAGGTGGTCCGGCAGAGCGAGCGTGGCCGCGATATCGTCAAGGGTTTATTGCAATTCTCCCGCCATTCCAAGGTCAACCCCGAACTTGCCGACCTCAACAAGATCCTCCAAGACACGCTGTCTCTCGTTACCAAACAAGCGCAATTCCTGAACATCACCGTGGCCGTCAACTACGATCCGCAGCTTCCGCCCGTCATGGCTGACAAATCCGAGCTTGAGGAGGTGTTCATGAACATCCTCATAAATGCCGTTCAGGCCATGCAAGAGAGAGGCACCATTACCATTACCACCCGCCACAGCGCGGCCGACAATTCCGTCGAGGTCCTGATTTCGGACACGGGATGCGGTGTGCCCCCAGATAAGATTGACAAGCTCTTCCACCCGTTTTTCACCACCAAGGAGAGCGGTCAGGGGACGGGTCTCGGCTTGTCCATTGCTTATGGAATCATCACCTCGCATCACGGAAGCATCTCCGTGGAGAGTGAGGTTGGCAAAGGCAGCACCTTTAAGACCCGATTGCCGATTGCTTCCGCCGTCGCCACAGGTGGACCCTCGTGAAATCTCATTTGGTTATTGGTCTTGGCAATCAGCTCATGGGTGATGAAGGAGTTGGCTGGCACGTCATCAACCGGCTCGCCTTTGAGCCCAGACTGCCTGAAGACACGGAGCTACTCTGGTGCGGCACAGATCTCCTCGCTTACGCTGACCAAATCGAAGGGCGGAGCCGGATCACTCTCGTCGACGCCCTGCTCGACCCTTCTCACGTCGGCAGCGTGGCAGTTTTTGGAGATGGGAATGGGCTGCGGGGTCTGGAGGATCGACAGTGGCATGTCCACCATCTTTCCCTGACTCAGGTCATACACCTACTTCGGATTGTCTCACCGTCCTTCGAGACGGCTCGTCTCAATCTGATTGCCATCTGTATCGATTCAGCGCTCATGCAACGGGAGCTTTCACCCGTGCTGGCCGCGAGAATGCCTCAGGTACTGGAGTGTATCCTCCAGGAACTGGTCTCAGGGAATGAACTTTGCTGAATGTGGCGTTCCAGTGGCCAGATCGAAGTCCCCGGCGGTCAAACGCACTCCGGAATCACCTTTCCCTCCTCGATCCCCACAGTGTGGGCAGGCACCCCTAGTTATTTGAGGCTGCGTCGTGAAGGATGAGATGGAGCAAGCTCACTCGAAAGTCGTTCGCATGGCTCTTGCGCTGGTGAACTTGATTTCTGATTTATTTCGTAGTTTGCAAGTTGTTGAAAACTGGCGGAAGCGTGTGTGAGTCGAATCCGCCAACAAGCGTTAAACAAAGGACATTGCAGAGCACAGTTGGCATTCTTAGTCCTTGTAAGTCATTGGATGATAAGCAAGTGATTTCCGAAATCATTTTGCCAGATCGCGTAATGTTCGCAGCGGGCTGCTCTTGCGGCAAATGCCCAGCCCGGCAAAGGGAGATTAGATCCCCATGAAAACTCCACAATTCCCCGACGAGCTCCACCGTCCTCATGAGACGAAGGCGAAGAGCCTCTCGAACCCGGGATCACCCCGATCGCCCTTGACCCCGGCAACGACGCAGGGCCGATCGAATCTCAACCGTCATGGGAGAAGGACCCGTACCGCGGTCACCGCAGCCGAAGTCGACTTCTGCGCCTATTTCGTCCTGACCGGCAAAGTCAAGCAAGCGTCTCTGCAAGCGGGCTACTCGGCGTGGTGGGGCTATGAATTGCTCAAAATGCCCAGGATCCAGCCTATCCTTCGAGAGTTCGGAAAAGCGAGAGAAGGACGAGGCGTGGGAGACAGCAAAAGACCAGATCGTTCTGACCCGGGAATTCCTGGATGAGCGATTCGTCCAGCGGCTGGTCACCATGAAGACCCATCC
>Ga0116218_1002209_pt1 | contig 11017 bp, 9 predicted proteins | sample Sb_taG_2_FD_88966 | JGI IMG/M metagenome (GOLD analysis project Ga0116218, IMG submission 88966) | Peat soil microbial communities from Weissenstadt, Germany - Sb_50d_5_LS metaG | ecosystem: Environmental > Terrestrial > Soil > Wetlands > Peat | place: Germany: Weissenstadt | collected 2010-09-21 | reverse complement strand
TCAAACTACAGATACCGGCAGGGAAAGCTAATCCAGCGCCTCCCATCGGTACCGCACTTGGCCCACAGGGCGTCAACATTATGGCGTTCTGCAAGGAGTACAACGAGCGGACCGCTGGCCAGGTGGGTATGGTCATACCTGCTGAAATTACGATCTACGAAGATCGTTCTTTCACATTCATTACAAAGACACCGCCAGTGCCGGATCTTTTGAAGACTGCTGCCGGTGTTGAAAAAGGGGCTGCGACCCCCAACAAGACAAAGGTCGGATCGGTTAGTCGCGAACAGTTGCGAGAAATCGCCGAGCTGAAAATGAAAGACCTCAATGTCATCGATATTGAAGGCGCTGAGAGAATGGTCGAAGGGACCGCTCGCAGTATGGGAATTACGATAAATTAATAGTGTTAGTTAGCAAGCAAACGCTGCCCGCAAGTCACTGCGGTTATCCTGCCACAAGGAGGGCATATACAAATTATGGCAAAACACGGAAAGAAATATCTGGAGGCAGAGAAGCTTGTCGAGCCAGGCAAGCTCTACCAACCTCAGGAAGCAATTTCACTCCTCAAAAAAATGAATTATGTGAAATTTGACCCAACAGTCGAAGTTCATATGAAGCTTGGTGTTGATCCCCGACACGCGGATCAGATGGTGCGTGGTGTAGCTATGCTACCCGCCGGAACCGGTAAAGATGTGAAGGTTCTGGTATTCGCGCAAGGCGAGAAAGCCAATGAAGCCGAAGCAGCCGGTGCAGACTTTGTTGGTCTGGACGATCTGGTAAAACAGATCGAAGCTGACTGGATCGGTTTTGATGTCGCGATAGCAACACCCGATGTAATGGGTAAAGTAGGACGGCTTGGTAAAAAGCTTGGGCCGAGAGGTTTGATGCCCAGTCCTAAGGCAGGCACGATTACTTTCGATCTTGCCAAGACAATCCGCGAGGCTAAAGCGGGTCGTATCGAGTTCAAAGTCGATAAAACTGCGCTCTTACATATTCCAGCGGGCAAGCTTTCTTTCAGCGAAGATGCATTACTGGCCAATATCACCGCAGTAATTGACTCGGTAGTGCGCGCAAAGCCATCAGGCTCGAAAGGCGCATACATCAAAAGTGTCGTGTTATCGTCCACAATGTCACCCAGCATACGTTTGGATGTACCAACAGCCATTGCGCTGAAACCAGCATAATAGTTACCAATTTACAATCGAATAGAACCAACCGAAGACAGCAAGTGTGCTTCAGGCATGTAAATGGCGCCATAGGTGCCGGCTTGCAGAGGGAATGTACAATATCCTATCCTGGCATTTTATAGTTATGCTCATGTATATCTTGAATTATGCCGGTGAAGCGATATGAAAACTTACTACGGCCTTCGGTTACCAACCGGAGACCGTTTTTTTGTAAAGCCCATCCTACTCGGAAAGGAGGAGAGAAATACATGCCTACACAGGCAAAAGCAGAAAAAATTGATGAATTGACTGATAAGCTGGGGCGCAGCGTAATCGTTATATTGGTGCAGACCCAGGGTTTGAAAGTCAAGGATATGAACGAACTACGCGCTAAAATGCGTGCGTCCAAAGTAGAGTTCCAGATCGCCAAAAATACGCTCTTGCGCATCGCCTCAGAGCGGAATAACATGGATGAACTGGACAAGAGTATCTTCAACGGGCAGACGGCTATTGCATTTGGTTATGAAGACGAAATAAACACAGCCAAAACTGTTACCGATTACGTACACACCTCTAAGATAGTCGTACTTAAATCGGGAATCCTCGGCGGTCGAGTGTTGACTGCTAACCAGGTGGAAGACCTTGCTAAGATGCCAGGCGGGAAGAATCATGCTAAGGCACAGTTTGTTGGTGTAATACAAGGGCCACTTGCTACAACATATAGTTTGTTAACCGCGCCAATGCGCGACTTTTGTTATGTAATTCAAGCACGTGCAGAACAACTCAAAGGCGAAGCCACAGAGTAATTAAAAGGAGAAGAAACACATGTCTTTAGATACCATCATTGCCGAAATCGAGAAGTTGAATGTACTCGAACTGGTAGAACTAACCAAAACCCTGCAAGAAAAGTGGGGTGTAAGCGCCGCGCCAGTAGCCGCCGCCGCTGGCCCTGTTGCAGTTGCCGAAGCCGCACCTGCCGCAGCAGTTGTTGAAGAGCAGACCGAGTTTGATGCTATCCTCTCAGAGGTCGGCCCAAACAAAATCAACGTCATCAAAGTTGTACGTGAAATTACCGGTCTTGGCTTAAAAGAGGCCAAAGCAGTTGTTGACGAGGCACCTTCAGCAATTAAAGAAGCGGTCTCCAAGGAAGAAGCAGAGAAGATCGCGGAGAAAATGGCCGAGGTTGGTGCAAAGGTTACTATTAAGTAGTAACGTTTATGAAGAGGTGTATGGGCGCCCCTTGAGGGTGCCCGTAACCAGGGTTTCACAAAGCATCCCAGAACGTCTCTGATTTTAAAAGGTCCGGCAGAGCAAATGGATAGCTGGACTCCAAGCGTGTTGCATGCTATAATGCAAACGTGAAGTTTCCTTGCTTGTCCAGGCACAGAGGAGGTATATAAGAGTGCCGTTAAGTGTTGAAGAAAAAGCTGAAATCATTACGGATTTCCGCATTCACGAAACGGATACAGGTTCGCCCGAGGTACAAATATCTATCTTGACCCGGCGAATTAATCAGCTTACCGAACATCTAAAAGTTCATAAGCATGATATGCATACGCGTCGTGGTGTATTAAAGTTAGTTGGTCAGCGCCGAAGACTCCTGGCTTATCTCAGTAAGAAGAGCCCAGAACGTTATCGCAATCTGATCGCAAGGCTTGGCTTGCGCCACTAATCATAGCATTGGTGTTGGATGCGGTCGGCGCAAACCATCCGGCCGCGGCTCCATTTTCTCCCACAGTCCGAAACAGATACACAAATTGAAGTAACATTGAACGAACAGCGAAAAGTAACAGAAGGTTATCCCCGTAACACACAGAATTGATGCAGAAAAGTAATCCTTGCAGAAGATGAAAAGGCAAGAGCAGACAAGATTAGTATTGGTAACTGTAATACCAAAGCGAGGGTACGATTCACTAGCCCCTACACACAAATGTTGGAACGAACAAAGTAAAGAATGAGCAGGGAAAATAGGCTGCGAAACATCAAAGCCCCAAAGTTGTAAAGAACCCCTTGTACTTACCCACTAGTGCATGAATTGAGTAACAAGTTAATCTACAAGGGTTGTAGTAAGTAGTCCGGAGGACCTATGATTCATCGTCAAGAAGCTGTCATCGGCGGCCGAGTAATGAGTATTGAAACCGGTCGCGTGGCAGAACAAGCCAGTGGCGCTGTATTAGTGCGCTATGGCGACACAGTCATACTTGCCACCGTAGTTGGCAGTAATGAGCCTCGTGAAGGCATTGATTTTTTCCCTTTAACTGTAGATGTAGAAGAACGTATGTATGCCGCCGGTAAAATTCCAGGCGGATTTATCAAACGCGAGGGACGAGCCTCTGAACATGCCATCCTCGCCTGCCGCCTTGCTGATCGTCCTCTGCGCCCCCTCTTTCCTAAAGGATACCGCAACGATGTACAAATTGTGATTACCGTGCTATCGGCGGATCAGGAAAATGATTCGGATATTCTGGGCATTGTAGGAGCATCGGCTGCATTGTGCGTATCGGATATTCCCTTCGCAGGACCCGTAGGCGCGGTACGCGTCGGATATATCAATGATCAGCTCGTCATTAATCCACTTGAGTCGCAGATGAGCGAAACACGGCTGGATCTTGCCATTGCAGGCACATCAGACGCAGTTATGATGGTTGAGGCAGGCGCAAAGGAACTTCCTGAAGAAACGATGCTGGAGGCTGTTCGTTTTGGACATGAGGCTCTGCAAGAAATCATCAAGATGCAAGAAAAGCTGATGCAGGCCGTAAACCGTGCCAAACGGCCCTTTGAGCCTGCACCTGTTGACCAGGAGTTAAAGAACAAAGTAGCCGAGTTTGTATATCCTCGCTTTGAAGCTGCTGTCAACAACCCGAATAAAACAGCGCGTTCAACAGCACTCAGTATGGTACAGGGTGAACTGGTTGCAACTCTAGGCGCACAGTATCCCGATCGTCTGAAAGACATCATTACTTTCTACGAAAAGGAACTGAAATCATATGTACGCAACAATATCCTCGACAATGGCATTCGCCCTGACGGACGTGACCTCAAGACGATACGCCCCATCAATTGTGAAGTTGGGTTATTGCCGCGTACACATGGTTCCGCAATTTTCACAAGAGGACAAACGCAGGTACTCAGCGTGGTAACGCTTGGCTCCCCAGGCGAGGAGCAGGTTCTCGATGGACTGGGCGCGAGCGAAAACAAACGCTTCATGCACCACTACAACTTCCCGCCATTCTCGACCGGGGAGAGTAAGCCTCTACGAGGCCCAGGTCGTCGTGAAATCGGACATGGCGCATTGGCCGAACGCGCAGTGACCGCAGTTATTCCATCGCATGATGAATTCCCCTATACCATCCGAGCGGTGTCAGATGTTCTTTCCTCGAATGGCTCAACCTCGATGGGCTCAGTGTGCGGTACAACCCTGGCACTGATGGATGCTGGAGTGCCAATCCATGCACCAGTTGCAGGCGTAGCCATGGGCCTGATTACAGGCGAAGGCGAAAGGGAAGGGAAATGGGCGGTTCTGAGCGACATTCAGGGTATCGAAGATGCTCTGGGAGATATGGACTTCAAGGTTGCTGGTACCGCGGACGGAGTGACAGCACTTCAGATGGACATCAAGGTGAAGGGCATAACCTACGAAATTATGGCGAAGGCCCTGGAACAGGCTCGCGAAGGCCGCATGTATATCATGGAAAAGATGCTTGATACCATCGATGCTCCCCGCGAAGAATTATCGGAGTTTGCCCCTCGCATCCAATCCATCAAGATCAACCCCGATAAAATCGGCGCTGTCATCGGACCTGGTGGAAAGATGATTCGCAAGATTCAAGAGGAGAGCGGAGCCAAAATCGACATTGAGGATGATGGTACAGTCAACATTTCAGCTGTTTCTGGCGACGCGATGCAACTGGCTCTCGACTCTGTACGTGCGCTTACAGAGGAGGTTGAGGTTGGACGCATCTATACAGGAACTGTACGCCGACTGGTAGACTTCGGTGCATTTGTAGAGATTCTTCCAGGAAAAGAAGGTCTGGTTCGCACATCACAACTGGCCGATTACCAGGTGATGCGACCAGAAGATGTTGTCTCAGTGGGTGATGAAATCACTGTAATGGTCATCGAAGTCGACCCGCAAGGCCGTGTCAATCTCTCACGCCGCGCCGCATTGAGCGGTGAAATGCCCAGTGCTTCTGAATTAGATAGCGAACGAGCAGGACGGGGGGCCGGTCGTGGTGGTATGGGAAGATCCGGGGGTGGATATGGTGGTGGCCGCCCGCGAGAGGGTTCTCCGTCCAATCGTGGCTCCGGTGGTGGGTATAGCGATCGAGGCGGCTACGGCGATCGAGGCGGCAACTATGGTGGACGTTCAGGTAGTAGTTATGGTGACCGCAGCGGTTCTGGCGGTGGCAATTTCGGCGGACAGCGTCGCCCGATGGGTCCTGGACGTGGCCCTGGAGGTAACACTGGCCCCGGTGGACAGCGCCGCGATAGTGGTTATGGACAGCGACCTCCAGAACGCCGCTGGTAAACAGGAAGAATTCATGCCGTTTTCGACCGTTCTATAGCGAATTACAATGACATGTTTTTCGCTAAAGGACGAGGCGAAAGCGATAGGAAAAGGGCCGGGCAAGCCTCGCCCCTACATATACGGGCTGTATCTACATTTCGTGTATAGAGGGGAGGGGCTGCCCCTTATTCTTGTTCAATACATATTTTTATAGAGAGGTTCTTATGTCGACAGAGGAGATCTTAGATAAAGTTGCTACAGAGGTCTCTACTTGTACTAAATGTGATCTCTGTAAAGGCCGTACAAAGGCTGTGCCTGGTGAGGGGAACCCACATGCCCGAATAATGTTTATCGGCGAGGGCCCGGGATTCCATGAAGATAGTCAGGGGCGTCCTTTTGTTGGACCTGCCGGGCAATTTCTGGTAGAATTATTGGCGAGCATCAATTTAAAACGCACAGATGTGTTTATAACCAACGTGGTGAAATGTCGTCCTCCTGGCAATCGTGATCCACTCCCAGCAGAAATTAATGCCTGTAATGATTATCTTGAGCGACAAATAGCTGCACTCGATCCTGAGGTCATCGTGACTCTTGGCCGCTTTTCGATGGCGAAGTTCTTTGGAGGGGAGAAAATCAGCTCCATTCACGGTCGCGCGCGCAAGGTCGATGGAAGGATTTGTATTGCAATGTATCATCCCGCAGCTGGCCTCCATCAACAAAGTCTCAAAGATACTATTCGTTCTGATTTTAAGAAGATTCCCCAGATTATGGCCGAAGCTGAGCGTCAGTCTGTAGAAGAGCCAAGGAAGACAGAAGCGCCCGCATTAAAAGAAGAGCCTCCCGAACAACTTGCGCTCTTTTAGAGTAGAACTCAAGTTTTTTGTCACGAAGCGATAGGGATAACGTTGGGCCATTGGCTCAATGATACTCCTGTCGCTTTGTAATTTCACTGTTAAAGCAAGCAAAGATTATACATTTCCTGGAATTGTGGCCTCTGTCACTTGAGTAAGTCAAAATAGTTCATTATACTTCTATACAGGGGGTGTACGTTCTACAATTCCAGGAGGTATGAATGCAAGAGAATAGCAAGAAGCTCTTTTTCCTTGTGCTGCTGGTTCCTCTACTGGCGATTATTATCGCTTTTAACCCACTCTCTGGCGATAATTCGTTGGCGTCTTCAACATGGACAGGCACGACAACCTATTGGGCAAATGTGCGTACTGGGCCAGGCACCAGTTATGGCATTGCAGCCGTCGATGCGCCAGGAACTAACGTTACTGTGTATGCCACAGTCTCAGGCCAGGTAGTCTGGGGAGGTATATCCAACTGGTATCGCATCAGCAGCTTAAGCAGTAGCCCGCGCTACATCTATGGAGGACTAGTCGAGGCAACGACTAGCACGAATGGAGGTGGAGGGTCTCCTTCTCCCACTGCTGCCGGGAAGGAAATCATTGTCAGCCTGTCTCGACAGTGGATGTGGGCTTACCAGAACGGTGTAGAGGTCTACAACTCGGCTGTCATGACCGGGCGACCTGCTCTAGCTACACCAACAGGCACGTACCACGTCTTTTTGAAACTCCATCCTACGTGGTTTACTTCCCCATGGCCTGTTGGCTCCCCTTACTGGTATCCACCGACGTTCATCAATTATGCGTTGGAGTGGAGAGCAGGGGGCTTTTTCTTACATGATTCCTGGTGGCATAGCGTGTATGGCCCAGGAACCAATGGTTGGCACTATGATCCGAAATTTGGCTGGCAGTGGGGTACTCATGGCTGTATTGCTATGCCTCTGAATGCTGCTGCATGGCTCTATTACTGGGCTCCCATCGGGACGTTAGTACAGGTCAATCCGTAGAGTGTTGTGTAGACGACATAAATGTGAAAGAGGAAGGCTTCCTTGTTGGCAAGAAAGCCTTCCTCTTTCACATTTATTCGCCAGCGGTAGCTCCAACGACGAAGGCATCAACCTCGCCAATTTTACCACGCCAGTATGGCACTTTAATTTTATGCCCGGCACTCATAATTGTGACATCGTTCATATGTAGATAACGAAAGACAACAGGCAAACCTTCAGGCCCAATTTCCGGCTGATCCTGTGGAGGTACCAGGGCCATATAATATTCACGAAGAGCATCAGCCGTCTCAGGCTCACGTTCGCGGTGCAGTTCTTCGTTCAGATCGATATAGAATTGCGCATAGCGACGAGTACTGACCATTACGCCAAAGATGAGAAGGCCATTCATCTGAAGCATCATCTCGATTTCCAGGTCTTGTAGTTCTACCAGGCGTGCCCACATTTGCAATGCAAAGTCCTGATCCCCATATTCTTTTAACCACAGGTTACGCCGCTCAACGCGTGTAAGCGGGCGAAATGGAGTTTCGACTTGTGCCGCCTCGCTTGCTGTATGATTTGTTGCAGTTTCTTCGGTATATGCTTCCCCTTTAATCTCTTCATCCATCATCTTGATCACTTTCTAATCACATTTGTGTTTACATTCGCGAATGGAGCGGTATTGATGGGCGGCTGGGTTGGTGTGCCACAAAATATGAACGGGATTGGGCATTGTGGATTTGGATTACAACCATCTCCTTGACAGCGTTTGGATGGAGGAGTATAAGGCCCTTGAATTGTTGGCATTGTGCCGTCGATAAACCAATCCGTGACGGTAGGCTCACCCGGATGGGGCAAGAGTCCTGTATACGCGGAAACTGTACCAGGTTGTACATCTGCTGGCTTGATGAAATCATCTGGTGGGTAGTTATAGTAATGAGAAACATACTCCATTACATCATGCCAGATAGGACCCGCACCTGTAATACCTATCACATTATTCATCGCGCTGTTGTCGCTATTTCCGGCCCAAACACCTACAGTAAGATAAGGTGTATAACCGACAGTCCAGTTATCTTTGAAACTATTGGTAGTACCAGTTTTTGCAGCAGCAGGACGATCAAGTTCAAGCGGATTACCAGGACCAAATTCGTGATAGCGTGATGCCTTGTCTGCAAGGATACTGCTCATGAGGAAAGCTACATCTGCTCGGATCGCCTGAACACCTTGCGGATGTGCTGCATTATAGATGTACAGGGGATGACCCACGTTATTCGTTATCTCCAATATGGAAGTTGGCGGCACACGAACACCGCGATTCGCAAACGTAGCATACGCGCTTGTCAGGTGTAAAAGCGAAACTTCCGCAGTGCCAAGCGCCAGCGATGGACCTAGAGAACTGAGAGATCTACTGGATATTTCGGTCAGTCCAAAGCGCGCGGCTGTATTCAAGACATTTGGAATACCTGCATATTCTATCGCATCGAGTGCTGGAATATTAAACGAGTTGGCTATTGCGTTGCGAACGGTCATGGGAAAGCCAGTATGGAAGTTTCCATCATAATTCTGTGGCGTGTAATAGCCATTACCATCCTTAGTCGGAAAGACGGTCTGATGATCTTGCAGGATCATAGCGGGATACCAGCCCATTTCAAATGCAGTTGCATAGACGAATGGCTTCATCGCCGAACCAGGTTGGCGGAGAGCTAAGGCAGCATTATACTTCCCATCCACCTTGGGATTGTTATCATTGTAGTTAGCGCTACCGTTCATGGCCAGAATTTCGCCATTGGCAGGGTCCATCACCACTACTGCAGCGTTATTCACATTGTTTTGTGTGTTTAGTGGACCATAGCAACCAAGGTAGTTATCGCAGGTCACCTGATAGAGGTGACTATAGGTAATCTGCTCGACTTTCTTCTCCACATCCAAATCCAGCGTTGTATAGATGTTGTACCCCCCATCATAGAGAATTTGCGCCCCATCTTGCTCCCCATATTGTCCACTCAGCATCGGTACCAATACCTGATCAATGACATATTGTACAAAATGGGGTGCCTGGACGTTGTGTGAAAAAGTCTTGAATTTGAATTTCGCCATCTCGTTTTGTGCCTGTTGAGCCTGTTTGACAGTAATCATGCTAAGATCAACCATCGATTGCAAAACAACTTTTTGCCGCTCAAGTGCGACAGATTTATTGATAGTCGGATCATAATACGACGGGCTTTGAGGCAGCCCTGCCAGCATGGATGCTTGAGCAAGATCAAGCTGTGAAACTGCTGGAGTGCAATGGGTACTGGTGCATTTTGGCTGGAGGTTGAAATAGTTTTGAGCAGCAGCTTCGACACCATAATTCAGATCGCCGTAATAGACAGTATTCAAGTACATTTCCATGATCTTCCACTTAGGATACTGTTGTGTTAGACCATACGCTAGAATCGCTTCTTGCCCTTTAACCTGTATTGTACGTGCCTGATTCAGGTACAATTGATTCTTTACGAGTTGCTGAGTGATTGTACTTCCACCCTCAACGACTGTCTGGTTTTGTACGTTAGCAATTGCTGCTCGTAGCGTACCCTGAACATCTACGCCGCTATTGGTCCAAAATGTGTGGTCTTCGGCTGCAACCGTAGCGCTTATCAATAAAGGTGAAATGTCATTGTAATTTACATAGGTGCGCCGCCCATACCTGGGGTCATACAGTTCATATAATAAGCGCCCTTTGCGGTCATAAATACGTGTTGATTGGAATAGTGAATGATTAGCCATGCCGTTGATTAGCGGTAGTTGTGCCTGGTAATAAGCATATGCGCCACCAACGCTGCTTGAGATCAAAGCAAGTAACACAATCAGAAAAACAAAGAAGAGTGTCAAAGGTCGAGCAGAAGCTTTCATACTTTGTTGAAAACGTCTCTGTCGACGCTTCATCAGAAGAAAATGGTTGAGGTTGGTGCGACGTTGCGTAATATTCTGTGCTTCCAGGCTTCCTGATGTTGTCGATAGAGCTTCTTGTTCCGGTCGAGCAGAAGGATGAGGCGCCAGACTTGTTTCTTCTCGCCTGGCGTGTCCATTGAGCGATCTTTCACCGCCGCTGGTAGCTTTGACAAGGGTACGCGCTTCGTCAAACGCATTTTCATTATACTCGTCCATGTATGATCCTACCTATTTTTGAATTTTAGTTGCGAATGGATGAATGATTGCTTTGTTCACATTATTTAGTATAACGCATGATTGCCTTTTGCCGTTTCTTATCTGTATAAAGGTGTACTATTGTATAGTATTATGTTGTAGTGTTTCATATAAGGAATGCCACGAAACATCTCACCTGGCTGATAAGATCCTTTGCTTCGCTCAGGATGACACAGGGGGGAGATAGGATGACTAGCAAGGGACACGTGCGACATGAAGTCGCCCCAATGTCTGTCTCGGCAGCATAAATTGCAATGAGACTTGCTGTTTCACCAGCAATATCCTACCAGGACATGCGGCTAGAGTAATCCGGCTGTTGTGAAGCTC
>Ga0116218_1002208_pt1 | contig 11018 bp, 8 predicted proteins | sample Sb_taG_2_FD_88966 | JGI IMG/M metagenome (GOLD analysis project Ga0116218, IMG submission 88966) | Peat soil microbial communities from Weissenstadt, Germany - Sb_50d_5_LS metaG | ecosystem: Environmental > Terrestrial > Soil > Wetlands > Peat | place: Germany: Weissenstadt | collected 2010-09-21 | reverse complement strand
AGGGGTGAGCCACACCGCAAAGGTTTCCGCGAAATCTTCATCCGGATGTTTCTGGGCATACCAGCCGGCGAGATGGCGGACGTAGTTTCGCGAGAAGGGAACTGGCCGGTAATTATCGTGATAGGGCCGGCGAAACGAACCAAATTGCTGCTTCCACTCCGGCGTGCGGTGCAGTCTGTAGGCGTAATTGAAAGCGTGCCCGGCTTCGTGCCGGAGGTACATCATGATCTCGCGCGCATCCTCCAAGTCATTCATTTCCTTTTCGAGCTGAGCCAGGTCAGGGTGGGCAAGATAGAAGGGAATGCCGATAACCGGTTCTCCCGACGGACAGCCCCACTCGTCGGTGAGATAGCAAGCGGGACGGAATTTCGTCAGCCGTTTCTCCTCCAGTTCTCGATATAAGCGCTCCACGAAATGCTGCAACGGTGAGCCCTCGATTTTGAGTCCCAGTTCGCGAATAGGTTTGTCCAGGATTCCCTGCAACCCCGTCCGTGTTTTTTCCATTTCGTGCACGAGATCCGCTTAGAGGTGAAAGGCAGAATATGCCGCGAAACACCGGGAGAGGATAAAGACAGTCTGCTCCAACTATAAACAATAACAAACAGAATGCGACGCTTCGAAGATCACGGCGGATCAAGCACCAAAGATACCGCCGTCATCCTGAGCGGAGTTGTCGTGCGCGAAGCGCAGGACAAAGCAGTCGAAGGACCCTATCAAGGCAGGTTTTGCCTAGCCGCTCAGGGAATCGTGACCGTACATCACAGGGAGAATACCTTCAGCCTCCCAAACGAATCGCGCGCCGCAGGGATTCTTCGACTCCGCGTGGGGTTCGCATGCGCGAACCTCACGCTTCGCTCGGAATGACAATGCCATAGGAATGCGACGGCAAAACGTGCGTCTTGCAAAGGTGCCGCTCCGCATTCCTTGCCTACTGCAAGCCCGATTGGGTCAGCTTCACCGCGCAATAGGGATTCGCAGCTCCGCCTGGCACATTGCACTTCTGACCGTTCACCGACCCCGCCGCGAGGGTCGAGAAGTAGATGTTCGTCCCACCGTTTGACAATTGGTTGTCGATCACGACCCCGCTGGTTCCCCCGAGGGCGCTCGGGGCCGTCACACAACTTGATGTCGGCGGGCTTACGCAGGACGGCGTTGACAAGGAACTTGTAATCGTCGAGCTCTCCAGGAATCCGTCGGTCGACCCCACTCCGAAAAACATCCGGTCCGTGGTTCCATCGTAAAACTCGGTCAACGGCGAACACTCGTCTCCCTTCGTGTTGTTTACCAGAAAGGTGGACGAACCCGTGCTCGTAATGATGTGACTCGCGAAAGGGAAGAAATACATCTGTGGCTTCGACGGTGCGCCTCCGTTATTCACGAATCCGCACGCCATCATGTGTCCCGATGCCGACCCATTCACCCAGAACGCGTTATCAAACGCTCCCGAGTGGGCGTTCTTTCCCGTGCAATCCCCGTTCCCGCTCGCCGATCCAAGGTCCACGGTGTTGCTGGTTGTGGGCACACCGGTCGTGAAGTTCGCCGGAAGCTGGCTGATCGCCCCGCCAATGCCCAGCACATAACTGCATCCCGTGAAAGCGAACACCTGGTCCGTTGCTGGATTGGCGGGATCCGTCACCGCAATCGGCGGGTCTACAACTCCCGTCCCTGGCTTCCCGCTTCCATCATTGGTTCCGTCGTAAGCCCACCCGATCGTCTGCTGCGCCGCGTAGGTCTTACCGGGGCTGGTGACTTTGACCGAGTACAGGTATCCCTCCCCGTCTCCGAGAAAAATCAGGCCGGCAAGGTCATCGACAACCGGAGCGGTCAACACCGTGTTGTACGCGTTAGTCGAGACCGCGACCGGCCAGTTGCTCGGATCATTGACCAGCGCCGGCGCGCCGCCGCCGAACACCGGCGTGATCTTGTAGAGCAAGCCATTGTCAGCGCCCATGTACGCCGTATCCGCGCCGTAATCAACCCACGGCGAGGAACTCGAATTGGTTGCGGTGCTTTCAATCGTGAGTGTGGTCATGCAGCCCGGCGTCGTCGGGGTCGTGCACGACGTCGGCGTCAGCGGACTCAACACCGATCCCGCCTGCGATGGCGGCGTCGGAATCGGGTTCGGCAGCACTAGAACGTGGAAGTACGAAGCTCCGCCGGTGGTTTCTACGAACGCCACCTTCGTTCCATCGGTCGAAAGCGCCGGCGATGTCCGGATCTGCCCCCCCGTCTGCGTCACCGTGTTGTACGCGAATGCCACCCAAGGTGATCCGCTATTGCACGGCGGACTTGCCGCCGTGTACAGATTGTTGATCCCGACCAGGTTGGCCTGCGTCCCCGAAGTCACAGTCAGCCCAAGCAGAAGGTAATCGGAATTGCAATTCTCTCCGCCGATGCCAAACTGATATTTTGCCGGAAACTGGTTTTCCGGCACGTACCCGTTTTCCAGGGAAACAGCCCAGTCGATCTTTATTTTGCGCCGATGGCGCGGCACCGGTAGGCGTTCTTTTCGCAGTGCGACTTGCCGCATCACCATGTTGTAAACATAACGCGGGTCTCGCGCTCCCGCTGCCAGTACATGCTCAGCTCGCGCCCCCGGCATCAACAAGTGTCGCGAACTCCAATCCTGCGGATACCCCAGGTGCGATAGCTCTTCGCTGGCGCTCACCGGGGAGGTCTTCTCCATGAACTGTCCCGAAAGCGGAATGCCACACAGGAGCAACCCAGCCGCCAGGTAGAACCAACGGGATTTCCACCCTCGCATTGTGTTTCTCCTCAATTCTTATCTTCGCTCACATTTTGGGAATCTGGAGCCTTACTTTCGTAACTGACTTGACCAACCGGATTCCCGTATGGTGATGCTTCAGCGATTTAGAAGGCTTGATTTGTATGGGAGTGAAGAGAGAGCGGGGAACCGCAACTAGGCCCGCGAGCGGCCCTACAAAACTGGCGCCGCCCGCGAACCGGGAACACATGCAGGAACTACTTGTACGTGGCGTTCGTGCGAGCCAGATAATCGCGGTGCTCAGTGTAGTCCACCATGGATCCAAATGCCGGGCCGTTCAGCGGGTTCGCCTTCAGGGTCTCCCGCAACGCCATGTTGACTTTGTCCAGACCTTCCGCGTTCGCTGCGAGGTAGAAAACCCAAAACGTGCCGGGCGCTTCGGTGTGAATCGCTTCCGTATCGACTTCATACTCGTGAATCGTGCCGTCGGCGAGCATTTTCTCCATCAGCGGCACGATCATGTTCTTACTGAGCTTCTCCACCGCATCGTCCGGTGCGTCCGCCTTTAATTTATAGGACGCTCCGTGCGTGTACAAATCCTTCCACGATCCGGAATGCCAGTTGTAATACCGGCTGACGAAAATGCTATCCCAGTGTTTCGTAGCGCTCGCCAAGACTGGAGAGGTGGCACTGCCGGACTTGTAGAACTGGTCTAACACGTTCATTAAACCGGCCATGGACATTGACGACCACCACTCGTCGTGAGTGGATCCGTCGGGCTGGTGAACCAAATTCATGTCGTGGCCATATCCCACAATGTTTCCGTTAGCGATGGCCTTGTCCAGGATTTTTTGGTCAGCCATGTCTGCCTTTTCCATCTCTGCCCACTGCGCGCGGGGAATATTCCAGAACCCTACGTACGAATACATCGGCGGTTTTTCTTTCACGTCTGACATCTGCGCGAGTGCTGGTGCGGCCCAAACGGCGGACATCGCGAGCACGCACAGCCCTGCAAACACTCTCCACAATTTCCTCTCCATTGTTTTCAATCCTCCGTATTTCGCCAGGATTTCGTTCCTGCTATCCTGGACACGGCAGTGTACACCCGTTCGGCCTCGTCAGAATCTAAACTAACGGAGCATGTCCTACGCTGTGGGCTGAATTTGAATCAATGGGCCTGCAGAACCGATCGCAGTGCGAAGCAGCATGTTCGCCGACGGAACGCCCGTCCTCTGAAACGACTTCTCGCAATCGGCAGTGGACGGCCCGCGCATGCTGCCTTCCATGTACGCCAGGCCCGGACAGCGGGTGCATGTCCCCACATGGGCGCAAGCGGAACAGGTAGTGAGATCTTTGGCTCGGATGGATCGGACTTCCTGCAGTTGCCGGGAATGACGCCAGACGTCGAGGAACTTCTGCTTCCGCAGGTTGCCGCTCGGCAAAGGGAACTGCACGCAGGGAAAAACGTCGCCATAAGGAGAAATGTAGCAAGCCGTGTGCCCCGCGCTGCAGGGATAACCCTCCATGACGTCCTCGTCCGGCGGGGGGGGCGGGGCACAGAATTCCTCCACGTTGCCGACCAGTTCGCGATTGCGGAAAACCTGTTGCAGCTCAGACCCCGGAATGCGCAGGCCAAGAATGGATGTGTCTCCATCCATCTTCGGCGTGATGGTTGGATCAAGGGTGTAGGAAACTCCTAACTCCCTGGCCAGCGCGATGACCCCGGTGTTGTCGAACCGGTTGTGGGCCATCAGAACGTTGGCGATCGCGACTTTCAGGCCCTGAGACTTCAAAAATCGGATGGCTTCAAGGGTTCGCTTCAAGGATCCGGGCAGCTTGGTGATCGCATCATGAACCTCGGGCCGGTGTGAGTAAACGCTGATCTGGACCTGCTCGACGCCCAACTCGCGAATTCTCCTGGCCTCCTCCTCTCGAATCATTACTCCGTTGGTCTTGATTTTCACGTTGAACAGGAGACGGCGCGCGCGCTCCACGATTTGAAAGAAATCGCGGCGCATGAGAACTTCGCCGCCGCTGAGAGTGAGAAAGAAGACGCCCGCCTCGGAGAGCTGAGAAAGGATATCTTCGATCTCGGCGGTGGTCATCTCGCCATGATCGTCGTGATCCAGGTAGCAATGGACGCAACGCTCGTTGCAGCGGTAGGTGATGTCCAGATGCACGCTGATCGGGATGCCCAATTTCAGCGCCTTCTGGTTCATCTCCGCGAGAAGGCTCATCGAGTCTCCGGCGAGGCGGGTGAACCGAGAATGGGCTGGTCAGAGACCAGCAGGATGCCATGTCGCGAGAGTTCGGTCACGAACTGCTCGGCATCGCGCTCGGCTTGGTCGGGATTCACATCGAACTCGGAACAGATCTTGGCGGCCACAATCTCCGACAACGGAGTGCGTCCGTCTGCCGCCTGCCATATTGCAGTGGCAACCTCGTTGAGCGTGAAAAAAGTCGAGTCGGTGGCCGACATGATCATCATTTCACCGCCCAGCAGGCGGGCCGCGATGGCGGAACTTTGCGCAATGTATTTCTCAGCTATGAGATTCTCTCTCCCAAAATGTCATCCTGAGCGCAGCGAAGGATCTGTGCCCTCGCAAAGTCAGATACATAGATCCCTCGCTCCGCTCAGAACATCCCGCTAGGGTATTATGTCCCACACCCGTTGATCTGGAACGAATATCAATCTGCGCACGGGTACCCGCTCGATAAACTCGCATGCGGACCGAAAAACCAGCCGCACCAGTTCAGCGTCCTGGGCAAAAAATAGAATATTTCGCAGCAACGAGCGGACGGCGTCGGCTGCACTCACGGCTTCGATCCGGTTCTCCGGCCCTTTTTCCAGGAGAAAGAGCGTGCTCAACGGCGCTGACCGGTTTTCGCCGACCCGGGCCAACTCCCCGGCGAAGGGCGTTCCGCACGCCAGGTAGTGATCACCTTCGCGCCGCACATAGGAAATTTCATCGGTCAGCAATTTCGCGTCGGGCGGAGCCAGGCGGGAAATCGTAGTCTTGCCTGCACCGGACACCCCCGCGAACAGGAATGCGCGCCCGCTGCGGATGACGCTGGCGGCATGGACCAGGAATCCCCCCTGCTTTGCCAGAATCAGGGTGTGAACAATCCGCAACACGGAATCGATGGCGTACGGATTGTGGGACTGCCGAATGTGGCCACAGCCCCTGCTGGCACTCCAATGGGCGCGGAAGTCACCTCTTGTGAGCACCCACTGATCACCCTGCATTTTCACCTGGATATCTTCGTCAGTTGGCATTGCTTCTGAGGGTTCAGACAGGTCAATGTCAAACTGGAGGCGAGGATGGGAGCAAGCGTTGATGAATCCAGCGTAACGATTCTCGAGCAATTGGCGAAATGGAGCATCTTCGGTGCGCAGCGCGATGGCCATGCCGCCGATCTCGATGGCAACTGATTCAGTTGCTGCCATGTGGCTGATTCCCCTCATTGGCGCTCCAGGCGCAGGCAGCAGTCGAAAGGCCAGAAAACCAATGCCGAACTCTGCCGAAGAACCTGCCGGCTTGTACGCGGTTTTGCCAGATTGAATGCATGCTCAGAGCCACGTTTTTGAATGAATCGCAGTGGCACAGCATCCAAGCCAGCGCGCGGGCCGGCAACCGGACTCGTCGCCTCGGAATGATCACGTGCCTCCCACGGCGAATGCTGGAAACTTTGCCCAGCAGTTCAGCCGCTGCAGCCGGAGGATCGTTCTGGGGCAAGGCGTCGCCTCGCGTGATCCAGCGCGAGCCGTCTTCATTGCACTTTTCGATCAGTCGATGGACAAAGAATCGGCTGCCCCGCATGACTAGCACAATATCGCCGGGAACCATCGGCTCGGAAAGCTGGGTTTCTATGGAGAGAACATCGCCCGGCCAGATCGCGGGAAGCATGCTGGTGCCCAAGCCCCGCAGGCGTATGATTCCACCGAAACGCAGAATCTCGGCTGCAAGATCGAGCCTGGGATCCTCGCAACACTTTGTCATGAGTGCCATGAATGGCGGCCGATTATGAACTCTTCCGATTGAAACGGCACTGGAATTCGGTGGGGCTGACTTTTCCGCAGGACAGGGCCATGGTCTCGAAAACCCGCTCGTAGCGGAATCCGGGTTTTTGATATGGCCTCTTGCCCTCAGGGCGGCTTTCGCTCGCGTTCTTCTCGTCAGCGCTCCCGTTGCTTTGCGTCATATCGCGTGCATACACCGACCGCCGGACTGCGGGGACAATCCGGCCGACCAATCGAAACTAAGCAGCTTTTGTCGGCAGTGTACAACAACCGGCTGAAAAATAGGTTGGAAGAGTTGGTTCCGGGATAGACATCTGGGGGCGCCGGCCTGGCTATCTGTAAGATTATTGTCGCCAACTTGCTCTCCAGGGCTTGGCAAGAGCGTCTAAGGAGCGTAGAGTGTCGTTTCCCGGGAAATCTTTGTCTCTAACAATTTAGGAGCACGTTGCATGCGTAATTGCCTGGTGATTCTGCTCGCAGTCTTTTGCTGCAGCCTTGTTACTTTCTCCCAAACCGCCGACGAATTGATTAACAAGAACATCGAAGCCAAGGGCGGGATGGATAAGATCCAAGCCATTAAGACCCTGCGCATGACCGGCAAACTGGTTGCCGTGGGCGGTTTTACCGGCGCCACGGGCCAGCAAAACATGCGTCCGAACTTGGTGCGCGAGACTTTCACCCTCCAGGGGATGACTTTGGTGCAAGCCTACGACGGTTCCACGGCCTGGCAAATTCAGCCCTTCCGGGGCCGCAAGGACCCCGAACTCATGGGAGACGATGACATGCGCGATCTTTTGATCGACGCTGATTTCGATGGGCCGCTCGTGAACTACAAAGAGAAGGGAAATACCGTCGAATACCTCGGCCACGACACCGTGGACGGCGACGACGCCTATCGCCTCAAGATCACTCTCGCCAATGGCGACATCTACTATTACTACCTCGATCCCGACACCTACCTGGAGATTCGCAAAGAGACCCAGGAATTTATTCGCGGCTCGGTTCGCGAAAATGTCATCGACCTGGGCTCTTACAAGCCTGTCGCCGGTGTAATGTATCCCTTTTCGATTGCTTCCGGACCCAAGGACGATCCTACGTCCTGGCAAACCGTAACCATGGAAAAGATTGAAGCCAATGTGCCGCTGGAAGCTTCCGATTTCGCGCTTCCGGCCTCGCTTAAGAAAGAAGCGCCGAACAAGCCATAAGCAGCAAAGAGTCCAACTGGGTCCGCCAGTTAGCAACAAAAACATGTATTCGCAAAGAGGATATTGACCGATGATTGCTCGCGCCCGCCGTATCCACCATCTCGCAAGGGCATCGCAGTTGGTCGCACTTGTGGCCACATTCCTGATTACAGCCTTTGTGCCCCTCGGGGTTTCCGCCCAGGAAGCCATTAAATTCGACGCCGCCACGGTTTCCGGATTGCCCATCCGCAACATCGGCTCCGCCGCTATGAGCGGACGGATCGCGGCGGTCACCGCGGTGAACGAGAATGGGCGTCTGACTATGTTCGTGGGCTCAGCCAGCGGCGGGGTTTGGAAATCGGTCAACGGCGGCACTACTTTCAAGCCGGTCTTTGACCGCCAGCCGGTGCAATCCATTGGCGCGGTCACGATCGATCCTTCGAATCACAAGATTGTCTGGGTTGGGACCGGTGAGGGATGGACCCGAAATAGCGTCTCGATTGGCGACGGAATCTACAAATCCACCGATGGCGGCGAAAACTGGACCAACGTCGGGCTCAAAGACTCCGAGCACATCGCGAAGATTCTGGTCGATCCCAAAGACGGCAACACCGTCTACGCCTGTGCCGAAGGTCATGTTTGGAATGACAACGACGAGCGCGGCGTTTACAAAACTAGCGATGGCGGCAGCACCTGGCGGAAGGTTCTCGCGGGTGCGAACGGCTCCACTGGTTGCGGCATGATCGCGATGAGCCCTCTGGAGCCCAAGACGATTTTTGCCTCCATGTGGGATTTCAGGCGCCAGGGTTGGACGTTCCGCTCCGGCGGGCCTGGCAGCGGACTCTACCAATCTACCGATGGAGGTGAGCACTGGACCGAACTCAACGATAGCAACAGCAAAGGTCTGCCCGAAAAACCTTGGGGACGAATTGCGCTGGCAGTTGCCCCCTCCAAGCCGCAAGTGGTCTACGCCATGATTGAGTCGAAGAAGAGCGCGTTGTTTCGTTCCGATGATGGCGGCAAGACCTGGAACCGGCTGGACGCCAGCCAATTTGTAGTCTGGCGGCCTTTTTATTTTGCCAACCTGATTGTCGATCCCAAGAACGAGAACAAGATCTTCAAACCAGATGGGCCGCTGCTGCTCAGTGTGAATGGCGGGAGGAGTTTTAGCTCCGTGGCCAACGCCCACGGCGATCACCACGACGTTTGGATCGATCCCGACAACCCCAACATTGTTTTCACCGGGGATGACGGTGGCCTATGGCGCAGTGAAGACGGAGGAACCCGCTGGAAGCACCAACTCAACCTGCCGGTTTCGCAGTTCTACCACGTAAGCATTGACAACGCGAATCCCTATCACGTTTATGGCGGGCTGCAAGATAACAGTTCCTGGGTGGGAGACTCATCTTATCCCGGCGGAGTCGGCAACTCCCGCTGGGAAAACATGTACAGCGGGGATGGCTTCTGGATGTTTGAGGACACAGCCGATCCCGACTACATCTACGCTGAATCTCAGGGTGGCGAGATCGGCCGCGTCAACCGGCATACCCACGAAACCCGAGATATCAAGCCTCTTCCCAACTACAACGAGAAGAAGTTGCGCTTCAACTGGAACACGCCGATTCACATGAGCCCGAATGAAAAAGGAACGATCTACATTGGGGCGCAGTTCCTGTTCCGCTCGCGGGATCATGGCCAGTCCTGGGAACGTATTTCCCCCGACCTCACTACCAACGATCCAGAAAAGCAGAAGCAGGAAGAGTCCGGCGGAGTCACGGTGGATAATTCCTCGGCGGAGATGCACACCTCCATCTACTCCATTTCGGAGTCTCCGAAGAACGGTCAGATCATCTGGGTTGGAACCGACGACGGCAATCTGCAGATCACCCGCGACGCCGCCAAGACCTGGACCAACGTGGTGGGCAACATCCAGGGACTGGGCAAGAATTCCTGGGTCTCGACCGTCGAAGCCAGCCGCTTTGACGAAGCCACCGCCTACGCCACCTTCGACCGTCACACCTTCGGCGATATGAAGCCCTACGCTTACAAAACCACTGACTATGGAAAGACCTGGACCTCGCTGAACGTGCAGGAGAATGGCGTTCTCGGCTACACGCACGTGATCAAAGAAGACACCGTGGATCCAAAGCTCCTTTTCCTGGGGACGGAGTTCGGTCTTTGGATCTCGGTGGATGGCGGCCAGCGCTGGGCGCAGTATAAGAGCACCAATTTCCCGGCAGTGGCCGTGCGTGACATAGTTGTGCATCCCCGGGAATCTGATCTTGTACTCGCCACCCACGGGCGCGGCATCTGGATTATCGACGACATCTCGCCGCTCCGGGCGCTGACGCCCGATCTGATGGCCAAAGACGCCAGCCTCATCGACGGTCCACCGGCGGTTCAGTATCTGAATGCCAACGGAGGTTGGGCCGAGGGCGACGAAACTTTCAGCGGCCCGCCACGACCGACCGACGCCTCCATCACCTACTATCAGAAGCATCGCCACATTTTCGGCGACTTAAAGATTGAAATCCTCGATCAGGATGGCAAGCTGGTAGACACCATTGCCGGCACCAAACATCGCGGTCTGAACCGGGCCACGTGGTCCATGCAACTCAAGCCGCCCATCGTTCCACCCGCGGCCAGCGCGCTATTCGCGGCCGCGCAGGGCCCGCGCGTGCTTCCCGGCACTTATACGGTCAAAATGACCAAGGGTGACCAAGTCTATACGGCGCCGCTGAAGGTGGTACTCGATCCCCGCGCCAAGTTCACCGTCGAAGACCGCAAGGCGCAATTCGACCTGGCGATGAAGCTGTACGACTTGCTCGGTCACATGAGCTATGCCGTGAGTGCCATGGAGGGGGTGCGCGACTCGGCGTCGGCTCGCGTTGCCAAACTGCCGGAGAAAGATCCTTTGCGTGCCCGTCTGCAGCAACTTTCCAAGGATTCCGATGAGATGCGTTCCAAGATCGTTGCTACCAAGGAAGGCGGCGCTATCACGGGAGAAGAGCGCATTCGGGAACACCTTGGCAGGCTCTACGGATCGGTAAACAGTTATGAGGGCCGGCCCGCCGATTACCAGGTCGCT
>Ga0116218_1002207_pt1 | contig 11022 bp, 9 predicted proteins | sample Sb_taG_2_FD_88966 | JGI IMG/M metagenome (GOLD analysis project Ga0116218, IMG submission 88966) | Peat soil microbial communities from Weissenstadt, Germany - Sb_50d_5_LS metaG | ecosystem: Environmental > Terrestrial > Soil > Wetlands > Peat | place: Germany: Weissenstadt | collected 2010-09-21 | reverse complement strand
GTGTTGGCCCGGGGGGACGACCCCCCGGAACCCCCCGGTGCGCTCCGCGCCCCGCTGCGGGGCTCGCCGTAGTATCGCGCGGCCGGAGGGGCCTGGCGGCCCCTCGCGGGCCGCGCGATGGCGAGGCTCGCGCCTCGCCGTTCTCGCCGTAGGCTCGGGCTGTGCACCTGACGCGGCTTGGGCTTACTGACTTCCGGTCTTACCGGGAACTCAGCTTGGAGCTGGGGGCTGGGGTGAGCATTTTCAGCGGGCCGAACGGGGAGGGGAAGACCAACCTGGTCGAGGCGATCGGGTACCTGGCCACGCTGGGCAGCCACCGGGTGGCCACCGACGCGCCGCTGGTCCGGCGGGGGGCCGAGCGGGCCGTGCTGCGAGCCGCGATGACCGGGGCCAACGGCAGCGCGCTGGTCGAGGTCGAGCTCAACCCGGGCCGCGCCAACCGGGTGCGGCTCAACCGGGCGCAGATGCCGCGGCCGCGCGACATCCTGGGCACCCTGCGAACCGTGCTCTTCGCCCCGGAGGACCTGGCCCTGGTCAAGGGCGACCCCGGCGAGCGCCGCCGGTTCCTCGACGATCTCCTGGTGGCCACCGCGCCGCGGTACGCGGGCCTGCGCGCCGACTACGAACGGGTGCTGCGGCAGCGCACGGCCCTGCTCAAGTCGGCGGGCGGCAAGACTCACCTGCGCGGCCCGGCGCGCGAGTCGATGACGGCCACCCTCGACACGTGGGACGCCCAGCTGGCCCGGGCCGGCGCGCCCCTGCTGGCCGGGCGGATGCGCTTGGTGGCCGCGCTGCGGCCGCACGTCGAGGCGGCCTACGAGGCCGTGTCTGGCGGGCCGCCGGGCGAGGCGTCGGGAATGTCCTACCGCAGCTCAGCGTTGAATAATGATGCTGGGTTCGATGACGCAGCCGCACTCGAGACGGGCCAGCTCGAGAAGGCACTGCTCAAGGCGATGGCCGGAGTCCGGGCCAGCGAGCTCGACCGCGGCGTCTGCCTGGTCGGCCCGCACCGCGACGAGCTCGAGCTGTCCATCGGCGGGCTGCCCGCCCGCGGCTACGCCAGCCACGGCGAGTCCTGGTCGCTCGCGCTGGCGCTGCGTCTGGCCAGTTTCACGCTGCTGCGGCAGGGGCACGAGGATCCGGTGCTCCTCCTCGACGACGTGTTCGCCGAACTGGACGCGAGCCGACGGGACCGGCTGGCCGGCCTGGTGGCCGGCGCCGAGCAGGTCCTGATCACCGCCGCGGTACCCGCCGACGTCCCGGGGATCCTGGCCGGCGCGCGGTTCGAGGTCCAGGCCAGCGTGATCAGCCGTGCCGGCTGAGCGGCCGCGCGGCGGCTTGCCCGACGCGCGCGCTCCGGCTGGCACTGAGCGGCCGCGCGGCGGCTTGCCCGACGCGCGCGCTCCGGCTGGCACTGAGCGGCCGCGCGGCGGCTTGCCCGACGCGCGCGCTCCGGCCAGCACCGACGGCACGGGGCGCGCCGACCGCGTCCGGCTGGCGGCCGAGGCGCTGGCCGAGGCCAGGGCGGACGCGCGGGCCAGGGGCGATCTGCCGGCCGGCCTCCGAGGCCAGCCGGGGTCGGGTGAAAGTAATAACGAGGCCGAACGGTCCGGCGCGATCGCGGCAGGCCACGATGGCCCGCTCCTCGCCGAACCGCCTGGCCGGGCCCGGGGGCGGGTCCGCCGGGATGACCCGCAGCGGCTCGGCCAGGCCATTGGCGGCCTGCTCGACCAGCGGGGCTGGCAGCAGCGGGCCGCGATCGGCTCGGTGTTCGGCCGCTGGGCCGAGATCGTCGGCCCGGACCTGGCCGCGCACACCAGGCCGGACAGCTTCGCCGACGGCGAGCTCGCGGTGACCGCCGACTCGACGGCCTGGGCGACCCAGCTCCGGCTGCTCGCCCCGCAGCTGGTCCGGCGGCTGGCCGCCGAACTGGGCGACGGGACGGTGCGCCGGGTGAAGGTCCGCGGCCCGGAGGCGCCCCGGCAGCGTGGCGGCTGGCGCGTTCCCGGCGGGCGCGGACCACGCGACACGTACGGCTAGGAGCCAAGACGGCCGTGGCTGTCGGTGCCTGAAGGTAAAATGAATTAGCGCAGGGATGGCCACATCGAGGGGGGCTGGGCTGCGCGCTTCTGATGCAGGATGGAGTTCGGTTTGTCCTACGATGCACGTTCGATCAAGGTTCTGGAGGGCCTGGAGGCCGTCCGTAAGCGACCCGGAATGTACATCGGCTCAACCGGCGAGCGAGGTTTGCATCACCTGGTCTACGAGGTCGTGGACAACTCCGTCGACGAGGCCCTGGCCGGGCACGCCGACGACATCGAGGTGACGCTGCTCGCCGACGGCGGCGTGCGGGTGCGCGACAACGGCCGAGGCATCCCGGTGGACGAGCACCCGGTGGAGCACCGCCCGGCGGTCGAGGTCGTGATGACCACGCTGCACGCGGGCGGCAAGTTCGACAGCAAGTCCTACGCGGTCTCCGGGGGGCTGCACGGCGTCGGCGTGTCGGTGGTAAACGCCCTGTCGGCACTGCTCGAGGTCGAGGTGCACCGGGACGGTTACGTCTGGACCCAGGTCTACGAGCGCGGCGACCCGATGGGCCCGCTCGAGCGCGGCGCCGCGACCGAGGACCGCGGGACCACGATCACCTTCTGGCCCGACAATACGATCTTCGAGACCACCGACTGGTCGTTCGAGACGCTGTCCCGGCGGATGCAGGAGATGGCGTTCCTCAACAAGGACCTGGCCATCTCGCTGACCGACCTGCGGACCCTCGACGAGTCCGGCCAGCCGCGCGCGGCACGATACCAGTACGAGGGCGGGATCGCCGATTTCGTTCGGTATATCAATGCCTCCAAGGAGCGGGTGCACGGGTCCATCATCGACTTTGGTGAGGACGCGGACGGGATCGCGGTCGAGATCGCGATGCAGTGGACCGGGTCGTACACCGAATCGGTACATACGTTCGCGAACACGATCAACACCACCGAGGGCGGCACGCACGAGGAGGGGTTCCGGGCGGCGCTGACCACGATCGTCAACCGGTACGCGCGGGAGCAGAAACTGCTGCGCGAGAAGGACGAGAACCTGACCGGCGACGACGTGCGCGAGGGCCTGACCGCCATCGTGTCGGTCAAGCTGGCCGAGCCGCAGTTCGAGGGGCAGACCAAGACCAAGCTGGGCAACACCGAGGCCAAGTCGTTCGTGCAGAAGGCGTGCAACGACCACCTGCGGGACTGGTTCGACCGCAACCCCGGCGAGGCCAAGGAGATCATCAACAAGGCCAGCCAGGCGGCCCGGGCCCGGATCGCCGCGCGGCAGGCCCGTGACCTGACGCGCAAGTCGCTGCTCGGCGGCACGTCCCTGCCCGGCAAGCTGGCCGACTGCCAGTCCACCGACCCGGCCCGGTCTGAGATCTACGTGGTCGAGGGGGACTCGGCCGGCGGTTCGGCCAAGGGCGGGCGCGATCCGTACTTCCAGGCCATCCTGCCCATCCGCGGCAAGATCATCAACGTGGAGAAGTCGCGGATCGACCGCGTGCTGAAGAACAACGAGGTCCAGTCGCTGATCACCGCGCTCGGCACCGGCATCCACGACGAGTTCGACGTCAGCAAGCTCCGCTACCACAAGATCATCCTGATGGCCGACGCCGACGTGGACGGGCAGCACATCCGCACGCTGCTGCTGACCCTGCTGTTCCGGTTCATGAAGCCGCTGGTCGAAGCCGGTCATATCTACCTCGCGCAGCCGCCGCTGTACAAGATCAAGTGGGATGGCCGCGGCGTCAAGCCCGGCTACGCCTACAGCGACGCCGAGCGCGACCGGCTGATCGAGGCAGGCATCGCCGAGGGCCGCAAGGATCCGCGGCCGCGGGACGGCGTGCAGCGCTTCAAGGGCCTGGGTGAGATGAACGCCGAGGAACTGTGGGAGACCACGATGAACCCGGCGCAGCGGGTCCTGCTCCAGGTCACGCTCGACGACGCGGCCCAGGCCGACGAGTTGTTCAGCGTGCTGATGGGCGAGGACGTCGAGGCGCGCCGCTCGTTCATCACCCGCAACGCGAAGGACGTCAGGTTCCTGGACATCTGAGTCCGCGGACATCAGCTGGGTCCACGGTTTAGTTAAGGATTGTGAAGTGACGGAAGTTACCGAGGGCGGGCACGACCGCATCGAGCCCGTCGACATCCAGTACGAGATGCAGCGCAGCTACATCGACTACGCGATGTCGGTCATCATCGGCCGGGCACTGCCCGACGTGCGCGACGGGCTCAAGCCGGTCCACGTGCGGATCCTGTACGCCATGTACGACAGCGGGTTCCGGCCCGACCGCGGGTTCTTCAAGTGCTCGCGGGTCATCGGCGAGGTGATGGGCAACTACCACCCGCACGGCGACAGCGCGATCTACGACGCCCTGGTCCGGATGGCTCAGCCGTGGTCGATGCGGATGCCGCTGATCGACTCGCAGGGCAACTTCGGCTCGCCCGGCAACGACCCGCCCGCGGCCATGCGGTACACCGAGTGCCGCCTGGCCCCGCTGGCCATGGAGATGCTGCGGGACATCAACGAGGACACCGTCGATTTCCGCGACAACTACGACGGCCGCTCGTCCGAGCCGGTGGTCCTGCCGAGCCGGTTCCCCAACCTGCTCATCAACGGGTCCGACGGGATCGCGGTCGGCATGGCGACCAAGATCCCGCCGCACAACCTGCGCGAGGTCGCGGCCGGCGTGCGGTGGTACCTGGACAACTTCGACGCCTCCGACGAGGAACTGCTCGACGCGCTGATGGAGCGGATCCCGGGGCCGGACTTCCCGACCAGCGGCTTGATCGTGGGCCGGCGCGGCATCCGGGACGCCTACCGGACCGGACGCGGCTCGGTCACCATGCGCGCCGTGGTCGAGGTGGAGGAGGACTCCCGCGGCCGGACCAGCCTGGTCGTCAAGGAGCTGCCGTTCCAGGTCAATCGGGACAACCTGGCCGAGAAGATCGCCGAGCTGCACCGGGACGGCCGGGTCAGCGGGATCGCCGGCATGCAGGACGAGAGCAGCGGGCGCACCGGCCAGCGGCTCGTGATCGTGCTAAAGCGGGACGCGGTAGCCAAGGTCGTTCTGAATAATCTCTACAAGCACACCCAGCTGCAGGACACCTTCGGCGTCAACATGCTGGCCCTGGTCGACGGCGTGCCGCGCACCCTGCGCCTGGACCAGATGATCCGCTACTGGGTGGCGCACCAGATCGAGGTCATCGTCCGGCGCACCCAGTTCCGGCTGCGCAAGGCGGCCGAGCGGCTGCACATCGTGGCCGCCCTGCTCAAGGCCATCGACCGGATCGACGAAGTCATCGCGCTGATCCGGGCCAGCGCGTCGGCCGCCGAGGCCCAGCAGGGCCTGATCGGGCTGCTAGAGATCGACGAGATCCAGGCCCGGGCGATCCTGGATATGCAGCTGCGCAAGCTGGCCGCCCTGGAGCGGCAGGAGCTCGTCAGCGAGCGGGACGAGCTGGAAGCCAAGGTCGCCGACTACGAGAGCATCCTGGCCTCGCCGGAGCGGCAGCGGGAGATCGTGGGCTCGGAGCTGGCCGAGATCGTCACCAAGTACGGGGACGAGCGGCGGACCGAGATCATCGCCTACGACGGCGAGGTGGCCGACGAGGACCTCATCGCCGAAGAGGACGTGGCGGTCACCATCACCTACGGCGGGTACGCCAAGCGGACCAGGACCGACCTGTACCGGGCCCAGCGGCGCGGCGGCAAGGGCGTCCGCGGCGCACAGCTGCGCACCGACGACATCGTGGACCACTTCTTCATCACCACGACCCACCACTGGATTCTCTTCTTCACCAACAAGGGCCGCGTCTACCGGGCCAAGGCCTACGAGCTGCCCGACGCCGGCCGCGACGCCCGCGGCCAGCACGTGGCCAACCTGCTCGCGTTCCAGCCCGACGAGCGGATCGCCGAGGTGCTCGCGCTGCGCGACTACCAGGTGGCGCCGTACCTGGTGCTGGCCACCCGCGGCGGGCTGGTGAAGAAGTCCAAGCTGACCGCCTTCGAGAACGTGCGGTCCGGCGGCATCATCGCCATCAACCTGCGCGAGGACGACGAGGTCATCGCGGCCCGGCTGGTCTCCCCCGAGGAAGACCTGCTGCTGGTCAGCAAGAATGCGCAGGCCATCAGGTTCCACGCCGACGACGAGTCGCTGCGCCCGATGGGCCGGGACACCTCCGGCGTCATCGGGATGCGCTTCACCGACGGCGACGAGCTGCTCGGCATGTACGTGGTCCGGGACGGTGGCGACTTGCTGGTCGCCACCGGCGGCGGGTACGCCAAGCGGACGCCGGTGGACGCCTACCCGGTGCAGGGCCGCGGCGGCCGCGGCGTGGTCACGGCCAAGATCGTCGAAGCCCGCGGCGAGCTGGTCGGCGCGCTGATGGTGACGGCCGACGACGAGATCTTCGCCATCACCTCGGCGGGCGGGGTCATCCGGACCAGGGCCGGCGAGGTCAAGCAGTCGGGGCGGCAGACCATGGGGGTGCGCCTGATGAACCTCGCGGCGGGAGATAGCGTAGTAGCGCTGGCCCGTAACGCGGAGTCTCTCGCCGAGAGCGATCAGGAACCGTCAGATTCAGACGAGGAGGATGGCCAGGAACCGTCAGAAGGTGAAGCGGACCTAAGTTGACGGCAACGATTGCCGGGGCCTGAGCGTCCCATCAGTATCACGTTGTCGCGGAGTTTTCGGCAGAAGCCGTCTTCTTGGCGCGGGTGTGTCGTCTGGGCTTCTCGTCCAGAGATACCCTCGTGAGGGTCAGATCATAGGAGGACGGCTTGGACAGGCGCACGAATACGTCGGATGGCTCGGCTAGAGCTACACCTACGGTCGTGACCGAACGGCAGGACGACGATGACCTGACGGCTGAAGACGACCAGCCAACCCAGATCCTGGGGACCAGGTCCGTGCGGACCGCCGCGAGGTCGGCCACCGCCAAGGCCGCGACGGCCAAGGAGATGCCGGGCAACGGCAGGCCGGCCGCGGGCGGGACCGATGCCGGGGAAGCCGACGTTCCCGCGCTGCCAGCCGACAGCATCGGGTCCACGCGGGAGTCGTTCACCTTCAGCCGGCCAGCGCCGGACCCGGTTTCCCCGGGCGCCGACATGACGCCAAGCGACAACGGCACGCCGCCGCCGGCCGTCGAGCCAGTGCAGGCCGAGGCCGAGCCGGAGCCAGCGAGGACCGGTACCGGATGGCCGGCCGGCAGCGCCCTGTTCGACACCTCGGTCACTGACGAAGGCCCCGTCCGAGATTCGTCACTGGCGGATTCGTTCCAGGCCGAGCCGTCCGGCGGCCCGGAGCCTGGTACCGTTTCGGCGGCCGCCTTCGTGTGGGATCCGCCCGAGCCCGCACCTACCTCTCCCACGTCCCCGGCCCGCAACTTCCTGCGCTCGAGCACCAACGCGAAGGCCCAGGCTCCCCCGAAGACGCCGCCCGTCAGCGTAGGCCCGGCGACGGCCGGCGCGGCCGCGTCGGGCGCGGCGCTGACCCGGGACGCGCGGCCGAAGAGATCGGCCAGGCGCTCGGCTCGGCAGGCCCATCTGACCATCGCCCGGGTCGAGCCCTGGTCGGTGATGAAGTTCAGCTTCGTGGTATCCCTGGTCGCGTTCGTCATCTTGTTCGTCGCGGTCAGCGTGATCTACGGCACGCTGTCGGCGCTCGGCGTGTTTACCTCGCTCCAGCACGTGGTCCAGAGCGTGACGTCGAGCCAGGACTCCAACGGCGTGAACGCATCCAAGTGGTTCACCGCGTCCCGGGTACTCAGCTACACCGCCATGCTCGGCGCGCTCAACATCGTGCTGATCACGGCGATGTCCACCATCGGTGCGGTAGTGTACAACCTGACCTCGCGGCTGATCGGGGGCGTCGAGGTAACCCTCCGCGAGACGGAGTGACGCCGCGGGGGCAGGGTCATGGCACCACCCGACCCGTCCTGGCCGTGCGCCCGGACGGCACCAGCCGCCAACCTTCACTTTCAGGATTGCGGTAGAGCGAGATCTTCGGGGGGAGACCAATGATCAGCCCAGACGAGTTCCTGCGTCGCTGCGCTCAGGCCAAGGCCGAGCAGGTTATCGAGGGGAAAGAACGTCAGCAGCTGACCCGCGAGCTGGCCGCGCTGTGTGCCCTGACGGGCGCCCGGGCCGAGAGTGTCTACGGCCAGGGCGCCGGGCTCGCCGGGCTGCGGGTCTTCGATCCGGGCGGCGAGCTGGTGATCTCGGGGTCGGTTGACGAGGTTCTGGCCGAGCTCGTCGGGCTGCCGACCTGAGGACCGGGCCGCCCGGGCGCGGGACCCGAGACGACGCCTGAGGGCGGCGGTGCACAAGGCGGCCAGATCGGGTATAGTGTCCCGGTCGGATGTTCCCGCAGGCCAGCGGCCTGTTCCCGGGGTTATAGCTCAGTCGGTTAGAGCGCGTCCCTGATAAGGACGAGGCCCGTGGTTCAAGTCCACGTAACCCCACGCGGTGGCGACGCTGCTTGTCGGCCCTAAGGGCCGCCTTCGCCTTGGCCCGGGGGTGATCTCCGGTGCCGGGCTTCGCCCGGCGAGGACTGCGGGGCGACGGGGGCTTGGGGCTTGGTAGGCTGCTGGACACCTGCGGTCGTGGATGACCGCGGCTGCTCTGAATGTCATCGAGGCGGAGGGTTCCTCGTGAAGATCAAGATAGTGATGGCCATACTGCTGGGGCTCGGGGCGTTCGCCGTGTGGCGCAAGGTGCAGGCAGACCGGGCCGAGCTCGACCTGTGGAACGAGGCCACGGCCGCCGACGAGGACTGAGCCAGCGGTGAGCGATACTTCCCCGGTATCGCTGGTCTGCTGTGAGGTGGTTGGAGCGGCAGCGGTCGACGGCAGCGTGCTCGAGCGGGCATTCGCCGAGGCGATCGCAACTCAGGGTGTGGTGACCGGCACCGCGGCCTACGTCAAGGCGATGGTGCAGTTCGACCGGACCCGGGGCTGGTCCCCGGCCGACGTCATCCGCACGTTGTTCCGCGAGGACGAGATCCGGGCCCAGGCGGCGAACCTCGCGTTCGAGCGGTCGTTTCAGGCTGCCGTCGACCGGTTCGGCGTCCTCCCACTGCCCGGCGCGAACGACGCGCTGGCCAAGCTGACCGCGGCCGGGACCAAGGTTTGCCTGATGTCCTGCCTGTCCCGGCCCGCGTTCAGGCTGACCATGGAACGGCTCGGCTGGTGGCAGCGCGGCGACCTGCTCTTGTGCGCGGACGACGTGGCCCGGGGCTTCCCCTGGCCCGACCTCGTGCTTACCGCCATCCTGCGGCTGGGCATCGGCGACGTGCGGGACGTGGCCGTGGTCACGGCCACCGAGAGCGGGGTGCTGTCCGCCCGCCGGGCCGGGGCCCGGATCGTGATCGGCGTGCTGAGCGGCGTGCACGACGGCCGCAGGCTCCGCCGGGCCGGAGCCACCCACCTGCTGGCCGACCTCGGTGAGCTGCCGGACCTGCTGGCCTCGCCCCTTTAGGCCGACCGGCCAGCCGGCCGGGTTTCCGCTGGCACGTGGCAGACTGTGAAGCATGCCGGAACTTCCGGAAGTGGAATCGCTCGCCGCCTTCCTGCGCTCGCATGCGGTTGGTCACGCTGTCGCGCGCGCCGACGCCGCCTCGTTCTCGGTGCTGAAGACGTTCGACCCCCCGCTGGGCGCCCTGACCGGGCAGGTAATCGCCGAGGTCGGCCGGCACGGCAAGTTCCTGGACCTGTCTACCGGCGAGGGCCTGCATCTGATCATGCACCTGGCCCGGGCCGGCTGGCTGCGCTGGCGCGAAGACCTGCCCGCCGCCCCGCCGAAGCCAGGAAAGAGCCCGCTGGCCTTCCGGCTGCGGCTCGATGACGGCTCCGGGTTCGACCTGACCGAGGCGGGCACCCGCAAGCGCCTCGCCGTCTACCTGGTCCGTGACCCCGCCGAGGTACCCGGCGTCGCCACCCTCGGACCGGACCCGCTGGCCGCGGACTTCACCCCCGACACGCTGGCTGGCCTGCTGGCCGACCGCCGGACCCAGGTCAAGGGCGTGCTGCGGGACCAGCGGATCATCGCCGGAATCGGCAACGCCTACTCCGACGAGGTCCTGCACGCGGCCAGGATGTCACCGTTCAAGATCGCCGCCAGCATGACTCCCGATGACGTGGCCACCCTCTACGATGCGATCAAGACCACCTTGACCGAAGCGGTTGAGCGCTCGGCGGGCCTGGCCGCCGCCGACCTGAAGGGCGAGAAGAAGAGCGGCCTGCGCGTGCACGGCCGGACGGGCGAGGAATGCCCGGCCTGCGGGGACACCATCAAGGAGGTGTCCTTCGCGGACTCCGCGCTGCAGTACTGCCCCACCTGCCAGACCGCCGGCAAGCCCCTCGCCGACCGCCGGCTGTCCCGGCTGCTGAAATAGGCCCTCAGGCCGCGTCCTGACGCCAGGCGGCGGCGACCCCGTCGTAGGCGCAGGCCCGCTCGGTGTTCGGCCCCGGATCGCCGCCCTCCGGCCCGCGAGTAGGAGACCAGGACCAGCCCGGGCTCGATCAGGTCGCGCCCGTTGAACATACGCAAGATCGCGTCCTTGCCGCGGGAGATGAGCACCGCGCCGCTGCTCTCGGCCACTTCGGAGTTCGGCGCATCCTCGCCGGCGAGCGGTTATCGGTGGCGTAGGAGATGACCAGGCGGCTGCCCGGAGCCAGCGCCTCCAGATACGGGGCCACGACGCCGGCCGGGTCGTCGGCCCGCACCACGGAGGTCGCGCTGTTCCCGCGCTGACCGGCGGTAGCGGGTAACCTTAGCGGGAGACATCGAGGGGCTATAGCTCAGCTGGAAGAGCGTCTGGTTTGCATCCAGAAGGCCAGGGGTTCGAGTCCCCTTAGCTCCACAGGGGGTTACCGACAGAACTGCCGGTGTCGTACCGACAGAACTGTGGCGGTGACCTGTTTTTGAGTATGGCGCCGGGGTCTGACACTGGCGCTGGTCGCCGTGTGGCCCGGTTTAAGGCGCTGG
>Ga0116218_1002204_pt1 | contig 11030 bp, 10 predicted proteins | sample Sb_taG_2_FD_88966 | JGI IMG/M metagenome (GOLD analysis project Ga0116218, IMG submission 88966) | Peat soil microbial communities from Weissenstadt, Germany - Sb_50d_5_LS metaG | ecosystem: Environmental > Terrestrial > Soil > Wetlands > Peat | place: Germany: Weissenstadt | collected 2010-09-21 | reverse complement strand
TTCGCTGCCAAGCACTCGCTCAACGTGCCATTGCTGGCGGACGTGGACAAGGAGGTCGCCAAGCTCTACAGCGTCTTCTCTCCGCGTCTCGGGATCAAGCGTGCGGTGATCGTGATCGACGAGGACGGGATCGTGCGCCACCGTCACGACCACCTGCTCGGGCTCGATTATCAGTCGGTGGACGACCTGAAGGCGGCGCTCGACACGCTTCCTGCCCCTGCCGCCGGCTAGGGAGCTGGTTCGTCGAGTGCTCCCCGGCAAGCTTGCGCGCCAGCGTGCTCTTCCCCGCCTGACGTGGGCCGAGCAGCGCCACCACGCGGGCATAACCCATCGCGTAGACGGCGGTGCCGGCGACATTCCGTTCTACGAACTCCACGATGCCCCTTGCTAACTCGGAGTAAGCGTGCTGCTAACTCGGAATTGGCCGTTCGCTCCGATATCCACGCCGCCGCCGCGCCTGAACGGGGAAGATCAGTGGCTCATCGGTGCCATGGAGCAGCAGCCGCGCGGTGGCTTGGGGTGAGTCGGCAGGGCGGATGGCGGTCGTCGCTCCCGAGCGGTGGTTGAGCTCAGTGCACCGAGGCGCCCAGCGCGGCGATCGGCGACAACCCGGTTGCGCTCTCGCTCTCGCTCTCGCCGGACGGACGGTCCGCGCCGGCACGTGCGGCATATAGCTCCGCCAACTCCAGCTGGAGGCTGCGTGGTGGCTCATCGGGCGCCGGCGAGCGCCGGTGCCAGCCACCCCCGCCGTCCAGATCCCACGAGTTCTGGTTGTCGGCGAAGCCACGTTCGAGCGTGTCGAGCAGCTCTGCGCGCAGCGCCGCGGACTCGATCGGTACGGCCAGCTCGACGCGATGATCGAGGTTGCGCGGCATCAGGTCGGCCGAGGCGATGTACACCGTGTGCTCTCCGTCGCGTTCGAAGGCGTAGACGCGCGAGTGCTCGAGCAGCCGGCCTACGATCGAGACCACCCGGATGTTCTCGGAGATTCCCTCGAGGCCGGGGCGCAGGCAGCAGATACCACGCACGTTCAAGTCCACCCGCACGCCTGCCTGGGATGCCCTGTACAGCGCGCGGATGCAGCGCCCGTCGACGAGCGAGTTCATCTTCATCGCGATCCGCGCCGGGGAGTCATCGGAGTGGGCGGCGATCGTCTGCTCGATCTCCTCGATGATGCCATCGCGCAGGTGATTGGGCGCCATCAGCACCTTGCGATAGTGCAGCGGCCGGCCATAGCCGGTGAGGTAGTTGAACATGTCCGCCACGTCCGCGCCGATCTGCTCGTCGGTCGTGAACAGCCCAAAGTCGGTGTACAGCCGCGCGGTCGCGGAGTGGTAGTTGCCGGTGCCGATATGCACGTAGTTGCGCACCCCGTCGCCCTCGCGGCGCACGACGAGCACGCACTTGGCGTGCGTCTTCAGCGCTGGCTGGCCGTAGACGACGTGCACCCCGGCCTCCTCCAGCGCCTTGGCCCAGTGGATGTTCATGTGCTCATCGAAGCGCGCCTGCAGCTCGACCAGCGCCACCGCCTGCTTGCCCCGCTCGGTGGCGTCGATCAGAGCCGGCACCAGCGGCGAGTCGTCGCTCGTGCGGTAGACGGTCTGCTTGATCGCGAGCACGTTCGGGTCCGCCACTGCCTGCTCGACGAAGCGCTCAACAGAGGTGGAGAACGAGACATAGGGATGGTGCACGAGCAGGTCGCCTTCGCGCATCGCGCCGAGCACGTCCGGCCGCTTGCCCTCGTGGCGCAGCAGCCGCGGATGGGTGATCCCAACCAAAGGCTCCTCGCGCAGCTCGGCATGGCCGGGCAGTTTTACGATCTGCCACAGCGCGCCCATGTCAAGCAGCCCGTCGACCGGGTAGACCTCATCGTCCTGCACCCCCAGGAGGCCCGCTAGCTCCTCCCGCAGCTGCTCTGAGCAGTGGGCGCCAACCTCGACGCGTACGACCTCGCCGAAGCGCCGGCGACGCAGCTCGTCCTCGACCGCCTGCAACAGGTCGGCGGCGTCGTCTGAGACCTCTAGGTCGGCGTCGCGGGTGACCCGAAAGACGTCGTAGTCGGCGATCTCCATCCCCGGGAACAGCGCGTCTAAGTGGTGGGCGATCACGTCCTCCAGTGGCACCAGCAACGCCGGCTTGGGCGCGGGCTGCTTGAGCGTCACGAACCGGGGCAGGATCTCGGTTGGTACCTTCACGCGCGCGAACACCGTCTCCTCGGTCATCGGGTCACGCACGAGTACGGCCAGGCTGAGCGACAGGTTGGAGATGTAGGGGAACGGGCGGCCGGGGGCCACTGCCAGCGGCGTGAGCGCTGGGAAAATCGCCTGTTGGAAATGCCTGGCCAGATCCGCGCGCCGCTCCTCGTCGAGCTCCCGCACGCCGACCACGTGGATGTCGTGGTCGGCCAGGGCTCCTCGCAGCCGTCCTTCGAAGCAGTCGGTCAGCCTTTGGCCCAGCCCGATCGCGCGCTCGCGGATCCTGGCGATCGTCTCCGAGGGGGTATGACCGTCCTGGCTCGGGTTCTCCACGCCGGCGTCGATCTGGTCGCGCAGACCGGCCACTCGCACCATGTAGAACTCATCGAGGTTTGTCGTGTAGATGGCGCAGAACTTCACTCGCTCCAGCAGTGGAACCAGCTCGTCCTCGGCCAGCTGCAGCACGCGCTCGTTGAAGTCCAGCCACGACAGCTCGCGGTTGATGTAGAACGAGGGATCGCGCAGGCCGACCTCTGCCCGGTCGATCTCTGCCCGGTCGATCTCTGCATGGTTGCCGTCGTGGTGCTCGTGCTCGCTGGCCAGGGGGCTCATCAAGCTATACCTTGGCACACGCGCTAGGGTAAAGACGGAGAGGCTAATGGCTCGTCAGCTCTGGCTACTACGTCACGCCGAGGCGGAGCCCCATGGCACGCGCTCGGACGCCGCGCGCAGGCTGACCGCCCGCGGCGAAGCTCAGGCACGCACGGCGGGCATCGCGCTGGCGCGGCTTGGAGCGACCTTCGACGCTGCGCTGTTCAGCCCCAAGGCGCGTGCGCGCCAGACCGCGGAGCTGGCCGCTGAGTTGTGGAGCTCTGAGGAACTCGAGCGGTTGGGGGCACACCCGCCGCTGGCCGGTGATTTCGACGCTCGCCAGGCACTCGACGCGCTGGCTGGCATCCCCGCCGACGGACGTTTGCTGCTCGTGGGCCACGAGCCGACACTCTCGAGCGTTGTCGGCGACCTCACGGGCGGTCTCGTGGACCTCAAGAAGGGCGGCTTGGCGGTGGTCAGCCTAAAGGGTGCCGGCGGTGAGCTCGTGGTCCTGCTGCGACCCCGCGAGCTTGCCCTGATCGCTGGCGGTGTGGGCGGGGCTCCAATCAGCGGGCACTGAAGCGGGGATATCGACCTCGAGCGGCTCGGCCGCGAACCGGTAGCCGATACCGAAGTGGGTATGGATATAGCGCCATTGCGGCGAGGCTTTCTCCAGCTTCTGGCGCAGCTTGCGCACGAACACGTCGACCGAACGGTCGCCGCGGACCATCGCATAGCCCCACAGGCTCGAATATATGTCCTCGCGCTCGAGCACCCGTCCCTCGGCGGCGGCGAGCAGCTCGATCAGCTCGAACTCACGCCTTGTCAAGTCGATGCTCTGGCCGCCTACGAACGCCTGGAAGCGATCGGAGCGGATTGCGACCTCGCCGGCGGTCACCGGCTTGGTCTCGCCCCTGCTCGTGCTGCGGCGGCGGCGACGCACAACGCCCTGCACGCGGGCGATGACCTCCTCGGGATGACAGGGCTTGGTGATCCAGTCATCCGCGCCCAGACGCAGCCCGCGCACTCGCTGGGCTACGGTCGAGGGGCCGGTGCAGACGACGATGCCCAGCTCGGGCAGCGCGCCGCACAACCGCTCGAGCCACGTCCAGGCATGCGGCCCCAGCACGGTCAGGTCGACGACCAGGGCGCTGAGGCGCATCGACGCGATCGCATCGGTCGGCACCGGGCTGGCGAGCACCCGGTGCTCCCAGCCGAGGCGATCTAAGCGCTTGCTCAGAACCTGGATGAAGCCGCTGTCGCGATCGAGAACGGCTATGCGAAGTGATGTGGAGGAGGCCGAAGATGCTCCGCCGGAGCTTGACGTGACCCCCCGATCCTCAGCGCGAACGCTTGCCGTCATCGAGGCGCAGTGTAGGCGATCGGAGGGACCTGTGAGCGTTCTGTCCACGAACGTCACAGAATGTTTACAGGAAAAATATGCAAATTGCGGGCATGGTCGAGGCGTCTAGCAGGCTCCATCGGTAGTTTCGCGGGTTCCCAACCCAGGCTCCCAACCGAACACGGCAGGCGTATCGCAGACTTCATCTGTACGTCTCGTGGGCTCAGCCCCTACGAGCCCCTACGGAATCAGAGCGTCTCGCGGACGCAAGTCAGAACGTCTCGGGGGTCGAATCGGGGGCCGAATCTGGGCGGGCGCCGGCCGGATGGGAGGAGTCTGAGAACTCGCGAAACAGGCCGGTGACCACAAATGCCACCTGCTCGCCGATGTCAACCGCGTTGTCGCCGATTCGCTCCAGGGCGCGGGCGACAAGGATCATGTGCATCGCCCACTCGCGCGTGTCCGGGTCGTCGCCGATCTCGATCGCCATCCGGAAGATCTCGCGGTTGAGGCGATTGATCTCGCGGTCCTGACGGACGAGGTCCTCGGCCAGGCCGACGTCGCGACCGGAGAAGGCGGCCTTGGATTGGGTGACCTCCGAGCGCGCGAACGCGCCCATCTTCGCGAGCGCTTCGAGCACCTCCTGTCGCACCGGCGGCTCGTGCCCGGAGAGCGGGATCAGCTTGGCGATGTTCACGCACTGGTCGCCCATCCGCTCGATGTGCTTGATCATGTGCAGCAGGGCGGCGACCAGCCGCAGGTCGCCCGCGACCGGCGCCTGCAGTGCGAGCAGCGAGAGGATGCCCTGGTGGACCTCCAGGTAGCGTCCGTCTACGCGGTCGTCGTCGGCGATCACCATCTGGGCGAGCTCGACATCCTGGTGGTTGAGCGCCTCGAGCACGCGGTCAAGCTGCTCGACGATCAGGTCGAGGCCTCCCAGCGCGTGGGTCTCGAGCTTCTGTAGCTGCTGCTGAAAGTGCGCCCGCCCTTGCTGGGCGTCTCCGATCTCTGATGATCGTGCGGAGGCAGGGTCTGACGCGCTGGGGGGTGCCGTCGGCGAGCGTCCCTGCCGGCCGGAATTAGCCGAACTTTCCGGTGACATATTCCTCGGTTCGTGAATCGGTGGGGTTGGTAAAGATCTCTTCCGTCGGGCCGACCTCGACGAGCTTGCCGCTGAGCATGAATGCGGTGCGGTCGGCCACGCGCGCGGCCTGCTGCATGTTGTGGGTGACGATCACGATCGTCACCTGCGCCTTCAGCTGATCGATCAGCTCCTCGATCTTCAGCGTCGCGATCGGATCGAGCGCCGAGCAGGGCTCGTCCATCAGGATCACCTCGGGATCGACCGCGAGCGAGCGCGCGATGCACAGTCGCTGCTGCTGGCCCCCCGACAGTCCGGCGCCCGGCTCTCCCAGGCGGTCCTTGACCTCCTCCCACAGGCCGGCGCTGCGCAACGCCGCCTCGACCTTGGCGTGTAGATCGCTGTGGCTGCGGCTGCGACCGCCTGCGCTGAGGCGCGGGCCGGCGGCGACGTTGTCGAATACCGACATCGTCGGGAACGGGTTCGGCTTCTGGAACACCATGCCGATCGCGCGGCGCACCGCCACGACGTCCACCGAGGAGTCGTATAAGTCGAGATCGTCCAACAGCACCCTGCCCTCGGCGCGGGCGCCCGGGATCTCCTCGTGCATGCGGTTGATGCAGCGCACCATCGTCGACTTGCCGCACCCCGAGGGGCCGATGATCGCGGTCACCTGGTTGGCGCGGAAGTCGAGGTCGACGCCCTTGACCTGCTCGGCCTCGCCGTAGAAGGCGCGCAGCTGCTCCAGCCTGACGCTGAGCCCAGGCTTGGCGTCGACCGTGCTCGACGCGTCCTCGACGCGTGGCTCCGTGAGGACCCGGGCCGCCTCGGGCGTCTGCGGCCTGATCCGTTCGTGACCGCTCTCGGTTTGGCTCTCGGGCTCCATGTCAGCCACTCTCGAGGGCGGTCCATCGGATGTCATGCAAGGCGACTCCTTCGCGAGACGAGGCGGGCGATGAGATTGAGCAACAGGATCATCACGACCAGTGTGAGCGCTGCTCCCCAAGCACGGTTTACCACGGCCGTGGTCGGAGATGTGACGTCACTGTAGATTTGCACGGGCAGCGAGTTCATGAACTGGCCGAGGTTGAAGTTGGTCTTCAGCGTCGCCGCGGCGGTGAATAGGAGCGGCGCGGTCTCCCCGGCGGCGCGCGCGATCGCGAGCAACACCCCGGTGATCATCCCCGGCAGCGCGGTCGGCAGGACGATCGAGAAGATCACCCTAAAGCGCGGCGCCCCCAAGGCGAGCGCCGACTCGCGCAGCGCGCCCGGGACCAGCAGCAGGACCACCTCGGCCGAGCGGATCACCACCGGGAGCATCAGCAGCGCCAGCGCGAATGACCCCTTGTAGCCCGCGTAGGAGCTGCCGGTGCCGACGACCAGCACGATGTACACGAACAGGCCGAACACGATCGACGGCACGCCGGTGAGCACGTCGACGAAGAAGCGCACCAGCTGGGCGAACCAGCTGTTCTTGCCGTACTCGACCAGCCACACCGCGACACCGATCCCGATCGGGATCGCGATCGCCGAGGCCAGCGCGACGATCTCGATCGTGCCGAGGATCGCGCTCTTGATCCCGCCGATGCTCGAGCTTTTGAAGAACGTGTTGCCGGTTGGGTCGGTCGTGAAGAAGTTGACGCTCCACGAGCCGACGCCCTTGAGCAGGAGGTAGTAGATGATCAGTAACAGCGGGATCAGCGCCAGGACCGTGGCTGCGAGGATGCCGCCACGAGCGATTCGGTCCTTGCGCCGGCGTGCTGGGCTGACATCGAAGCGGGCCAAGAGGGCAGCCGGTGTTTCGCGTGTGCTCATGTGCTCACCGGCCAGCGCGTGCGCCCGCTGTCGCCCCCGCCCATGTGCCCACGGCTCGCGCTCATTCCTCCACAGCGACAGCGCGTGCTCACGCGCCCATCACCCCTGCGATCGGCGGAGCGCCAGCGGCGTGGTCGAGTGCGGTGGTCTTCAGCCGGCTCGTGCGGGAGGCCCTCGACACCAAGAGCCGTGCCACGCCGTTGACGAGCAGTGTCAGCACGAACAGGACCAGCCCCGCGGCGAACAGCGCCGAGCGGTGCAGGCCCTGCGCCTCGCCGAACTCGTTGGCGATCACCGCGGCGAGACTGTAGCCTTGGCCGAACAGGTGGCTGCCCAGCCGGGGCGCGTCGCCGATCAGGATCGTTACGGCGATCGTCTCGCCGATTGCCCGGCCGAGACCTAGCATCGCGCCGCCGACGATGCCGGAACGACAGTAGGGCAGGACGGCGGTGCGGATCATCTCCCAGCGCGTGGCCCCCAGCCCCAGCGCTGCCTCCTTGTGATCGGCGGGCACTGTGGTCATCACCTCGCGGCTGATCGCGCTGACGATCGGCAGGATCATGATCGCCAGCACCAGCCCGGTGACGAAGTCGTTGGGGATCGTCACCAAGCCACCGCCGATGAACGGGATGAACGACAGCCGGTCAGCCACCCATTGCTCGGTCCCCTGCAGTTTGGGAGCGAGAAAGAAGATGCCCCACAGCCCATACACGACCGACGGAACCGCGGCCAGCAACTCGACCAGGATCGTCAGCGGCGCGCGTAGGCGCAGCGGGCACAACTCGGTCGCGTAGATCGCGGTGGCGACGGCCACCGGGACGCCGATCAAGAGCGCGAGCCCTGAGGTGATCAGCGTCCCGACGACCAGCGGCAGCGCTCCGAACCGTTCGGCGCTGACGTTCCAGTCGTTGCCGAACACGAAGCCACCCACGCCTTCCTTGGCGAACGCCGGCCGGGCCTGGCCGACGAGACGGATGAAGAAGTAGACGATCAGCGCCAGGATCAGCGCCGCCAGCGCCGTCAGGTCGTACTTCAGCGCGCGGTCGGGCAGACGCGCCAACGGCGAGCGCTCGAGAATCGAGCGCTCGCCGCCGGGAATCGATGCTGCCTCCAACGCGTCTTATCCCTGGCGAACCGGCGGACGACGCTCAGCCGACATCAGCTCTATTTCCACCGCTGTCTGCATGGTCGTCATGGGTCTATCCGATTCGTTTTGTGTCCGTTGCGACTCATTAGCCACCGAGCGGCGATCCATTGCACTGAAGGCCCGCCGCGGCCGCCTTGGACTTGGCCAGGATTGCGGCCGGTAGTCCCGCGTAGTCGGCCTGGGAGAGGACTGCCTGCCCTTGCCCGAGCCCGTAGTCGATGAACTTCACGACGCCCTTGGCGGCGGCTTCGCCGCCGGGCCCGCCCGCCTTGCAGAGGTCCTTGTTGACGACGATGAACGTCTGCGAGGTGATCGGGTAGGCGGCAGGTGCGCTGGGGTTCTTGATCTTGATGCCGAGGTTCGCCGGCACCGCGATGCCTTCGGCCGCCGCGCTGGTCGAGTTCAGGGTCGGTGCCACGAACTGTCCCGCCTTGTTCTTCACCGATGCGTAGGTGAAGTTGTGCTGCAGCGCGTAGGCCTGCTCGACGTAGCCGACCGCGCCCGCGGTCTGCTGGACCGCGCCGGCGACTCCCGCGTTGCCCTTTGCGCCGGTGCCCGTTGGCCACTGTACGTCCTTGCCTTCGCCGACCTTGCTCTTGAATTCGGGGTCGACGGCCGCGAGGAAGCCGGTGAAGCCAGCGGTCGTGCCCGAGGAGTCCGAGCGGTGGATCACGGTGATCGCGGTGCTGGGGAGGTTGACTCCCGGGTTCAGCGCCTTGATCTCCGCGTCGTTCCAGGACTTGACCTTGCCCAGGTAGATGTCGGCGATCGTCTTGCCGTCCAGCTTCAGGCCGGTCTGCACGCCCGGCAGGTTGTAGGAGACGGTGATCGCGCCCAGGAACATCGGGATCTGCACCGCGGGGCTGCCGTTCTTGGCGATCGCTGCTTCATCCGCCGGCTTTAGCGGCGGGTCGCTAGCGCCGAAGTCGACGGTCTTTGACTCGAGCGAGGTGATGCCCGCACCCGAGCCGACGGCCTGATAGTTGACGGTCAGGGGGGACAGCGACGAGGCCCACTGCTCATAGACCGGGGCGGCGAACGTCGAGCCGGCTCCGGAGATTGTTCCGGACGCCCCGCTTGATGATGATGATGAGGAAGTCGTGCTCGAGGCGCTGCTCGAGCTGCTGGACGATTTGGAGCTGCTGCCGCACGCGGCGAGGCCGAGCGCGAGCAGTACAACGCCCACGAGCGCGCCTATCTTGTTCTTGATGATCACAACGACATCTCCTCTGCTGGATTGTGCGTGTAGACGGCTGGCTGGGCTCGCGAAAGCTCGCTGCCGATCCGATGCTGCGGTGCCAGTCTGTTAACCGCCGGACGCCCCGATGTGAACATCTCGTGAAAGCCTGGCCCATCAACCTGTCCATCGATCCATCCCGTCTACCCGTCTATCCGTGCGTGGGCTTCCAATGGGGGAGGGGCCTTTCCGGTGTTCGGCGACTGCCCGGTTGTGGCCTCTCGCGAGGGCTGGGCCTGGAAGCGGTAGCCGAATCCCGGATGGGTGTGGATGAAGCGGCGGTCGGGCATCGCCGTCTCGAGCTTGACACGCAGCTTGCTCACGTAGACGTCGACGGAGCGGTCTCCGTTCCGCAACTCTCCACCCCACACCGTCGCGTAGAGCTCTTCTCGCGTGACGATTGCGCCCTGCCGTCTCGCCATTGCCACCAACAGCTCGAACTCTCGCACCGACAGGGTGAGCGCTCGTCCCGTGGCGAGCACGAGTCCCTCGCCCAGCCTGATCTCGAGCTCCCCGGCGTACAGTGTGTTCGCGCTCTCCGGAAGGGCCGCCACGTGCATAGACTCGCGGTCCGATACCGGTCGCGGGGTTGCAAACTCGTAATCGACTCGTGAAAAAATCGTGAAGGAACTGAAGGATGCGCGGGTGCGCAATATCCTCGGCTCGGCCATGAGTTTCCTCCGACGCCGCGGCGGCGCAAATATTCTCGCCTCAGTCCTCGCTTCACCGCTGAGCTTCCTCCTGCGCTACGGCGGCGCAATATCCTCGCTCGAGCGATGAGTTTCCTCCCACGCCGTGGCATCGACAGTACCCTGATGGCCCTGGTCGAGGAGGCTGGACGCAACGTGCAGCGCTGCGGCTTCCTGCTACGCGATCTGCTGGTCGAGTATCCCGAGCATGCCACGCTGGCCCAGGATCTGAAGGTGTGCGAGCAGGAAGGCGACCGCATCACTCACGACATCATCCACCGGCTGGCTGGGCGTGGGCGAGTGAGAGCTCCCTTCGACGCCGGCGACGGCTACGCTCTGGCGACCGCGCTCGACGACATTGTCGACCATTCTGAGCAGGTCGCCGCCCAGCTTGGGCTCTACGGCGTGGAGGCCCCGATGGAGCAGGCCGTCGAGTTCACCGAGGTGCTCGTGGGCGCCGGTGAGCAGATCGCCCGGGCGCTGCGCTGCCTGCGCACGGGCACCGAGCTCGCTCCGCACCTGGTCGAGATCCACCGCCTCGAGAACGAGGGTGATCGCCTGCAGCGCGATGGCGTGGCCTCGCTGTTCGCGGGGGGGATAGACCCGATGGTGGTGATCCGCTGGAAGGATATTTTCGAGTCGCTCGAGGCTGCGGTCGACGCCTGTGAGACGGTCGCCCATGTGCTCGAGGGCATCACGCTCAAGCAGCGCAGACGACGGCCGCGCTGAGAACCTGTTTCAGAATAGGTGGTGTGGTCGGGGTGTTCATGGATGATTGAATGCCCACCCACCCGACTGATCGGATACCCGCCCACCCGGCGAAGCGTATGCTGCCGATCATCCGGGATCGCCCAGCATGTGCTGGACGATCTTTGATCGGTCGTCACGTGGCGACGATCGAAGATCCACGGGATCTTCGATCGGTCCAGCGCC
>Ga0116218_1002202_pt1 | contig 11044 bp, 10 predicted proteins | sample Sb_taG_2_FD_88966 | JGI IMG/M metagenome (GOLD analysis project Ga0116218, IMG submission 88966) | Peat soil microbial communities from Weissenstadt, Germany - Sb_50d_5_LS metaG | ecosystem: Environmental > Terrestrial > Soil > Wetlands > Peat | place: Germany: Weissenstadt | collected 2010-09-21 | reverse complement strand
TCTCGTCGCGATAGGTACCACGCTACCATCACTCGCACGATTATCCCGAGACCGCCGAAGGCTAGCGCTTTTGGTTGCACCATCACGGTTGCGGCTGAGACCGACGGGACCAGCATTACGATTCCTGCGATGGCGATCAGCGATGCGGCGTGGCGCGCAATGTTATTGAGTTTCACTAACCCCCATGCGACTCCTCACTCCTACGAGTGCCACCAGCAGGAACATGTACGGGCCAGATACTTCCAGGCCGAACAAGAGCGGTGCGCCTGCCGACATCGATATCGTGCCGGGACGAAACAGCATCAATCCGCCCGCGATCGCCAGATAGATTCCACAGAAAGCGAACAATGTGGCGACAGTCTGCACACAGTTTGGTGTTGGGTTGGCGGCGCTGTCGGTCATGAGTCCCTAATCGCGAATCCAGAGTTGTTATGGCCACCGGCCGCTGCCGAGCTTCGCTCGGCTTGGACCCTTCGACTTCGCTCAGGGCCGCCTCGCGAGGGCGCCCGTCCCCACACGAATCGTCACGGCCTCGCGTGACCTTTTGCCGCCTTCTTGGTGTTCGGCTTCGAGGCTCGGCGTGCTCCGGGCACTTTTCCGATTCGAGGGTCGCCTGCGAGAACGAATTCGCAGGCGCGCAGCGCTGCTTCTTCGAAATCCTTCGCATCGGACGGAAGCACCTGCCAGCCGGTCACTTTCTTTCCCAGCACCTTGATGGATCGCATGTTGGGGAAGTCGCGTCGCAGGCTCTGGTGGTGCTCCTCGGTGGTGGCGAGCCATACGCCGTTGTCCGCGGTCTGGCCATGTTTGTCTTTGTTCCGGAGGATCAAAACAATCTTGTCTTGAACGTAAATCGCCAGGCAGCCGAACATGGGATGAGTGCGTGGCGAGAGCGGAGCGATGGCGTCGAGTACGAATTCGTGCGGGACAGGCTTGCGCTGCTTGATGCGTAAGGTGGCGTCCAGTGGCGGAACGGTCGTTATGCGACGGGATTTCGGCATATGCGTTTGCGGATAGCGCTTCGCTTGGTTCTGTTTCAACCGACTGTATATCACTGACGGCTTCGGTTGCGAAGTCGAATAACTTGCGGTTCCTGCTCCGAGGCTGTAACGTACTCGGCCAGCCACAATTTTCACTGGGGGATGGAATGAAGCTCAGCCGCTATCTGTTGGCCTTTGTTTTCCTGTCGGGATTGATTGGCAAGTCATTGATTGGCACGTCGTGGGCGCAATCTGCGCCCGCGCCGAAGACGGTCGTCGTCCGCGCAGGACACTTGCTTGACGTGAAGACCGGCAAGACGCTCTCGAACCAGACCATCGTGATTCAGGGCGATAAGATCGCCAGCGTTAGCTCGGATGCGCAGGTTCCCGCTGGGGCGCAAGTAGTCGATCTCTCGAACGCCACCGTGCTGCCGGGATTGATTGATGCGCACACGCACATCACATACACGCCCAACTTTGGCTACTCGCGGCTTGGGGTTTCCGTGCCGCGCCAGGCCCTCAACGGAGCGCGCAATGCCCGGGTTACGCTCGATGCGGGTTTTACGACCATCCGGAATGTGGGCGCGACCGACTTCACCGACGTCGCCTTGCGCGATGCCATCAACGCCGGCGACGTGCCCGGACCGCGCATGCTGGTCAGCGGGCCGGCGCTCAGCATTACGGGCGGACACTGCGACGAAAATCTCCTGCCGTTTGAATGGCACGCCCAGAGCGAAGGCGCGGCCGATGGCATTGAAGCCGTCCAGCATAAGACGCGCGAAATCATCAAGTATGGCGCCGACCTGATCAAGATCTGCGCCACCGGCGGCGTGCTCTCGCATGGCGACAATCCGCAGGCGTCGCAATACACGCTTGAAGAGATGAAGGCGATTGTGACCGATGCGCACCGACTGGGGCGCAAGGTGGCGGCGCATGCGCATGGCGCCGAGGGCATACGGTGGGCGTCGGAGGCGGGCGTGGATTCGATTGAACATGGGTCTTACATTGACGACGCGGCTATCGCTACGATGAAGAAAAATGGCACCTATCTGGTGCCGACTCTTTATTTGGCCGACTGGTTTCTGGAGAACGCGGAAAAGATTGGCACTCCCGCCGAACTGATCGCCAAGGGACGCGAAGTGATGCCTGCGGCGCGCAAGAATGTTGCGCGCGCGTTTGCCGCGGGAGTGAAGGTCGGATTCGGCACCGACGCTGCGGTGTATCCGCATGGGCTCAACGCGCATGAATTCGCGGTCATGGTGAAGCTGGGGCTGACGCCGCTGCAGGCGATCCAGGCGGCAACTGTTAATGATGCCGATTTGCTGGGCTGGTCCGACAAGGTTGGGACGATTGAGCCGGGGAAGTGGGCCGACATTGTTGCGGTGGACGGCGATCCGCTGGCGGACGTTACTACGCTGGAACGCGTTAAGTTTGTGATGAAGGGCGGAGATGTGGTTAAGAATTTGTACGCGAAGTAGAAAGCGATTGCGTGGACAAAGAGAGCCACACCTTTACCACAGGGGGCACGGGGAAACACGGGGGAAGGCCAGACTTCCGTTAGAATCCTCCAGTGTCTGTTCGTCTGCAGATTGAAGCTACTCGCGGCTCGGCCCGCGCTGGCAGGCTCATTACTCCTCATGGAGAAGTCGAGACGCCGGTGTTCATGCCGGTGGGGACGCTCGGTTCGGTTAAGGGCGTTTCGCAGGACGTGCTCGAGGAACTTGGCGTCGAGATTCTGCTCAGTAATACCTATCATCTTTTTTTGCGGCCTGGTGTCGAAACAGTTCGGCGGATGGGCGGACTGCACCGATTCATGTCGTGGGATCGCGCGATTCTCACCGATTCGGGCGGGTTTCAGGTTTTCAGTTTGAACGATCTGCGCAAAGTCACGGAAGAAGGTGTCGCGTTCCGCTCGCATCTCGACGGTTCTCCGCATTTTCTCACTCCCGAAAAAGCCATGGAGATTCAGATTGGGCTGGGAGCGGACATCATCATGGCCTTTGATGAATGCACCGAATATCCAGCCGACGCAGCGCGTGCGCGGGACTCGATGGAATTAACACTGCGCTGGGCGGCGCGCTGCAGGAATTATTTTGACGAGCACAAGGGCGAGGTGCCTTGGAGCAGCTGTCAGCCATCAGCCGTCAGCCGTCAGGGAAAGCAGGTCCCTCGCTCCGCTCAGGATGACAATCTAGGTGTAGCTCATGCGCAAACTCAGTCGCTGTTTGGCATTGTGCAGGGGGGGATGGATGCGGGGCTGCGCCGCGAATCTGCCTTGCGGACCATCGACCTCGGTTTCCCGGGATATGCCATCGGCGGGCTTAGCGTTGGCGAACCTCGCGAGGTTACTCGCGACATTGTCCTATCCACGCTTGAGCATCTTCCCTCCGACCAGCCGCGCTATCTGATGGGGGTGGGCACTCCGGAGGAGATCGCGCAGTACGCGCGGGCGGGCGTGGACATGATGGATTGCGTGCTCCCCACGCGCGCTGCGCGCCATGGATTGCTGTTTACTTCGGAAGGCAAGGTATCGATCAAGCAGGCTCGGTACGCGCAGGACGAGAGCGCGCTTGATCCAGCCTGCGAGTGCCGTGTCTGCCTGCGTTATTCGCGGGCCTACCTGCGGCATCTCTACGCTTCGAACGAACTGCTGGCCCAGGTTTTGAATACAGTCCACAACCTCCACTTTTACCTGGCCACCATGCGGGCCGTCCGGGCATGGATCAGAGCAGGGCACGCGGCCAGCTAGCTATGAGAGTCCAGAGTTGAGGCGGTGCCGAGCTCCTCCACCCCGTCAAGCCAAGACCGGGCTTGACGGGGACCCCGGTGCGCTCGGCTTGGACGGGCGAGGGCGCCCGTCCCCACACGAGCACAGGCAGTTCCGGGATGTAAATTCTGCGCGGCGTCCTTGACACCCGGCTAGCCGTCCGGCATTCTATTTAACTTGGGAACAAGGTCTGTTTCTTTCTGTGCCGTTCCGATCGAAACCGGAGCGCGGCATCGCCGGTTCTAGCCTGCAAGCGTAGGATCCTCCGGCCTTAGAAGAAAAGAATTCCCGCAGTTACGCTCGAGAAGTCGCGCAGGAGAAGTTAAGCGGCGGAAGCAGCAAACTTGTGCCGAGTTTTGCGCCGCCCGGCCCGGAGAGGGTACTTCGCTGCTGCGGTTTTAATCAGGAATTTCGTTAGCTATTTCGTTGCACGGGATCGACTTGGCGGTGGAAATGATTTTGTCGGGCATGTTGTCTGGAATGACGGGCGGATTGGCGTTTTGGTTGCAGCTGCCCGGTGGCACGAGTCTGCTTGGGTTGGCTCCCCTGCTGTTTATTTTTGCCATTTTTTACTTTCTGCTGATTATGCCGCAGCAGAAGAAGCAGAAAAAGTGGCAGGCCATGCTGAGCGAATTGAAAAATGGAGACCGGATCGTAACCAGCGGCGGACTGCGCGGGACGATCATCAGCCTCAAGGACGATGCGCTGATTTTGCGCGTGCCGCCCGACAATCTGAAACTCGAAATCAGCCGCGCATCGGTGGTATCGGTGACGACGGCGGAAGAAGGAACAAAGTCTTAGTCGCCGAGCTTCGCTCGGCTGGACGGACGAATGCGTCCGTCCCCACGTGTTTTAGTCATGAATAAGAATCTCAGTTGGAAGTTAGCAATTAGCGTCGGGATCCTGCTGGTCTTCCTGGGCGGCATCTTCGGCATTCCGAAGGAGTGGTCGGGCAAGGGTGTGCTGGCATCGGTCGTCGACCGCATTCATCTGGGCCTCGACCTCCGTGGCGGAACGCACCTGATCCTGCAGGTGCAGGTCAACGACGCGGTCAATGTCGATTCCGACAATGCGATCGCGCGCCTCAAGGAAGACCTGCGGACGCACAAGATCAATTACGCCGATATCACCAAGCCCGATGCGGAGAACCATCCCGAAATGATCGTGGTCAAGGGCGTTCCGCCGGACCAGACCAGTGATTTCAAGAGCATTATTGCCGACCGCTTGCCGGACTACGACGCCACTTCGGGCGCGGAAAATTCCTGGACCGTGGCGATGAAAGGCCAAAGCCTCGCCGATTTAAAGAACCGTGCGGTTTCCCAGGCCATCGAGACCATCCGCAATCGAATCGACCAGTTGGGCGTGAGCGAGCCGGTTATCCAGGAGCACGGGCTTGGCCAGTACCAGATTCTTGTTCAACTTCCGGGCGTGGACGATCCGGCGCGGGTGAAGGAAATCATGCAGTCCACGGCGATGCTTGAAATCAAGCAATCGCTGGGCGGGCCCTATGGAAGCCAGCAAGCGGCTTTGCAGGAGCACGGCGGCGTGCTGCCTCCGGACACTGTGGTGATGCAAGGGAAAAGCATTGGCTCACGAAACAGCGATACCGGAGAACAGTGGTACATAATCTCGCGAGCCTCGGCGGTGACCGGTCGCGATCTTCGTACCGCAGAGCCGTCCACCGACGAAAATGGCCAGCCGGCGGTCCGCTTCATTCTTACCAGTGAGGGCGGGCGCAAGTTCTACTCGTTCACCTCCGCCCATGTTGGCGACTACCTGGCAGTGGTTCTCGACAACAAGGTGCAGGAAGTGGCGGTGATCAAAGAAGCCATTCATGACACGGGCGTCATCAATGGCCGGTTCACGCAGCAAGAGACTCAAGACCTTTCGATGACCCTGCGTTCCGGTGCTTTGCCGGCCGGTATCAAGTACCTGGAAGAGCGCACGGTCGGGCCGTCGCTCGGCGCCGATTCGATTCGTTCCGGTGTTCGGGCGGCCATCTATGGCATGCTTGCTGTCCTCATCTTCATGCTCATTTACTACCGCTGGGCGGGCGTGAATGCGGACATAGCGCTGATCCTGAACCTGATCATCCTGCTTGGGTTCATGGGCTACTTTGGAGCGGTGCTGACGCTGCCGGGAATTGCCGGCGTCATTCTGACGGTTGGCATGGGCGTGGATTCGAACGTGCTGATTTTTGAGCGTATCCGCGAAGAGCTGAGGAATGGCAAGACGCCGCCCTCGGCAGTGGAGCAGGGATTCAGCCACGCCTGGATCACCATCGTGGACACGCACGTCACCACGATCGTGTCGGCCGCGATTTTGTTTCTCTTTGGAACAGGACCGGTGAAAGGTTTTGCAACGACGCTGGTCTTCGGTCTGGCGGCCAACCTGTTTACGGCAGTGTTTGTATCGCGCATGATTTTTGATTGGGTCTTAAGCCGCAAACAGCGCGGCGAAGCATTGAGTATCTAGGACGGTCGTTAGTCGGTGGTCGATGGTCGTTCGCGAATTTCGAATGAACTACGCACCCCGAACGACTAGCGACTAGCGACCAACGACTGATTTTGAAGGGATCGTAAGCGGCGTGGAATTTTTTAGAGACACAAACATCGATTTTCTCGGGAAAAAGTGGTACTTCTTGACCTTCTCGCTGATTTTCAGCGTGGCCGGAGTGCTGTCCATGGCGTTGTGGCATGGCATCCCTCTGGGCGTCGACTTCCGCGGCGGCACACTGGTCTATGTGAAGTATGCGCACACACCGGATGTGTCTGCCATTCACGCCGAGCTTGATCGCGCTGGATTGAAGAACCCCCGCGTTCAGGCCTACGACCAGGTCCACAATAGCAACGAGGTATTGATCCAACTCGATATTCAGGAGACCAGTGAGCAGGCTCTCGACAGGGGCAAAATCCAAATCATTCAGGCGCTCGAAAGCCATGCTCCAGCGGGCAAGCAGGATCTCAACAATTCCAGCTCTCTGGCCATCTTGAATTATCTTTTGGAGAAAGATCCGCTCCGCCTCTACGGCAGCACCGATGCGAACCCTCGCTATACAGTCATCGCGCAGGCCATTGTCGACTATCGCGACAAGACGAAAAGCGGAGTCCTCGGTTCGACAGACGAACTGAAGAGTGTGGCCGGTCCGGCCGTGGTTGCCTCGCTCCAGGATGGCTTCTTCGTGTCTGACTTTGGCATCCGCAACGTCGAGATTGTCGGCCCGCAAGTTGGGCAGCAACTGCGCAAGCAAGCCATCCTGGCCACCCTTTATTCTTTGGGCGGGATGCTGATCTACCTGGGGTTCCGCTTTGAATGGATTTACGGCGTTGCTGCCGTTTTGACGGTCTTCCACGACACTCTGATTACGGTTGGCGCCTTCTCGCTGCTGAACTGGGAAATCTCGCTGACCGTGATCGCGGCCATCCTGACCCTGATCGGATACTCCAATAACGACACCATCGTTGTTTTCGACCGCATCCGGGAGAACATTAAGCTGTTGCGGCGGGATAAGTTGTCGGACATCGTTAACAAAAGTATTAATCAGACCTTAAGCCGAACCATCTTGACAGCGGGCCTGACTTTCCTTACCGTGCTTGCTCTGTTCCTTTTTGGCGGAGAGGTGCTGCATGGTTTCAGCTTCGCCCTGGTCATTGGCATTCTGATCGGGACCTATTCTTCGATCGCGATTGCCGCGCCGATTCTGGTTGCCTACCAGGAATGGCGGGGTGGACGGGGCCAGAAGCCGATTTCCATGCCTTTGCGGTCGGGCAACGGCTCGGCGCAGCCTAAGGAAAAAATAAAGGTCTGAGTCCGGGCCATCTGGCGTAGAATCATTGACCTGCCCGCAGAGGCAGGATTTAAGAGGGCGCAAAGCTCAAGACAGCGGGAGCAAAGAGGATGCAGCCGGTGTCTAAACTTTGGTACGGGTCTGATGTAGGAGAAGCCTATGTTTGAAGACAGCCTCATTGAGTCAGGGAACAGGTTCAAGGCCAAGCGGCGGTTAAGCACCACCATCTTATCGTTCTTTGGGCAATTCACGCTGATCGGGATCTTGATTCTGATCCCGCTGATTTATACGGACGCGTTGCCCAAGACGCAGCTGATGACCTTCCTGGTAGCGCCACCGCCACCGCCACCGCCGCCACCCCCGCCGGCAGCGGCTCCAGTTAAGGTGGTGAAGATGCAGAGCGAAATGGTCAATGGACAGTTGCGCACCCCCACCAAGATTCCAGAGAAAGTTCAGATGATCAAAGAAGAAGAAGCGCCCCCGGATCTGGGTGCGGGCGGCGTCCCGGGCGGTGTTCCGGGCGGCATTCCTGGAGGCTCCGCGGGCGGCGTGATCGGCGGCATCGTCAACATGCAAGCGGCGAACATCCCCAAAATCGCGACCCCGCAGCGGGTGCGCGTTTCGCAGGGCGTCTCGCAAGGTCTTTTGATCAGGAGAGTTCAGCCCAATTATCCGCCACTGGCGAAACAGGCCCGCATTCAGGGGCAGGTTGTGCTGCAGGCGGAAATCAGCAAGGACGGCACGATTCAGAATCTGCAGTTGATCAGCGGGCACCCCATGCTGGCGCCGGCAGCGATCGAGGCCGTGAAACAGTGGCGTTATAAGCCGTACCTGCTCAATGGCGAGCCGGTGGCGGTCGAGACCACGGTGCTTGTAAACTTCAGCTTGACCGGAAGCTAGACTCTTCGGGCCGGCTGGCGGCGGTAAAAGTTTGTGGCGGCTTAAAGCCCTCCCCGTCCCACCTTTTCCCGAGACGGGAGACCTAGGGTGGTTTGCACACCCGGGGGCAATTCTGCCCACTTTGGTTTCTTGCATCAAATGGTTCAGAGCAAGCGGGCGCAGAGAAGTTTTTGGTTCGCGCCGGTTTTCCCGTAGAGACGCGGCTTGCCGCGTCTCCTGCCGCGGAGTGAGACAGGCAAGCCCCGTCTCTACGGCGAGATTTTAGGAAGTTCGAAACAGTTCTTTGAGGAGGAAAGCAACTCATGGTAGTGAACCTGGCAGCAGTCGCACTCTGTAATTTCCATCTTTTCGCCGCCTGGCTCTTTGACGAGAGCTCGGTCGGTTGGGACCCGATTTCGCTCTGGAAGCAAATGGGCATCCTAGCGAAAGCCGTGGTTATCATTCTGTTCATCATGTCGGGGTGGTCGATCGGCGTGATGATTGACCGGTGGATGGCGTTCAACGCCGCCCGCAATCAGTCCCGCTCGTTCGCTCCCGCAGTTGCCGGAGCGCTGCGTGAAGGCAAAATTGACGAAGCGATCAAGGTCGCCGAGCGCAACAAGAAGAGTCACCTGGCCAAGGTGGTCACGGCGGGCCTGATGGAATTCAAGGCTCACCAGGATAGCCCGGGTGAAATTCCTGGCGAGACGATAGAAGCTTCCAAGCGCGCATTGGAGCGCACCGAGGCGATCGTGCACGCCGAACTGAAGCGTGGCTTGGGCGGTCTGGCGACAATCGGTTCGACGGCTCCCTTCGTGGGACTGTTCGGAACGGTGGTCGGCATTCTGAACGCCTTTAACGGTATTGCCAAGGAAAAGGCAACCGGCCTGGCAGCGGTCGCGGGCGGTATTTCTGAAGCGCTCGTAACCACCGCCGTCGGTCTGTTCGTGGCGATTCCCGCGGTCATGATGTTCAACTATCTGACCGGTCGCGTGGAAGCGTTCGACGTGGAGATGGATAACTCCTCGAGCGAACTGATCGACTACTTCCTGAAGCGCCGGAGCATGCGCCGGTCGTAAGTCATAAGGCCGCGAGTTGCACACATGAGTTGCTGGTGGAGGGACGGGCGTCTCGCCCGTTCAGCCGGGCGGGGACGCCCGGCTCTCCATCGAGCAAGTTTGGGGCGACAGCCGTAGCGTTTCAACGGTTGCGGCATCAGGGCAAGCGCAGGCAGGAGAGTGAATTCCATGGCATTAGCAAAGCGAAACGAAGCGGCCAACGTCAGCTCCGACATCAACGTCACACCGATGGTGGACGTGATGCTGGTATTGCTGATCATCTTCATGGTGGTTACGCCCATGTTGCAACACGGCGTTCCCGTGGACATGGCCAAAGTCAATAGTCCCAAGGATATGCAGGACGCAGACAAAGAAGACGCGCTGCTGGTGGCGGTCACCCGCGATGACAAGGTCTTTTTCGGGACCGATCAAATCAAGGTGGATGACCTGACTCAGAAGCTTAAGGATCGGTTGGCGAATCGGACCGACAAAACCGTTTTTCTCAAGGCCGACATGCGGGCGAAGTTCGGCTGGGTGGTTGAAGTTGTCGACAATGTTCGCGCGGCTGGGGTCGACCAGCTCGGCCTTTTAACCGATCAAAAGAAGTCCGGAACTCTTGCCCCGCCGTCAGGCGCGACTCCGTCGTCGCCGGCGGGCGGGCAGTAGCAGGCGATAGCAAATAGGGAGATCGATATGAGTATGGCAGTCGGCCCCAAAGGGGGCCAGAGCGCTAACATGAACGTCACGCCGCTGATTGACGTGTTGCTGGTGCTGCTGATTATTTTCATGGTGATCACGCCGCTTACGCCCAAGGGTTTGGAAGCGTTGGTACCCCAGCCGCCGCCGAAGGATGCGAAGACGCCGCCGCCCAGTACGGATCGCACCATTGTGGTGCAGTTGATCGATCATGGAGCCGGCAACCCTCCAGGACTCAAGATCAATCAGGACGAAGCCACTTGGGAAACTCTGCAGGGCCGGTTGGAAGATATTTTCAAAACCCGCGCCGAGAAAGTCATGTTTGTGAAGGGCGATGACAATGTTCCCTTCGCCGACGTCGCTAACGTTATTGATATCGCACATTCTGCCGGCGTCGATAAAGTCGGCTTGATCACGGCCAAAATCGAAGCGGGCGGCTAGAACATCGGGTGATCGGATCATCGGCTCATCGGGCGATCTGAAAACCCTTGCGCATCGCGCCGACCGATGCGCGTCAAGTTTTTTTCGACACTCCGCGGCAAGGGAGATTCATAAGGCAATGAAAACGACTCAAAGGCTCATGGTGGTATTCGCTGCCGCACTGGTGCTACTCTTCAGCACCGGCTGCAGCAAGCTTAAAGCGCGTGACCACCTCAACAAGGGTGTGCAAGCTTACAAGAATTCCAAGTTCGAACAGGCGATTGACCATTTCCAGCAGGCCGTCGCCCTCGACCCCACACTTATCAACGCCCGCCTCTATCTGGCGACAGCCTATGCGCAGCAGTACATTCCGGGGGCCGATACTCCCGACAACAATCGCTTTGGCGAGCAGGCGATTGATACCTACAAGCAAGTGCTGCAGTCCGATCCCAAGAAC
>Ga0116218_1002195_pt1 | contig 11068 bp, 7 predicted proteins | sample Sb_taG_2_FD_88966 | JGI IMG/M metagenome (GOLD analysis project Ga0116218, IMG submission 88966) | Peat soil microbial communities from Weissenstadt, Germany - Sb_50d_5_LS metaG | ecosystem: Environmental > Terrestrial > Soil > Wetlands > Peat | place: Germany: Weissenstadt | collected 2010-09-21 | reverse complement strand
TGTTTGTGGACATCGAAATCCCTACGGATTGCATCTATTCTTTCGGCTTGATCAAAACACTATCGTAGCCGACTTTCAACCGCGAGAAGAACATCAAGGCTTTCCGGGAGTTATTCATGGTGGTATTGTAGCTGCCGTGCTTGATGAGGCCCTTGGGCGTACTTCCTTACTTGGTAATAACCGGGAGTGGACTATGACAGGTTGTCTGGAGGTGCGATATCGACGTTATGTTCCCTATGGACCTGTGTTGAGAGTGCGCGCTACGCTTGATGCAGAGCGAAGACGCGCACTTCAGGCCTCAGGTGTGATAACTCTGGCTGGCGACGAGAGTGTAGTGCTAGCGGAAGGGCATGGGACGTTTCTACCGCTTTCACCCGATACTGTGAATCTAATATTAAAGGATTATCCAGAGCTACGCGATTTCTTTGAGCAAAACGAGCCATAATACGGCTTTAGCACACTATGAGTTTTCTGCCGGGAAAGGAAACTCAGTTGGTGGTGGTGGCACAATCTCATGCGGTAAGCTAACTTGATCAGGTTCTGGCACAGGCACAGTTATTCCTGTCTCCTCCAGAATCTGCTGTAGCTGACGTGCGTCGATTGTTTCTTGACGACGAAGCTCTTGCGCAATGCGGTCAAGCGCTGTACGATGTGTTGACAGAAGTTCCAGCGTGCGTGCGTAACACTCACGCACAATGCGATCAACCTCATCGTCAATTAACTCCGCGGTCGTTTCACTATAATCACCAGGAGCGCCCGTATCACCGCCACTCAAAAATGGGCTTTGGCGTTCACTGAAAGAAATTGTGCCCATACGTTCGCTCATACCCCAGCGAGTGACCATTTGACGGGCAATTGCGGTCACACGTTGGAGATCATTCTCTGCCCCCGTTGTAATATGCCCAATAGCTATCTGCTCAGCCGCTCTTCCGCCAAGCGCAGTCACAATCTGTGTGAGCAAATACTCTTTCGAGTAGTTGTAACGATCATCTAAAGGTACTGACATAGTGACACCTAGTGCCTGTCCGCGTGGCACAATTGTGACTTTACTGACGGGATCAGCATGTACTGAAAGAATGCCAGCAAGAGCATGACCTCCCTCGTGATATGCAATGACGTTGAGATCATCGTCGTGTAAAACTAAGGGACGTTCAGCCCCAAGCAGAATTTTGTCTAATGCTTCTTCAAAACATTTCTGATTGACATAATCGAGGTTACGGCGTGCTGCCAGGAGCGCTGCTTCGTTGATCAGGTTTGCCAGGTCGGCGCCTACCATTCCTACAGTAGCTCGAGCCATAGCAACAAGGTCTACATCAGGGCCCATAGGCACATCACGCGCATGAATTTTGAGAATAGCTAAACGACCGGTCCAGTCAGGTCGATCAACTGTCACACGCCGATCGAATCGACCCGGCCGCAATAATGCTATATCCAGACCATCGGGGCGGTTAGTAGCGCCGATGACGACAACTGCCTGACGGGTATCAAATCCATCCATTTCTACAAGCAATTGGTTTAGCGTTTGTTCGCGCTCATCATTGGTATTGATGCTCGATCCGCGTTGTCGTCCAACCGCGTCAATTTCATCGATGAAGATGATACTGGGAGCTGCTTTCTTCGCCTGATCGAACAGATCACGCACACGACTGGCTCCAACACCTACGAGCACTTCAACGAACTCTGATCCAGACATTGAGTAGAAAGGAACTCCGGCCTCACCAGCAACGGCTCGTGCCAGTAGAGTTTTACCTGTTCCAGGAGGGCCTACCAGAAGTACACCGCGTGGAATCTTACCCCCCAATCGCTGAAACTTCTCTGGCGTCTTCAGGAATTCAACTACTTCTTGCAATTCATACTTGGATTCGTCTACACCCGCGACATCTGCAAATGTTGTGCTAGGGCGATCTTCGAGAATGAGTTTGGCACGACTCTTGCCGAAGCTAAAGATGCCCTGTTGACCTTGTGATGCACGGCGACTAATAAAGATGAAGATTGCAATTAAGAACACCCATGGAAGAAACGCAATCAAGATATTCAGCCAGAAACTGTTATCCTGTGCTGCTTGAGTGATGACGACTGTGGCATCCGCACAATTGGGCTTGTGATAGCCCTTGTTTGTAGGGTCCGTGAGTACTGGAACAAGATTTGGATCCCCATTTGGCAATTGTGTGACGTGGAAGTCATTGAAGTTGTTCACAGGTTGACAAAAGGTTCCCGTAATATCAGTTGTTCCGGTGATAGTGATGGACTTGACATTACCCGCATTTATCTGGTTGTAAAGGTCGCTGTAGCCAAGCTCAGCACGCTGGGGAGTATTCGAGCTACTATTGTTATTAAAAATTTGGAAGAGGAATATTCCAAGCATCATTAGCACAATTACGAGCAACCAGCGATTAAGAGGAGATATTCCTTTTTGCTTTGGCTGTCCATTTGGACCCTGACCTGGTTGATTTTGCTGACGTTGAGGCGAATTATTATTATTTTGTAGCCAAAGCACGTTGGCTGGTTGTTTCTCCATAACAGACGAATCCTGCTTTCTGATCCCGACTTACTACAAGGAATCATTCTGGCTTCTCTATCTCTTGCAGTTCGATGAAGTGAGCATATAAGCCATTATCATATTATATCCTATGGATGCTTAAAATGCACGTAGAATATAAGGCGCGCGATCAGGCTTTCTCTGAGGCTTATTCTATGAAGGTTCTGCTTGCAATTGCAGTACAATCCGTCTTGAGCTATGCTGATTTCATAGTTACTACAAGCGAGACCTGTTCGGACAGAATACCTAAAACTATTGCGTTTTGTCACATGGGGGCATATACTTAATCTTGACGTAGATGCATACGAGTTCCCTTGAAACATTGTTATATTGGTCCTTTATCCAGTAATAGGATGGATAGACAACATATGGGAATGGAGGACACTTCGGAAAACAACATTTCCGAAGCGCAAAGCAATCTGGAAAGGGAGGAGAAGCAGTCGGTGCAAGGAAATATTGCAATCAAAGGCACACGCAATGGTCTGCTTTTAACCCTGGAGCCTGAAACCCCTTTTAGCGAATTACTCAATGCCCTTTCACATCGACTTTCAGAGGCTCCTGGTTTCTTTCAGGGAGCTTCACTTGCTCTTGATACCAGGCGTCGGAATCTCCGAATTAGTGAGCGCACTCAACTCGAGGAATTGCTGGCGAATTATCAAATGTCAGTAACACCTCTGGAACAGACGCTCATAGTGAAGCAAAACGAGCCAGAGATTATTTCTTCTGAAGTTGGTATTGAGCCATCTCTTGATGTTAGTATTGAGACAACTATCACTGCAGAAATTCTAAGCGAACAAACCCCGGCACTGATCGATAGGCTTGATCCCCGTGATTCGGATGATACGCTCTTTCTACGACGCACCATACGTTCTGGGCAGGCAATCCACCATACCAGCAATGTCGTTATCCTGGGCGACGTGAATCCAGGTGCAGAAATTGTTGCAAGTGGAGATATTTTGGTTTGGGGAGCTTTACGAGGAATGGTGCATGCAGGGTATCCGAATAATGAGAACGCTATTGTTTGTTCACTAGTGCTTGCACCCGTGCAATTACGCATTGCCCACCTGCTCTCACGACCACCCGATGGATTTCAGGTGCAGGCGCGTCCAGAGTATGCGACAATCAAAAGCGGGCAGATTGTTGTCGAGGCCTGGATGAATGGTCATGGTCGCACTACGCGAAAATAGCATGAAGAACGTTTACACATTGTAGAGAGCAGGTTTTAACTTGCCTTTACAAATGAGAATGTTGAACAGTTGCTTATGATGGAGATGTTTATGGATAGCCGGGTGATAACCATCACTTCAGGGAAGGGTGGTGTTGGCAAAACCACGACCACGGCGAATTTGGGAACAGCCCTTGCAATGCAAGGTAAAAAAGTTGCAGTTCTGGACTCAGATATTGGTCTGAGGAACCTTGATGCTGTACTTGGATTGGAGAATCGCATTGTCTATGATCTTGTAGATGTTGTGGAGGGGCAGTGTCATCTACGACAAGCATTGATCAAAGACAAACGTCAGCCTGAACTTTATTTGTTGCCTGCTGCGCAGACACGCGATAAGAATGCTATAAATAGTATCCAGATGGAGCAGCTTTGCGAGCAATTGCGCAAGGATTTTGATTTTGTGTTGATTGATTCGCCTGCAGGCATCGAGCAAGGTTTTCGTAACGCGATAGTTGGCGCTGATGAGATTATCATAGTTGCAAATCCTGAAATGGCCTCGGTGCGTGATGCAGATCGTATCATTGGATTAGTTGAGGCCGCGGGTAAGCCCGAACCGCGTCTCATACTCAATCGCCTGCGTGCTGAAATGGTGAAGCGTGGAGATATGATGGATGTGGCCGATGTATTGGAAGTGTTAGGTATTGATCTTGTCGGCATAGTGCCTGAAGATGAAATGATCATCGTGGCAATCAATAAAGGCGAGCCAATTGTCTACGAAAAACACTCACGTGCTGGAAGCGCATATCTAAACGCCGCTCAGCGGATAATTGGTAAAGAAGTGCCTCTTGAAGAAGTCGAAGAAGTGCAGTCATTTATGGAACGTTTGAGACGCATGTTTGGATTTGGACCGGCTATGGCTGAGAAACGCGTACGTTCATAGCGATCCTGAGAAGGCAGGCAGTGCATATGGGTATTTTTGATTTTATGACTGGTCGCAAAAAGCCTACTCCTGGCGAAGTGGCAAAAGAACGATTGAAGGTTGTTCTAGCACATGATCGTCTCAAAGTGAATCCAGAATTACTGGAACAGATCAAAACTGATCTGCTCGCGGTGATTTCGCGCCGTCTCGAGGTGGATGAACAACACGTGCAAGTTATCATGGCCCGCGATGATCACTGGGACAAATTGCATGCTGATATTCCAATAAAACGGCAGAAAATTTCGTTTGAATGGGATCCTCCGTCATATACCCCTGCGAGTAATGCCTTGCGTGGCAACAAAATACGAGTGGATGTGGAACGGTTGGACGACGAGTAAAGCATATGATCTTCGGGTAATTTGATTGACCTTGACTGGAAATCTCTGCAAAGATCACTTTACTGGTTATTCCGTAGAAAGCAGAACAGAAGGCTGTTTTGCTTTCACTTTTCACGTTTTGTCCTACTATGATACCTTCTTCAGTAGATAAATTTTCCAGTTTTATAAAAGGGTGGTTTGTTGAGATCCTTGTCTCCCCTTTCAAAACTTTATATTATTACTTCCTATAATTTTGATGGTTCGACACATTTAAAAGTTTGGTTGCTCATATTAGGCACAATTTGAGCCTGGAATTATTTTTGCAAGGCTCAAATTGGTTTTTGTGCAGTGTGTTGGTATCAACTCTACTCTTGTCTCAATTATACAAAAATCACTGACCAGATTTTGTCTTATCGTTAATAGATTTCTTTGCCCTCATGGAAGCCTTTAAAACTGTAAAATGCAGGAAGAAAATGGATCATACGCACTTTTGATGATTTCTTCATAGATTTTAAACACGCAGGCTTGAGAAATGAACCCCGTGCTTTTTTGCTTTTGAAAGGATACCACGATGCAATACAGGTTCACCTGCTTACAAGAGCTAGATCGATGAAGAAAATGACAGTTTCCCGCACCCTTGGCGCTTCGCTGGCTCTTTGCGCAAACAATGGGAGCACGCATCACATTGCGTGAAGAAGCTTGTTGCCTGACTTACTACAATGACTAAAAAGATGTAGGTAATCACCACTAGTACCACTTGACAATAACTGTAGGTATGTGTTACTTGTGTCACTGGCACTTATTGTTGCCGTTTCTGAATGAGATTATACTATACCTCCGGTGCGGATCGTTGTGCTGCTGTGACCTCTAGAGTGGAGAAGCGAGCCTCTAGACCACTTGAGTTGCCGTCTTTCTTTGCGGGGCCTGAACACGATTCACGAATAGGCGGGTAAGGATGCGAATACATTCACGGATCGTCATAGGATCGATGGTAGGTCTAGGTTTCCTCATGATTGGTATCGTCGGGTTGCACCTGGGGGGTGAGAGCGTGCTCAAAGTCGGTGTCTATTCTCAACTCCTCGGTGCTTTCATCGGGGGTTTCCTCATTCTCCTTTCTGTCAACACTTCTTGGCTGTCAGGTGAGGCTGCCGCACTCTGGCCGAAGCGCGAACGGTTGGGCTGGATCCTCATTGGTTGCGGGTGCATCATGTGGGGGATAGGTGAGGGATTCTGGCGGTATTCATTTGCGCTCGGTCAGAATCCGTTTCCTTCCCTGGCGGATATCGGCTATGCCAGTTTTCCTCCTCTGGTATTACTGGGCCTTATCTTGTCCTTTTCCAGGATCGGAAGTCAGCGTCTGCTGGTTCTGCTTGACAGCCTGATCGCTATGGGATCCTTTCTGGCAATCGCCTGGTATCTTCTGCTGGGGTCGTTGGCACAAGCGTCTGGCGAGACCACGCTTGCAAAATTTCTTGGGCTCTACTATCCGACAGCAGATGTAGCACTGATGAGCTGCGTTATTTTCTTCCTCCTTTACAGACAAGAGTCCGTTTTTCACACACCTGCTCGACGGGTGAGTTTACTGGTTCTGGGCTGCGGCCTGAGCCTGCTGCTCCTCTCGGATTCTCTCGCAGCGTGGAGTGTCCAGCAAAACGCCGGAATCTACGTCGATGGGACCTGGATGGACTTGGGCTGGCCTTTGGGGATGATGGCCATCGGCGTAGCTGCCTACTTACGTGGCACTCTGTCAGCCATCCCCCAGCCAATGGCACGGCAGGATCTACCCCAAAGCCAGACGAGGCATGTCCGCTTCGGTCCACTGCAAGCGATCCCCTATGTCTTGCTGTTCGTCCTCTTGACGGTGCTGCTCGCCAATGGGCTTTCTTCTAATCCGAGTCAGCAGTATATCCGCCCGGTGCTGCTGGTGGCTACTCTGCTTGTGATCAGTCTCGTCGTCGTCCGGCAGTTTCTGACAGGGCAAGCGGAACAGCAAGCAGTGTTGGCCTTTGAGCAGCAACGGCAGGTGAATCAACTCAAGGATGAGTTGCTGGTGAATCTGAATCACGAGCTAAGGACCCCCTTAACCGCCATTGCAGGCTATGTGGAGCTGCTGCGCAAGCAGGATCAGCAGCTTGACCCTGCTTCGAGGATGACCTTCCTGGATGAGGCAGCGCAGGGCTGCGAAGAACTGCTCACGCTGGTCACGCACTTACTGGAGGCAGCAGCCATGAGCCAGGGGACTTGGTCGCTCCATTGCCAGCCCTGTACGGTTGAGAGAATCGTTGAAGAGGTGGTAAGTTCCCTGGACCCTCGTGACCGACAAGCGCACCCACTGCAGTTGGAACTGACGAACCAATCTCTGGTCTGGGCCGATCCCCAGTATGTCCGACAGGTAGTGCTCAATCTGCTCTCCAATGCGCTTAAATATACCCCGACTCAGACGCCGATTCTGCTCCGTACCAGTCTGAGAGGAGGTCCTGAAACACAGCGGGTCTGCATCACGGTCCAGGATGTCGGTCCGGGCATTCCCCCAGCAGAACAGCCCTTGCTCTTTCAGAAGTTTGTGCGCCTGCGGCGCGACCTGGCGGGAACGATCCCGGGCAGTGGTCTGGGACTCTACTTGTGCAAGCGATTAGTCGAGGCGATGGGAGGACAGATCTGGGTCGAGAGTTCTGGCAAGGCAGGGGAGGGAAGTTGCTTTTGCTTTACCCTACCTGTCTCGCCTCCTCCTGTAGTACGAGATGGCATGGAAGGACCAGCACCTTCCGCTGCGGTTTCACCCCTCTACAAAACCATTTCCGGTCTCTTCTGAGATCGTATTCCCATCTTCCTCAACACCCCTTACTCATCAAGGATTTTTCAACAAGCTGCATCGTTTGTTGGTCCAGAAAACCGTCCGTTTCCTGCGAAGGAAACAACGGCCATGTGTTGATCATAAGCAACCGAGCGACAAAACACACAGGAAGCCAGCATGAAAACTTCAGAAAACGGTCGTTTGGTGACACTTAGCAACTAAACGGCAAAATAACTCAAAACAAACATGCAAACCACAGAAAGCATAGTTTTTCATTGCTTCCTATAAATACCTCAGGCTGTTGAAAAATCCTTGAAAGGATGAGCCTGATTGAGCGTTGACACCACAAACGCACATATGGTACCTTTCAGAAGTTAGTCTGGAAGTTCTCGCTTACGCGAGGTTAAGCAGTCAGCTTACGAGATTGAAATGTGCTGTAAAGAGCCAATCATGACCAATACACCCATCAGTATCTTCATCAGTTATGCCCACGTCGATAGCGCCTTCGTCGATCGGCTGGAGGCTGATTTACATCAGAGAGGTCGGTGGTCCAGCGGGGTCTGGAATGTTTTGTGTCTCCTGTGGCAAGAGGTGCCGCATGCGTGAACTGCCGACGGGAACGGTCACCTTGCTCTTCACCGATATCGAAGGCTCCACCCGCCTGCTGCAGCAGGTAGGCCACCGCTATGATGGCATCCTCACCCAGTGCCGACAACTCCTGCGTGCAGCATTTCACCAGTGGAACGGGTATGAGGTGGACACCCAAGGCGATGCCTTCTTCGTGGCCTTTGCGCGCGCCACCGATGCGGTGTCCGCGGCAGTGGAAATGCAACGCGCGCTTGCTGCCCATCTCTGGCCCGATGGTGCAACAGTGCATGTACGCATCGGTCTGCATACGGGCGAGCCACAGCGTTCTGCTGAAGGCTATGTGGGCCTGGACGTGCATCGGGCAGCACGCATCATGAGCGCAGGCCACGGAGGACAGGTGCTGCTGTCCCAGACGACCCGCGACCTGGTCGAGCATGACCTCCCAGCCGGAGTGAGCCTGCGAGACCAGGGAGCCCATCGCCTCAAGGACCTCCAGCATCCTAGCCACCTTTTTGAGCTCGTCATTTCCGGCTTACCCGCCGATTTTCCGCCCCTCAAGACCCTCGACACACACCACAAAAATCTGCCTATCCAGCCCACCTCACTGATTGGACGAGAGCCTGAGGTGGCCGAGATCAGTGCCCTACTCAAACAGCCAGAGATGCGCCTGTTAACCCTGCTAGGTCCAGGAGGGATTGGCAAGACCCGTCTCGCCATCGCGGTTGCCACTCAGATGCGCTCCTTCTTCGTTGGTGGCACCTGCTTCGTTGGGTTGACGGCTCTCTCCGACCCGCAACTTGTCGTGCCCACCATCGCCAGTGAGTTGGGACTCAAGGAAAGTGGAAACCGGCCGCCTCTGGAGCAGGTGCAGGCCTTTGTAGGTGAGCAACAGTTCCTGCTCGTGCTTGATAACTTCGAGCAGATCGTGGCCGCTGCGCCTCAACTCGAAGAGCTTCTGGCTGGCTGTCCCAGCCTCTCGATCCTTGTGACGAGTCGAGCAGTGCTCCATCTCTCTGCCGAGCAGGTCGTTCCTGTCACTCCCCTGTCACTGCCCAGTCTCTCCACCTCTGACCACGAGGATATCGCCGAGTCGGCAGCAGTGACCCTCTTTGTGCAACGGGCACACAACATCCTACCCAGCTTTCAATTGACTCCGACCAACGCACGAGCAATTGCGGAGGTATGCGTGCGGCTGGATGGCCTGCCCCTGGCCATTGAACTGGCGGCCGCTCGTGTGAAACTGCTGCCGCCCCAGGCCCTCCTGGCACGCCTGTCGCAGCGTTTGCACCTGCTTAGGGGTGGTCCACGGAGTTTACCTGTTCGCCAGCAGACGCTGCGCAGTACCATCCAATGGAGTTATGATCTCTTAGGACCAGAGGAGCAAGCGCTCTTTCACCTGCTCTCTGTCTTTGTGGACGGAGGGACTCTTTCGGCTGCCGAGGCGGTCTGTCAGGCAATAGGCCAGGTTGACCTGGATGTTTTGAACAACCTCTCGGCACTTTTGGATAACAGCCTCATCCAATCGAGCGAAGAAGGAGCCGAGGAGCCACGCTTCCTGATGCTGCAAACCGTGCGCGAGTTTGGGCTGGAAAGGCTGACTGCTTGCGGAGAACTGGAAAGGACCCGAGTGGCGCATGCCTACTACTTCCTGCAGCTTTCCGAACAGGCCGAGCCTGAACTTCACGGTCCCAACCAGGCAATGTGGGTAGCTCGACTGGAGCACGAGCACGACAATCTGCGCGAAGCACTGGAGTGGGCGCTGGAAAAGGTGAGAGACGAAACGGCGGCAGAGCGCAGGGAGATCGGCATGCGCTTGAGTGCAGCACTGAAGGAATTCTGGATGATCCTTGGGCACTATCGTGAGGCCCGTACGTTTCTAGAGCGCGCCCTCGCTTTGAGCGAAGGGATCCCCATTTCCTTGCGTGCCAGGGTCTTACGAGCGATTGCATCTGTTGCGGATTGTCAGGGCGACATTGATCGGATAGAGGTGGTGGCACAACAAAGCCTGGTCCTCTCTCGAGAACTGGAGGATACCTGTGGCATTGCTGAGTCCCTCGGCTCACTGGCAGCTGCCGCCTGGTTGAGAGGAAAGATCGTCGAGGCCATCTCCCTTCATGAAGAGCAGGTGAGACTCCTGCGGCAAGTGGGAGAGCCAGGGGAAGTTGCCGAGGCCCTCTTCCCATTGGCAGAGCACGTCAGCACGCATGGTGAGTACGCCCGGGGACAGGCGCTCTTTGAGGAGGCGCTCCAGCTCTTTTGGCAAGCAGGCAACGAGCTCTGGGTCGGTGGCACGCTCGTCCACTCGGCCTCCTGGCTCTGGTTTACGCTGGGCGATCTGGCGATTATGCGCCAGCGGTTCCAGGAGGGACAGGCACTCATCGCCAAGGTGGGCGACCGAGCCTGGAGTGCTGAATGCGTATGGGTTGCCGCACTGCTGGCCCTCTCTGAGGGAGAGCCGGAGAGAGCATCCAGCCTGGCTCAAGAGAGTCTTAGCATCTATCGGGAGGTGGGAGACCCCTGGTATAGTGCCTGGTTGCTACACCTTTTAGGAAGGATTGAGATACAGCGGGGTGAGATGCCCGCAGCTCGTACGTATTATCAGCAGAGTCTGGCGCTCAACTGGCAAGTAGGAGAGAAGTGGATGACCCCTTTCAATCTGGAGGGACTGGCCAGTGTGGTCGCCACC
>Ga0116218_1002189_pt1 | contig 11097 bp, 8 predicted proteins | sample Sb_taG_2_FD_88966 | JGI IMG/M metagenome (GOLD analysis project Ga0116218, IMG submission 88966) | Peat soil microbial communities from Weissenstadt, Germany - Sb_50d_5_LS metaG | ecosystem: Environmental > Terrestrial > Soil > Wetlands > Peat | place: Germany: Weissenstadt | collected 2010-09-21 | reverse complement strand
GATCTCCCACGCGCCGACCGGGTGATCGGCGTCAGTCGTCGGTTCGCCCAGCATCTCGCGGCGGACTACCGAATCCCGGCGAAGCAGCTCGGCTTCGTGGTGAACCCGATCGATCTCGATCGCTTCCATCCACGTAACGGGACCTCGCACGACGGGCCGCCGCTGTTGCTGTTCGTGTCGCGGATCTCGGTACGAAAGGGGGTGGAGCTCATCGTCGGCCTATCCCATCGACTGGCCGACCTTGAAGGCCAAGTCGAGATCCTCGTCATCGGAGGGCCGACGAGATGGTCGGACTATCGGAAGCTGCTGGCGGACCTGAATCCAGACGTCGCCGCGTACGGGGGCCAGGTCGATCCAGCGGCCCTGGTCGGCCTCTACAACGAGGCCGCGGCGGTGCTCGCGCCTAGCCAGTACGAGCCGTTCGCCCTGACGGTGGGGGAGGCGTTGGCCAGCGGAACCCCGGTCGTGGTCAGCGACGAGGTCGGGGCGGCCGAAGGCGTCGATCCACGCGTCTGCTCGGTATTTCCTCACGGCAGCCTCGACGCCTTCGAGGCGGCGGTGCGCCGGATGCTGGCCGAGGTTGGTGCCGCCGATCGATCGAAGTTGAGCGCGCTCGCGCGTGGCGAAGCGGAAAGATTGTTCGCCCCGCCGATGGTCGGCCGGAGGCTTCTCGCCGAGCTTGAGGTGGCGGCTCGGCGATGAGCTCGCCGCCCCTCGTCAGCGTCGTGCTGACCACGCACGATCGCCCGGCGTGGCTTGCCGCATCGCTGGCCAGCGTCCTGGACGGGAAGTTCGCTGACATCGAGGTGATCGTCTCGAACAACGGCGACTCGGCCCCGACGCGGCGGCTCAGCTCGGTGATCGATGACGCCCGTGTGCGATGGGTCGAGCAGCCATCGAGCACGTCGGTGATCGAGCATCTCCGAGCAGCGCTCGGACTCGTGCGCGGCAGGTACGTCGCGGTAGTGCACGACGACGACTGCTGGTCGCCCGATTTCCTGTCGGCGCTCGTTCCACCTCTCGAGGGTCACCCCGATGCTGTCGTCGCGTTCGCTGATCACTACATCGTCGATGCGCGAGGCGAGGTGAGCCCAGAACGGACCGAGCGGGCCACCGCGATCTCCGGTCGCGGTGCCCTCCCGGCTGGGCTGCATCGACCTTTCTTCGACTTGCTTGCGCGACAGACGATCCCGTTCCTCGCGTGCGTTTTCCGCCGCGAGGCACTGCCACCGGGGGCGCTGCCGGACGAGGTCGGGACGTCGTACGACATCTGGAACTCATACGTGCTCGCGAGCACGGGAGGCGCCGCCTACTACGAGCCCCGCCGCCTGCTGTATTACCGTGAGCATTCGGACAGCGTGACGGAGTCCGGCGACCTCGCCGGCTGCCTGGCCGCGATTGGCTGCCGGTCTCGGATGCTCCAGGATCCCCGGCTCGATCCCTACCGAGTGCTGCTCTCAAATCGGCTCGCCAGGGACCACGAGCTAGCGGGCGCGCGCCTGCTGCGCCTGGGGTTGCGGCGGCAGGGCAGGGCTCACCTGCGAGCCGCAATCGGGCTGCGCCCGAGCGCGAAGGCACTCGCCGGCTGGTCCGCGGCTTGGCTCGCGCCCCGGTCCGTGCTCACGCGGCTCTAGGTCTCCATGCCGTCTGGACCCCCGACCGTGGACTGGGCGTGAGCAGCGCCGGGATCGGGACGGCGCCTGGGAGCCAGGCGGCCCCTCGCCGGTTGCGGCACACCGCTCCCCAGCGGTCCTTGACCGCGGCCTCGGTCGCCGCGCCCGTTCCGGCCAGACGCGAGTTGGGTGGATACGTCAGCCTCGCCGGTGTCCAGGTCTTTCAGCTGCTTGCGGGTCTGATCACTGCACCCCTGCTCGCTCACGCGTTGGGTGCCGAGGGCCGCGGACTGTTGGCCACCGTCGCCGTGCCCCTCGGTGTCAGTGGGTACATCCTTCAGCTCGGGCTCGGGCAATTCGCCGTAAACCGGGTGGCACAGGGAGCGCGGGTAAACGTCGTATTCGGGTCGCTCGCGGTCCCGCTCATGGTGGTTGGCTGCCTGGTCGGCGTCGTCTCCCCTGAGATCGCGCACGGGCTCTCGGGGGGCCGCGAGCCGGTCGAGCGCTACCTGACGATCGGGTTCGTGATGATGCCCGTCACCCTGCTCATCTTTCTCTCGATGAGCATCGCAACCGGCCTGGCGCGGTGGCGCGTCCTGGCGGTGGCCCGCCTTGTCTCCCCGCTGATCATGTGCGTCGGAGTGGTCGTGCTCGCCCTGCTCGGCGAGCTGAACCTCGTCGGCGCGATCATCCTCACGCTGGTCAGCGGGCTGCTCCCGATCGTCGCGGTCTGGTCGATCCTTCGGCTCGGGTTTCCTCCCTCGGTCGACGGCCGAATGGTCCGGGAAGGTCTCAGCTTCGGAAGCCGGGCGTCCGTCGGAGTCGTCGCGACGATGGCCAACCAGCGTCTCGACCAGCTGTTGATGATCCCCCTCGTCCCAGCGCGCCAGCTTGGGCTGTATTCGGTCGCGGTCACGATCGCGTCTCTGAGCGCCGTGCTGGCCAGCCAAATTGTCACTGTCGTCCTTCCACGCATCTCCGCGGGCGAGAGCCACCTGTTAGCGCAAGCGACGCGCTACGTGGTGTATGTGACGCTCGCCACCGGGGCGCTCGTCTCGGTTGCCACCTGGCTGCTCCTAGTTCCCCTGTTCGGCGCGGACTTTGCGGAGGCCCGGCCCCTCGTGTACGTGCTCGTAATCGGTGGTGTCTCCCTCGCCGGACTCAGCACGCTCAGCCAGGGGCTCCCGGCGGTGGGCCGTCCTGGCGCGCCCAGCATCGGCGAGCTGATCTCACTGGGGATCACGGTTCCGGGGCTCATCGTGTTCCTTCCGACGATGGGTGCGATGGGTGCCGCGCTCGTCAGCGTCGCGGCGTACACGACGACGTTCGCCGTCCTCATCGCCATCGCAGTGAGGCATCTCGGGCACCGACCGGCCGACTATCTGCTGCTGCATCGCGGGGATCTCGCAAGCTTGAGTCGCCTTGCGAGCTCCGCCTCGTTGGGCCGGATGTGGCGGCGAGGCGTCTCGCCGCGGCGCCGTCAGCCACCCACCACGTGCACGCGCACGTAGCGGGCCGCCAGCGCTATCGCTCGCAACCCATCTCGGGCGCCGGAGGGTCCGCTCCGACGCAGGCCGGCCACCACCGCGTGGGCCGGCGCCACCACGGCAAAGGCGAGGGCCCGGAGATGTCGTCGGTCGACCAGCGCGTAACGTTTGAACGTGATGTACAGCCGCGAAGCGGTGAGAACCTCGTCATAGTCCCCACGGCTTCGCTCGGATGGCCGGTGCTCGTTCGCGGCCGCGGGACACGAGATGATCCGGTAACCGGCACGAGCAGCGCGCGACGCGAGATCGGCCTCCTCGTATCCGTAGCGAATCTGTGGATCGAAGCGGTGCCGCTCGAACAGGCTGCGGGGAAACAAGGTGGCGTTGATCACGATCGAACTGAGAGGTTCGCCTGCCCGGTACGGGCGAGCCTGGAAGCCGAGGAACGTCTGAGCGTGCGCGACTACATTCCCGCCTGGATTGTCTTCGGAACCAGTGACGATGATGCTTCCGCGGCCGTGGCGTTGCTCGTGCCTGAGCATGCACGCGGTGGCATCGCGCAAGAAGTCCGGCCGCAGCAGACAGTCGTCGTCGAGGAACAGCACGAAGTCCTCCTGCACCAGGTCCAGGGCGTGATTTCGATTTGCTCCCAGTCCGTGCATCGGCCCGGCTGAGTAGGTCACGATGGCTGCGGACGACGAGCTCACACACACCCGCTCAGTCTCCGGATCGACCCCGTCGTCGGAGACCACCACCCGGCGCACGGGATACGAGGATCGCTGAATGGATTCGAGTGTCGTCGCGAGCTCACGCGGCCTGTTGCGGGTGCAGATGCAGACGGCAACGGAGCGGTTCGCGCTGCTTGAGGGCTCGGGCACGACCGGGCCGGCAGGCCGCGTCTGCTCGTTCAGGCTCACGGCGAACTCCAAGACCGAGCCGCGGTCGCCAGCCCCTCGAGCCGCCCGAGCAGGGTAGCGAGAAAGTGCGGGCCCGGCTGCAAGTCCGAGCGCTTGAGCACGAGGTAGGGCAGCAGGAGGATCCCCGGCGCCGTCTTCGTCCCCACGACGAAGCAATAGCTGACCGCGACGAGGGCCACGCGCCGAGGTCGGAGCGACATGAGCGCGTAAACCTCGTTGTGGGCGGTCTTGCGGACCGAGGCGAGCGATTGTCCCGCGCGGGGCTCGTCGGCGCGAGGGGCCGGGTGATGGTCAACGATCACAGCCGGATCCCAGATGATCCGATGCCCTGCCGACCAGACCTCCAGTGAGGCCTTCAGGTCGTTGTGTACCTGCGCGCCATCGCCGCGAAGCCTCTCGTCAAAGCCGGCGAGGACCTCGCGCCGATAGGCCATGTTCGCGCCCTTGAGGAACTGGACGTCTTGTCGAGCACTGATCGCGTGGTGATTTCCACGCAGCCGCCCGAACCAAGTGATCTGGCCGACGGCGCGCGCGGCCAACGTGCTCGGGGCTCCGTCTTCGTGGACGATGTCACGTCCGCCCACCGCGCCGATTCGCTCGTCGCTGAGAAAATGGGCACGGAGGCGAGCGATCCACGCAGGGTGGGGGCGGCAATCGTCGTCGGTGAACGCGACGAGGCTGGTGCGAACCCGGGCGAGCCCGGCATTCAGCGCAGCGACGAGTCCCGGGCGCTCGACCGTGACGACGTCCACCGGTAGCCGCGGTGAAAGCTCCGCGCACCGACCGATCGCCGCGTCGTCTGTGTCTCGGGTCACGACGACGATCTGGTCGGGTGCTCGCGTCTGATTGGCCAGGGCCTCGAGACAGCGCGCGAGGTCGTCTGGTCGGCGATACGTCGGTATGACCACCGCGATCGACGGCCCGGCGCCCGGGTCTGCCACGCCATCCGTGATGGCTGTGCTCGCTCGCTCGATCACCGCGCTCGCGCTCCGAGGATGTGCTCGTAGGCGCCGATCAGATCCCGCCGAAGTCGCGTCGGCGCCAACTCCGCGATCAGCGCGCGAGCGCCGGCGGGCGACGCCGCGGAGGCCCGCCGGCACGCTTCGGCCAGCGGCGCCCGGCCGCTCGTCCAGACGACGCCACACTCGTGGCGCTCGATTGCCTTCGCCCAGCCCGAGGCGGAGGTGGTTACGACCGGTACGCCGCGGGATAGACCCTCGAGTACGGCCACCGGCGCCGGGTCGAAGCTGGTTGGGGCCGCAAGGACGTCGCAGGCGGACAGGAACGGTCCGACCTCGACGAAGCCGATGCCGGGCCGTCCGCGGACGAGCACGCGCTCGGACCGGGGCCCCGCGAACAGCACGTGCAGGTCGGGCTCGGACTGAAGCGCGAGTACGTCCCGATACCCTTTGCGCGCATCGACCCCGCCGAGGAAGCCGACGGCAAGCCGGCCGTCAGGTACGCCGAACGCGGTACGGGCCCGGGCTCGCTCGTCGGGGCTGGGGGGACGCCAGTCGGGCCCCGGCGGGTGAAAGATCCAGCCACCACGCGGCTCGCCGTATAGGCGGCGGAACTCGTCGCGGAGAAATTCCGAGACGAACGACAGGTAGCTGCGCGGCCGCTCGCGGCGGTAGAGCCATTCATCGGCGCGGCGGGTGGCCCACGCCTGCGCACGGCGAAGCATGGCCTCGAGCCCTCGTGAAGGCTGTCCGAGGCCGCGGGTGAAAGCGGCCTGGCTGACGAAGTGGGAAGTCTGCAGGTCAGCGACCCTCGTCAGGAACGGCGAGTGGACGTGGACGATGTCGGCACGGATCTGCCGCAGGGCCGTATGCGCGCGCCGGCACCATTCGATGTGCTCCGGCAGCGCCGGAAGTCCGCGCGGCTTACGGGCGGAAACGATCCGCGCCGCAGCGGCTCGCAGATCAGCCGGAACGTTGTCGCCGACGAGGATGAGTTCCCAGCCCTCGTCGAGCACGAAATGTGCGTGCCGGTTGAGCACGAGCCCCATTCCGGTGGGCCCGGCGAAGTTGTCGTGGGCGAGCGCGATCGTCGGCTTCGATCTTCGGCCGCGACCGGCGCTAGTCACCGGGCCTCCGCTCGTGGACGAGTGCCCGCAGTTCGCGTTCGAGTGCGAACGCCATCGCCTTCGCGTCGAATCGATCGACGGCGGCTTGGCGCGCCGCCGCCGCGATCCGCGCCCGGCGGGCGTCGTCCCGGAGCAGTGTGTGGGCCGCGGCGGCGAGCAGGGCCGGGTCCGGACGTGCCACGAGGACCCCCGTGACGCCGGGGTCGACGATCTCACGCGGTCCGGCGTCGGAGACCGCGATAACGGGCACGCCCTGGACGAGGCTCTCGAGCAGCACGATCCCGAACGGCTCCTTGACCGACGCGCTGATGAGCAAGTCCATGGCTGCGATGTAGGGCCGCGGATCGGGCACGTGGCCGACCGTCGTCACCCAGTCCGTGAGCCCGAGCCGGGGAATGAGTTCGCAGAGCTCCTGCTCGTAACCGGGCGAGAACCCGTGCGCGCTGCCGCCTACCAGGAGTCCGTGTGCGGGACAGCCGGCCTCGTGCAACCGGCGCAGAGCGTCCAGGAAGCGGTGCTGGCCCTTCCATGGCTGAAGGCGGCCGACGATGCCGACGAGCGGCCGCTCCGGCGGGATGCCGAGCGCATCCCGGTGGATCGCGTCGACTCGCTCCGTCTCGACCCCGGGGTGCACGACGAACGTCGTCCGGTGAGGTCGCATCGCCGCCTGCGCAACCGCCGAGGCCCGAGAGGAGCACCCGATCGCACGAGCCGGCAGGGCGGTGGCCACTCGGTCCATCCAATGCCCGGCGGGCATGCCGTGTTGCCACCACACCACGCGGTCGCTGCGCCCCGCACCCATCGCCGCGGGAGCGCCGTACAGCTGGGCCTTGGTCTGCCAGTTGATCACGAGATCGGGCTGGTCGTCGCGGATGATGGTTCTCAGACGTCGGATGGCCGCACCGCCGGCGCGTGGTTCGCGCAGGCGCCCGGTCGGCACGCGGAACGTGCGGATGCCGAGCGCCTGGACCTCCTCCTCAAACGTTCCCGGCTCGAGGAACGCGACGCTGTAGCGCACTCTCTGCGCGTCGGTGTGTTCCAGCACTGACCAGAGCATGGCCTCGGCGCCGCCGAGGCGCTCGCGCCAGGGGACGCAGACGAGCGCGTGCAGCGGCTCAGGCATCGACCCCTTCCGCTCGTCGCCGATCGACCAGCCACCAGCTGATGACGCCGGCGGCAAGCCAGAGGTACGGCGCGTTAGGAGGCGATGTGGTGTTTACGCCGACCAGCCAGTTGACCGCGTAGCCGAACAGCGGCGCGGCGATTGCCGCCATCAGAACCACGGTGCGAGGGTCTCGTTCGCGCCTGAGACCCCTGACGACCGTCGAGCACAGCGCCGCCTGGAATAGAAGGAAGACGGCGAGGCCCGGAACGCCCAGCTCGACGATCAGGAAGCTGAACTGACTCTCGGCGTTCCAGTTGGTCAGCTTGCCTCCCGCCTTCCCGGCGGCAGGTCCGACGGTGCCGAGCCCGGCGCCAAGCGGGATCTCACCGATGTACTGCAACGTTGTGGCCCACGTCGCCTGGCGGGAGGAGTACGTGGTCGATACGACCCTGTTCGGAGCGATTGAGCCGTAGCGATAGAACGCGTTGGTGTCAAACGAGCCGATCGCCACGATGGCCACGCCGATGGTGGCCGCCGTCAGGCATATCCCGATCAGCGCGCGCTTGGCTTGTCTCCCCACTGCGATCAGGCCCAGCATTGCGAGGAGCGCGACGATCGCGCTGATGAGGGACGAGCGCGACTCGCCGACGACCACTCCAACCGCGGCGCCGATGATCCCGAGGACGATCAGCGACGCGAGCCAGCGTCGCCGCCGATAGGCCATGAGCAGGGCAATCCCCCCGGGAAGCGCCGTCGCGCCCAGAATGCCGCTGAAGCCCATATCCGAGCCGAGGCCCGGAGGCCGGATCTGAGGCTTGCCGTTGGCGCCCGCGAAGACCCGTGCGTCCGGACCGAGAACCATCGTGGCGTAACCGGGGCCCCACGCGGCGAGTTGCTGGGGAGTCAGCGAGCTCTGGTATGCGGCCACGGCTCCGTTGATGGCCGCAACCGTCAGCAGAAGCGCGAACAGCGCGTTCAGCGACGCGTGCGTTCGCAGCACTTCGTAGCCGAGGAAGAACAGCGGGACGAACTCGAGATGCTGGCGCAGCGAGGCCAGCGCGTGCGACAGTGACCGATCGGCGGGATTGGCCAGTTGCATGATCACAATGGCCGTCCACAGCAGAACCCAGCCACCGAGGGCCGGCAACCTGAAAGGTCCCCTCGCCCGCAGCGCCGCGCCAATCGCGACGGCATACAGGAAGACGTCGCGGCCGAGCGTCGCCGCGTGGCTGCCGGTCTGGAGCTTGACCACGCCGTCGATCAGTCCGAGGTACAGCAGCACGACCGCGAGCGCCACGCCCGTCCGCTTCGTCAACGCGAGCCAGGCCGGGATCGCGACCGCCGCAGCGAGGACCGGCAGCGGCAGACCGGCGGCCGGAGCCTTTACGGCCAGGGCGATCCCGGTCGCCGCGGCGAGCGCGCAGGCAGCCCACATGATCGCGCCCCGGCGAAGCGCCAGCAGTCGAGGATCGCGAAGTGCGTGGACCATCGAGGTTCAGGCCGCGTGGATGTAATAGGGGCGCCTGAGGTCGGCCTCGTCGCGGACTGCGTTGGCGACCACACCGACGACGTTGACGCCCTTGACTCGCTCGAGCGCCTTGTGGCAGCGCCTCGCGGCATCGCGGGTCGTGAAGTCGGAACGAGCCACGACAACCACGGCGTCGACGCTCCTGGCAACCGGGACCGCGTCACTGACGGCCAGAATCGGTGGCGAGTCGATCAGCACCAGGTCATAAGCAGCGGTTGCCTCGGCCAGCATCGAGGTGAACTTCTCCGTGCCGAGCAGCGCAGCCGGATCCGACGTCCCGCTTCCACTCGTGAGGACGTGCAGCACTGGTGCGCCGCGGGACTCACGGTCGTCGTTTGAGCGCCTGCCGCCGACCGGCGCGCCCGATGCGGGATCGTGCGCCACAACCGCCAATGCCGGGTCCGACGGCGCCGCGGCGCGATCGAACGCCGGTTCCAGGTCGCCCGGCTGGACCTCCTGGACCGCATCGCGGAACGGGATCGCCGAACGGAGAACATCGGCGAGGCCCGGCGCGAGGGGGGCGTCGAAGAGGGCATGGATCATCGGCCGCCGCAGGTCGGCATCGATTACGAGAACGCTTCTGGCACTCTCGAAGTAGCTGAGCGCGAGGCTCTTGATGAGGGTGCTCTTCCCCTCGCCCGATACGGCGCTCGTGAGCAGCACGGTCCGTGGCGAGTCCGCGGAGCTGGCCCCATGGTCGAGCATCGTCCGCAGACCGCGGACTCCCTCCATCATCGGCGCCGGCACTCGGGCCCCTGACCGTGTCGCTGTGTGAGCTCTACGACTGAACGGGATCGAGGCCAGCAGGGGCAGGCCATATTCCGCTTCGACGGTTGGCTGCCTCAATCTCCGGTCAAACGCCTCGAAGCCCTGAATCACGAGGCACGCCAGCACAACTCCGAGGACCACGGCAAAGATCGCGTTACGCGCCGGGGCGGGAGAGCCGCTGCTCGGCACGCTGGCCGGAATCACCTGCTGTACGGGAGGCGGCGTCGCGTCGGCGAGCTGCAGGGTTTGCAGCTCGGTGGCGAGATTCGCCCGGAGCCCAGCGTTGGCGATCGTGCGTGGAAGCTGGGCGAGCTGGCTCTTGACGCTGGTCTCCTGCGCGGCCAGGAGGGCATGCGTCTGGGTGGTGTTCAGATTCGCGAACGCCGTGGCAAATCGGTTGGCGACGGTCGCGGAAAGCCGCGGGTCGTGTGTGGTCGCCGTGATCGTGACGAAATCCGAATTCGTCGACGGCGTGACCGTGATCCACGACAGCAGATCACGCGGATCTCCCGGGTAGTTCAAGCTCTTCGCGACGCTTGCGGCGACGGGCGGAGTCTGCAAGAGGGTCGCTTCGTTCTGCAGGAGCCGGTTGGGGTCGGTCTCGGGGTCGAGGCCGACGACCGGGGTTGTCCCCGCGGAGCGCACGAACACCGTCGTCGTAGCCGCATAGCTCGGACGCTGATGGCTGTAGAAGTAGTAGGTCGCCACCCCGATCGCTCCAGCGACGACCGCGATGACCCACCAGCGACGAATGAACGGCTGCAACATCTGCCGGACGTCACGGTCTTGAGGCTGCATCAAACCCCTCCTCGGGTGTAAGGACGTTGGTAGGCGTCCGCGCCGCCCAGCCCGCCTCTGCCACGAACGCGCTGACTGCCTTCTGCTGCCTGGCGAAATCGAAAACGGATGGCCGGCGCGGAACCCTTGCCCGCCTGGCCGCCACGTCCGAGCGGTCCAATGTCGTCAGGAAGCGGGCCATGCTGGCGACGTAATCAGGATCCCAGGGCGCGGCGCCGGCGATCCGCCACAGCCAGCCATCGTCGAGGTCGTATGCCACCGGGAGCTGCCCGGTTACGACAGGCACACCGGCTCCCAGGTATTCGCTGAGCTTGGTCGTGTATCTGAGCGCGCCGACCTCGTCAAGGCTCTGAGGCAGACTCGCCACATCCATCGCGCAGAGCAGGCTGGCCACGTCCTCTCGGCGCACCGCGCCCACGAGCAGGATCCGCCGTCCCAGGTCTTCGCCGGCACGGATCTCGAGCTGGCGGGTCCCGTCGCCGCCGCCGACGATCAGAATGCGCAGATCCGCCCGTGCCGTGCGCCGCACAGCGTCGACCAGCTCCAGGCCGTATGTGTACGAGCGCCGGGGGTTCCACTTCAGCGATCCGACGAGCCCGACGACGAGCGCGGCCTCGGGGATGCCCAGGCGTTGGCGCGCGGCGGCTCGCAGCTCGGAGCGCTGTCGCTCAGACAGCACGTTGGAGGACCAGTGCGCGGCGGTCATGCCTCGACGTGCGCCCAGCGTGATCGCCCGCCCGACGAGATACGGTGACCAGCCGATGTAGCCGATCGACAGCTTGCACAGTAGGCGCT
>Ga0116218_1002188_pt1 | contig 11104 bp, 6 predicted proteins | sample Sb_taG_2_FD_88966 | JGI IMG/M metagenome (GOLD analysis project Ga0116218, IMG submission 88966) | Peat soil microbial communities from Weissenstadt, Germany - Sb_50d_5_LS metaG | ecosystem: Environmental > Terrestrial > Soil > Wetlands > Peat | place: Germany: Weissenstadt | collected 2010-09-21 | reverse complement strand
CGTGTCCATATCAGTAAAGATCACGCCGAGCTTCTCGAGATCTTCGCGCACTTTGTGATAGACAGCTTCACTCTCGTACTGTGCCGTCACGCCTGCCAGGTATTTCTGCTCAGCCTGCGGAATACCCAATCGATCAAACGTATCTTTAATGTCTGATGGAATGTCTTCCCAGGTTTTCCCTTGTTCCGCAACTGGCTTGATGTAATAGAAAATGTTGTCGAAGTCAATGCCGGAGAGATCAGCGCCCCAGGTTGGCATCGGACGTTTCTCAAAGAGATCAAGGCTCTTGAGGCGGAATTTGCGCATCCAATCGGGTTCTCCCTTCATCTCGGATATTTGCTCAACGACTGTGCGACTCAGTCCTCTTTCAGACTTAAACACATAATTTTCGGCCATGTGAAACCCAGGAGTATATGCCTGTAGTTCCGTGGTGTCTACTTGAGTACTCATCAGAATTCACTCCGTCTCATCCTATCCTTGTGCAGGAAACCTCTTGTTCACGAAGCAGCGCGTGAAACCCGGCGAAGATTTTCACTCGTGGATCTTACCTGTTCCACTGCCTGTGTAGGTATCACTCGCTGTCCCGCTGATATGCAATGGCAGGGAGTGACACCACTTGTGGCCGTCAGGCCTTCATACCTACTGTCCTGGCGCAGGGATCACACCGAGTTGTTGCATCATGCCCAGTGTGTCCATCTCAATCCAATGCTCGACGCTCTTGCCACCAGCCATGCGGCTGATGTCGATTGCCGTGACCGTCACGTGCTTACCGGTTGGGGGGATGCCCATAAAAGCACCTTGCTGTGTTCCCCGCACGGTCAGACGGGCCACAAGCTTGTCCCCTTCAGCGATCATGTCCTCAACCGTGAAGTGCAGATCAGGGAAAGCTGTCAGGTACATGCCGATGGTTTGTTTGGCACCTGCGAGACCACCTGGCGTACCGGGAGGGGCAGCGTGATCGACCTGATTGGGTTCGATGAATTCGTCGATGGCAGCCCGATTTTTCTTGTTGAATACTTCATCGTAGAAACGGCGGGCGCTGGTCTTGTGTGCTTCGGTTGACATGGATACTACAGTTGACATAGAAAATGGTTCCTTTCGGTGTGGTAAGTCAGGGTGTTCGTGCGGCCTCTGATCAGATCAGATCACCGTCGTCATCTACCTGGCTCCTCGTCAAATCGACAGAGGGGATGTGAAGTGGCCTTACTGGGAGAATACAGAAACAGGGAAGTACCGAAGCTGGTCCTGTTGGAAGAAAGAGAGACAAGTTTGCTCTTTTCCTTAATTATATTATAATACAATTATGCAACATTTGTCAAATATATAAAAAATCCAATATATAAATATAAGAGATAAACTCATCTCTATGAGACTCCTTTCCAAATGCTTAAGAGTCTTTCCTAGAGCAGCCATATGCATCTCAAGATAGCATGGATCTTCCTATTTTTTCTGTTTGATGCAAGACAATGAGCACTACGGTTCAAGCAGGTATTTATGATGAATTGGAAAGTCGTCTCCAAATTATGAGTGATATGTGGAGCAGGATGCTTGTTTGAGGATTCATCTCTTTTCACTATTCATATCACTCTCATTTTAAATATACTTGACTTATCTCCATTCAATGTGCTATACTGCGAATATGAGAAAGAAGAGTCATACTCTTCTTTCCCCACAGGACCAGCTTCGGTACTTCCCTGTTTCTGTATTCTCCCAGTAAGGCCACTTCACATCCCCTCTGTCGATTTGACGAGGAGCAAGAGATGCGACAACGGTGATCTGATCTCAAAGGTCCCGCACACACCCCTTACTTACATCTCATAAGGAGGCCGTATGTGGTTCATGAAGCAACTCATTCGCTTGCTGGGAGGAGTCTTTCAGGTTGATGAAGAGTGCCCGTAAATGCGGGTCTGCCGACCCTCTGAGCGTCTGACCAGATTCGATGTGAGGCTGCATCTCGACTAGAGAACCGTCCAAGAACGGGTACTGCATCGTCTGAAGGCGACATCCGCCACGAATTGGCAGGGGTACACAGAGGACACACCCAATACACCCACCACTACATGTAATTTCTGATCGATGTAGATGAGGACTTCGGTAATGTAAATAGGAGATGGGTCGCATGAAAAAAGGGAGAACCAGTTGAATACCTGGTTCTCCCTTTCAACGCGGAAGCAGACTCTCAGGAGTGGAACAGCAACCACAACGAAAAGTGCGATCCTAGCGGGGAGTCCGATTGTGGGGCTATTCGCCGTTTGTACGGCAATCGAGAAAGTATGAATTATGCGTCTCACACAGGGCTAGAGTGGGTGCCGTGATCGAAGGCATACCGACTGGTTTGGTGATCGATTATTCCGTACGAACCGCTTCTCGTGAGACAGCAAGTATTGTTTCTACGATGATACGAGTCAGTGCCACTCTGACCTATCCGTACCAGTTCTGGAGCCAATCTAGAGCTATTTCTCATCACCAAAGCTGTCCAAGGGCACTATTCTGGCTCTTACGCAACCGCGTGTTTTTCATACGTGTATCCTTGCCTGAAGAGCTGATGGAGAGAGCCACAGCCCTACGATGCGGCTCTTGTCTTCCAATGTTTTGAGGGCAATGAGGTGCTCCATGTACAGAGGGCTGCCACTTCTCTTGTCATTGTACTACGCCTGCAACCCGACCACCGCCTTATTTTGCAACGCTTAGGACCGCAACAAAGTGCGCAAAAGCCGAAAGTTCGCTCAGGAATTCAGAAGTGGACACGAACGTTCCCTGGAGGAGGGCACCCTCCAGCTACAGTCGAATGGTTTCACGCATAGAAGCAGCAAAATCATCCCAGGCGGCATGGCCAACAGGCCGCCCGAGGCGCTCGCCTCGATAGAGTGCAAGCGCCTGGTGAATGAGCGGATGATACTGCTCAGGCAGATGAGCTAATCCCCAGACGCCTCCTGCATCTTTGGAAAGGATCGCGCCATCATGCAGGTAAGCGCAGGCACGACAGGCGTTCAACACAAAGGAGATGGGGTCGTGTAGCGGATCACCTTGCGCCACTTGAACATCTTTGATGAGTGCATCCCGAAAATCGTGTTCCGGTACAGAGGGTAACACCTCAGCAATAGGTTTCCCATACAAACAGATCCCATATCGGTGGAGAACCGTGAGATGAAGAGTGAGGTCGGGGTCGCGTTGGGCTTTTCCATTCCAGTCCTTCCAGGTGCCAGAACGCAACTCCTGTTGATAGCTCTCCCGATGCGTTTCACTATAGTGAAGATCACAGAGCAGCGGGTACTGGTAAGGGAACAGATCTTGCTGTACCAGGAAACGGATGTCGAGCGGACACGGCATCTTTGAGATGCGCAGGAGGAGTTCAAAGCATCGACGTTTGGTCTCCAGGTCTATCCTCTGTGCAGTCACCACGATCACATCGATATCGCTCCGTCCTGGTTGAAAGCCACCCAGCGCTAATGAGCCATGGAGGTACATTCCGAGGAGATTCTGGTCGAGTAGGCGTTGAAGCTCCGTTTGCAGAGTTGTGACCTCGGATTGTATGACTTTTGAACAGGTCGCCCAGGAGTAGTACGCCATGCTAGAAAACGTTTCCCTTTCTCTTTTGATAGAATAACCACTCCAGGACGTTTGTGGAAGAAGCTCCACGAGGTTGCTGCATGTCTACACTCCCTGTCTTTTCATGCTTTCTCTCTGGAACATAGTTGCCTCATCCTCTGCAGTGACAAGCTCGATGTACGTATCCTCATGAATAGAGGCTGAAAAGAATTTGAGCTCGTTGGTTTCATCCAGGAACACATACACGACACTCCCATCAGTCGCAGTGATTGTGTCAGTCTCTTGTATGCGCTTGATACGCATGTAATCACCTACCTGAAAATAGTGCCATTGCTCTTGACCGTTCACAGGACATTCCAGAAAAGGAACACAACTGGAGAGGAAGAAGAAAGCAAGAGCTCGTCATTGCTTCATCCTTCACCCACTCCTCCAGAGAACAATGGACGCCAAAAAGATCATGAAGCCGAGGGCACGTAGCTTCTCGGCTTCATCTCAGCCCATAAGCCGTGAAAGTCTAAGAGACGCTCTGGGCTGTGCATCTTTGTCGGCTTCACTACGTAACTTTCACTCACGCAGGTCTCACAACAAAGGTGGTCTTCAATAGTGGACTTCTCTCGAAAGATCCGTCCTCTCATTGGGACACTTTCAGTATAGACCGTGAAGAGTGCTTTTGCAAGGCTTTTTCATCACATCTCCATCTCAATAATGGTCGCTCGTCATCCACATCTCACATGCTGTCTCTTTGCTCAGAAGCCTGCACAGCAAGGTTTCCCACGCAGCCTTGCTTGACAGTATACATACGCTTCGCTATACTGTTGTTAGTAAAATAAAGCGTCTCATGTATGGTGCCCGACGCCGCGAATCGCGCCTGGGCCAATGGCGAGCGCAAGCAGCAGCGTGTGGTCGAGGTGGGTGAGTTTCACACCTTTCCCGACGCTCTCCGCTTCGCCCTGGCGGTCAAGTTCACCAGCCTCTTCGTCGAAAAACGCCGACGAATTCTTGAAGCGCTACCCACTCGATGTCTTCGCGGCTGGGTGGGATTTGCCATACGACTTCGTTCAAGAGAGAATGACCCTGCTGAACCTGTTCGACGCGGACTTCTCCGGCTAGGACATTCGAGCACGGCAAGCCCCACCCCATGATCTTTCTGACGGCACTGCAGGAGCTTGGCTTCCCGCCCGAGCACTGTTTCGTGGTCGAGGATGGTTCATCCGTAGTATAGATGGCCGCACTGGGAGTGGCGAGGCTGAACGACCAGGCGCTGCTGAACGAGGCTGGCGCCGATCTTGTGGTGACCTCGCTCGATGACGTGGCGGTGAATGCTCTGAGCGAAGGTCGCCAACCATTCGCTGAGGGAAGGCGGCCGAGTCAACCGACTGCGGCAACTCACAAAGGGAGATGAGCAACTATGGCGAGGCAGATCGGCGACCTACCGCACGCGCTCGGCGAGGGCGAGGCACTGGCTCAGCGCTTCGCCGGCAAGCAGCCGGCCGTGTTCCTCGACTACGACGGGACCCTGACTCCGATCCGGGACCGACCGGAGTACGCCATAATCTCTGACAGCATGCGTGAGGAGGTGCGGAGGCTGGCCGAACGAGTCCCCGTGGTCGTGGTCAGCGGCCGCGACCGCAGGGTCGTGCAGGAACTCATGGGCCTCGACAACCTGATCGTGGCTGGCGACCACGGTTTCGACATTTGGAGCCCGGTCGGAGGGTCCATACAGCGTGAGGAGGGCGCATCATTCGAGAGCCTGCTGCGAGAGGTGGAGGCAAGGCTTCGCGTCGAGCTGGCCAACCTCCCGGGAGCCCTGGTCGAGCCCAAGAAGAGTTCGGTGGCAGTTCATTTCCGCCTGGTACCGGAGGAACAACGACCCCGCGTCAAGGAGATCGTTGATGCCATCCTCAGCGAGCACCCGGAGGAGCTCAAGGTTACGCCGGGCAAGATGATCTTTGAGATTCAGCCCAAGCTGGACTGGGACAAAGGCAAGGCGGTGCTCTATCTGCTCGAGGCGCTGGGCCTGGATCGAGACGACGTGGTCCCCGTCTATCTGGGCGACGACATCACCGACGAGGACGCCTTCCGAGCTCTGGCAGGGCTCGGTATCGGCATCTTCGTCGGTAGTGCCGACGACCCTGAGACCGCCGACCGCACCACCGCCGCAGACTACGTGCTGAACACGATTGGGGAGGTGGAGGAGTTCCTCAACAGACTCGCTGCCCTGAACTCCGCGGAGGAGAAGCCAACACCGCCCAGCGGTGGGTCCAAGCCCAATCCGAAGGATTGGACGCTCGCCTACGACTCCTTCGAGCCCGAGCATGAGAGGCTGCGGGAGGTGCTGACCTCGACCGGCAACGGCTATTTCTGCACGCGTGGCAGCGCCGAGTGGGCAGACGTGGACGACATTCACTATCCAGGCACCTATGCACATGGCTGCTACAATCGGGAGACGACCATCATGGGCGGCCGCCCGGTGCTCAACGAGGACCTGGTCAACCTACCCAACTGGCTCGTGCTCAAGCTTCGGATCGGCGGTGACGAGCCGATCAACCTGAAGAACGTCGAGCTTCTGAGCTACCGGCACGAGGTGGACTTCCGCAACGCGACGGTGATACGCTGGCTTCGCTTCGGCGACCGCCGGGGTCGCAAGACGACGCTCTCCAGCAGGCGCTTCGTCAGCATGGCTGACATGCACCTGGCGGCCCTGGAGTGGACCATCACGGCCGAGAACTGGTCTGGCCAGGTGGAGGTCATCACAGCGCTTGACGCGCGCGTCATCAACCAGGGCGTCGCCCGCTACCGGGTGCTCGAGGGCCATCACCTGCAACCGGTGGAGAGCCGAACTCCTTATCCGGACACCATCTCCCTGATAGCGCAGACCCGTCAGTCCCGCATCTACGTGGCCGAAGCGGCAAGGACGCGCGTGTATGGAGACTCGGGTGAGCTGGAGGCCGAGCGCGGGCTCTATCGGATGGAGGACTATGCCCAACAGACGCTGGGCTTCGACCTCCAGCAAGGACGACCGGTCCGTGTCGAGAAGCTGGTCTCGTTCTACACCTCTCACGACCAGGCGACCAACGAGCCCCTGGCCAACGCCGAGAAGTCGGTCGGGCGTTTCGGCACCTTTGACGAGGCTTTCAAACGTCACCAGCGTGCATGGGACGAGCTGTGGAATGACTGTGACATCCAGGTACCCAACGACGACCGGGTCCAGTTCCTGCTGCGTTTCCACGCCTCCCACGTACTGCAGACCTGCTCCCCCCATACGTCCGATCTGGATGCCGGCGTTCCCGCACGCGGTCTCAATGGGGAAGCCTATCGCGGTCACATCTTCTGGGACGAGCTCTACGTTTATCCCTTCCTGAACTTCCGGCTGCCGAAGATCACGCGGGGCCTCCTGATGTACCGGTACCGCAGGCTCGGCGAGGCCCGCGCGCTGGCTCGTGATGCCGGCTACCGGGGTGCGATGTACCCCTGGCAGAGTGGCAGCGACGGCAAGGAAGAGACCCAGGTCGTGCATCTCAACCCACGCTCCGGGTTGTGGAAACCAGACCTGAGTCAAAACCAGAGGCACGTGAGCGCGGCCATCTTCTACAACATCTGGCACTACATCCAGGCCACGGGAGATACCGACTTCATGCTCGGGCCGGGCGCCGAGATGATGATGGAGATCGCGCGTTTCTGGTCGAGCATCGCCCACTTCAACCCGGAACGTGGCCGCTATGAGATCCACGGCGTCATGGGCCCGGACGAGTTCCACGAGAAATACCCAGACTCCGATGAGCCCGGTCTGCGCAACAACGCGTACACCAACGTGATGGTGGCGTGGATCGCGAACGTTGTGGGCAGGCTGCTCGACCTGCTCGCAGAGCGGCGGCGGTCGCTCTGCGAGCAGATTGACCTCACCGACCAGGAGATCGAGACCTGGAAGGAGATGAGCCGCAAGATGTACATCCCCTTCAACGCGGATGGCGTCATCAGCCAGTTCGAGGGCTGGGAGAACCTGGAGGAGTTGGATTGGGAGGCCTATCGCCGGGAGTACGGCAACATCCAGAGGCTCGACCGCATCCTGCGGGCTGAGGGAAAAGAGCCCGACCGCTACAAGCTGACGAAGCAGGCGGACACCGTGCTGTTGTTCTACCTGTTCCGGCAGGATGAGCTGAAGCAGATTTTCGAGCGCCTCGGCTATTCGTACACGCCTGAGACTCTGCGCAAGACCGTCGCCTACTACGATGCCCGAACCTCGCACGGGTCCACCCTGAGCTTCGTAGCGTATGCCGGGGTCTACTCGGAGATCGACCTTGCGACCTCCTGGGAGCGGTACATGGTGGCATTGGAGAGCGACGTTGGCGACGTGCAGGGCGGCACTACGGCCGAGGGCATCCACATGGGCGTGATGTCAGGGACGCTGGACCTGGTGCAGCGCAGCTACCTGGGTGAGGTGATTCGCGACGGCGTCCTCTACTTCAATCCCAAGGCCATGGACCATCTGCGCGGTCTGACACTCCCCATGCGCTTCAGAGGGCTGCTGATCAAGGTCACCCTCGAGGACGGCCGTCTGAGAGTCGGCGCCGAGGTCGATAGCCTGAATAGGTCGGTGAAATTGGGTGTCGGAGACCAGGTTCGGGAGATCAGGTCCGGAGAGAGCTACACCTTTGACCTCTAAACGTGGGTAAAGTCTACTGAGTGCATCCGTACGAACATTTGCACCTTCATCTTCATGAGTGGGGCCGCCGGATACCCCTACGCTTCATCTAGGGGTAAGGCGGCCCGAACAGGGACTTCACAGGTATTAGAACAAATGTTATACTGATGTGTATGGATGCGCAATATGCCAAACATGTCACCTACACATTAGCCTATCACTTTGTCTGGTGTCCCACATACCGCAAAAAGATTCTGGTTGGGAAGCTGGCAACGTTTCTCGAACAGGAAATCCGCTCTATCTGTGAAACGAACACCTGGACGATAGGAGCGCTCAGTGTCCAGACTGATCATGTGCATCTTTTTCGCGAGTCGCGCCTCCGAATGTTTCTCCCTCACGTGACAGGCCCATACCCTGAAAGGCACCACCGGCCGCCTCGTGTTTCAGCGCTTCCCCGCGCGTCAAGACACACTTATGGGGCGGTGCACGTCGCGGTCTCGTTTGTACTACGTGGGTAGTGTCGGAGATATGAGCGTAGATACTGTGCTCAAGTCTATCGAATGGGGTCAGGAATGAAGAGCAATAAGACAGAAATGGAATACATCACTTCTGACCTGTGCGTCTACGTCGTTTGAAGTCTTCCGGGAAAGGAGCGCTGAATACGATCATTATGCCGTGACGGAGTTCCGAAATCTGTTGCGAAACGTTCCCCGTCTTGTATCCACTACAGACCCTCCTGATAGGTACTTTTCATTCTTCTGCAACCTGCTCGGTTGTCAATACTGCTTCTGGCACGATGCCTACTCCTACGATTCTCTTTTCCCTTTCTCACAAGAGATGAAGATGGTAAGGGAGGCTACCGCTTTGATCGCATGGCCTTCAAAGACCCCTTTGACACCCTGGGTTTCGCGCCTTCGCTACATGAGCGGTCCAGTGATCGCTGAAAGTCAGGAAGAGCGAAAGGCCCGTCAAAGCCGCATCGTGGTATGACCGGAATAGCCTGGCCCAACAGGAATAGCTTTGTAGTCGTGTAGGAGAATGAGGGACGGGAAACCCTCTCGTCCCTCAAGGATCAGCGAATGACATGCAGCAGATCGTCACCGCCAAACTCAAGCTCATCACCACGCCAGAGCAGTGTGCCGCCTTGCGCGAGACCCAACTCGCCTATCGTGATGCGCTCAATGCGGTGAGCCGCTATGCCTTCTCCCAGGGCAAAACCAGCAGGGTGACCAGACTGCACAAAGGCATGTATGCAGAGCTACGCACACACCCTGGTCTCCCCTCCCAACTGGCCTGTAGTGTCGAGCGGCAGGTGGCTGCTACGTACAAGGGACTCTGGACGAAACTCAAGAAGCATGCCGAGCATCGCCGTGCCAAGCTCACGAAAAAACGCTTCAAGGGTCTGGACCAGCCCCCGCACTACAGTTCCCCGACCGTGCAGTACACCTATGAGCGGGATTACACCTTTCAGTGTGACTGTCGGGTCAGTGTCGGAACCTTGAACGGACGGATCAGTATCACATACCAGGGATATGAGAAACACATTGCGCTCATTCGGCAGGGGGGCACTATCGGAGACGCGAAATTGTGGTATGATCGGTCAAAGAAGCGGTTCTATCTGTTGGTGTCCCTGTCCATCGACCTCCCTGACCCAACTCCTGCACAGCTTACCGATGTGGTCGGCGTCGATGTCGGTATTCGCTATCTGGCTGTGACCTCGACGGCCACAGGCAAGGCGACCTTCCATCCAGGGAGTCAGGTACGACACCGAGCCAACCATTATGCACGATTACGCAAACGCTTGCAGAAAAAAGGCACTCGTGGCGCGAAGCGTCGGGTGAGACGCATCGAGCAACGAGAGAGACGGTTAAAAGCGCAAGCCAATCACACCCTCGCCAAACACATCGTTGAGCACCATCCACATGCGCTTATTGGACTGGAACTCCTGACAGATATTCGAGAGCGCACCAAACGCCGGAAACGACGACGCAAGAAAAACGGCAAAGGCTCCGAGCCAGTCTCCCCAAAGGCCCGCAAAGCCAATCGCGTGTATGCGCAATGGTCCTTCGCCCAATTGCACGATCTGATCAGCTACAAAGCCGCGCTCTCCGGTGGACTTGCGATCAAGGTGGATGCAGACTACACCTCGAAGCAGTGCCCACTGTGCAGCCATACCGCCGATGAGAACCGCCCGCGTAAAGGGCTGCTGTTCGTGTGCCAGAACCCAAGATGTGGGTATACCCTACATGCTGATCTGATTGGGGCGAGGAATATTACCATGAGAACGCTTCTGGTCCGGCACGACTGGATCAGGACGGGGCACCTGTCAATTGCCCCTGATACATCGGACAAAGAAGCCAAAGCAGTGCGCCTTTCCAGGTACACTGGGTTGCGGTGGAGTCCAGATGCAAGCCTCCGGCTAGAAGCCGGAGGTCATTGACTCCTGATCTCACTTCTGGCCATATGGAACAAAGTGGAGAAAGAAACAGCCTGTATCAGCGCATTGCCTCACGAAAAATCTGCCTTTGTCCTCTTCACAAAATCATGCGTCTCGAAGTATTTCCCACCTTTGCACCAAGGTCACCTCTTCTCTCATATTGCTTTGCACAACAAACGGAAGTTGCTATCATGCATCGACTGCGGCAGATTGTTCACGAGGCAATTGATGGCGTTGCTGTCGTTTTGGCAGAACAGTACTGCATCAGACCATTTCCTGGGAGGCACATGTGGGAGAGAGCGTGAATCTTCAGAGCAGACGTGCATTGCTCAAGCAGTTCGCCCCGCAGTATCGAGAGGCTTCGTACGCCCAAAGAAGTGTGCTGTTGGATGTCTTTGCCCAGGCTACAGGCTATCATCGAGGCTCAGGAATGTGGCTGCTTAACCATGCCGAGGACGTGTTACACGAACCAGCTT